>Ga0209415_10007149_pt1 | contig 19549 bp, 21 predicted proteins | sample PeaSoiSIISIP2007_FD_187696 | JGI IMG/M metagenome (GOLD analysis project Ga0209415, IMG submission 187696) | Peat soil microbial communities from Weissenstadt, Germany - SII-SIP-2007 (SPAdes) (version 2) | ecosystem: Environmental > Terrestrial > Soil > Wetlands > Peat | place: Germany... | reverse complement strand
CGGGGGCCGAACCAGAGCTGGTAGAGGCCCCCCGAGCTCTCGTAGCCCACGAGCAGCGGCACGTCGGCGCCCCAGCCGTGCAGCTGTCCCAGCGACACGTTGTACAGCGGGCCGCCGCTCTGCCGACCGTACAGGGCCGAGGAGCCGGCGACCTCGAGCGACAGCGCCCACCCTTCGCCCAGCGTGAACGAGCGGCGGATGTCGGCCCGCACCGAGCGCCCCGTGTAGACCAGGCCGCCCTCGGACTGCCACCCGATGCCGACCCGCGCTCCCGCGATGGGCGCGAGGCCGGGGCCCACCGACGCGAGGACCAGCGCGCCTCGGGCGTAGGTCGGGTCGCTGCCCGGTGTCGTCGGCGGACCTCCGCTGGCGGCGGAGTCCAGCTGCGCGGCGTTGATGGCGTTCGACAGGTCGCCCACGGCGACGGTCGCGCTGAGGCCCGCCTCGGCGCGCACCTCGCCCTCGGGCAGCACGGTCGCCGGGTGCAGCAGTGGCAGACCGCCCCCGCAACCGACGAGCCCCAGTCCCAGTCCGGCCGCGGCGAGGCCGACGAGGCCACCGGCGCGGACCTGGCCGGTCACTTGCGGAAGCGGGAGGGGAACGACCCGGCCTCGACGCGCTTCTTCAGCTCCTCGTCGTCGGGGTGCAGCTTGATGGCGCGCTCGAGCAGCAGCTGCTCCTCCTCGCGATGGTTCGGGTCGGGGATGCAGCACTCGACCGGGCACACGGCCTGGCAAGCCTCGTGGTCGTAGAAGCCCACGCACTCGGTGCACAGCTCGGGGTCGATGACGTAGATCTCGTCCCCCTCGCTGATCGCCTCGTTCGGGCACTCGGGCTCGCACGCGCCGCAGTTGATGCAATCGGACGTGATGTGCGTGGTCATGGCGGTTTTCGGGGTTGCCTTTCGGACCCCCGTTTTCGGGCTTGGAACGTAGGGAGCAGCCGGGGCGATGTCAAACCCTGTGGTAGGGTGCCCGCCCGTACCCTCCCCATGTCGCGCCTTGCTCTGTTCGCCCTGGCCGTCCTCGCGGCGACCGCGGCCCTGCTGCTCACCGGCTGCACGCCGCACATCGGCGACAAGTGCGTCCTCAACACGGACTGCTCGCTGCAGGGAACCAGGGTCTGCGACAACTCGCAGCCCAACGGGTACTGCACGCTCTTCAACTGCGCGCCCAACTCGTGCCCCGACAACGCGGCGTGCGTCATGATCTACTCGGAGGTCCCCGGTTGCCCGTACGACGGCTACGCGGCGCCGCCCCGGACGGGGCGCACCATGTGCATGGCCTCGTGCAGCAAGGACTCGGACTGCCGGACGCAGGACGGCTACGTGTGCCGCGACCCGCAGCAGCCCCCGATCAACGGGCTGGTCGTCGACAGCAACTGGCAGACGGTCTGCGTGGTGAGCCCGGACTACTCGAACGCGTCGTGGCCGGTGGGCGGCGTGGTCGGCGTCGCGAGCTTCGACGCGTCACCGGGCGACGCCGCCCCGGTGTGCCAGGCCAGCGGGCCTCCGGTGACTCCCTACGAAGCGAGCACCCTCAGTGAGCCGGGGGACTAGCGTGGGGCGGCTGGCTCGCGCCCTCGCGGCGCGGGCGGTCGAGTCGCTCCTGGTCGTCGTCGCGCTCGCGTCGCTGGTGTTCTTCGCGCTGCGCCTGCTGCCGGGCGATCCGGCGCGGCTCGTGCTCGGCGACGAGGCGAGCGAGGCGGACCTCGCGCGCGTGCGGGCGACGCTGCACCTCGACCAGCCGCTGGCCGCCCAGTACGCCCGCTTCCTGCGGGGCCTGGCCACGCTCGACCTGGGCGACTCGTATCGCCGCCCGGGCACGAGCGCGATGGCCCGCGTGGGCGAGGCGCTCGTGCCGACGACGCAGCTGGCGCTCGTGGGGGTGCTGCTCGGGGCGGCGCTCGGGGTCGCCGCGGCAATCGCTGCGAGCGGGCCGTGGCTGCCGCCGCGAGGGCGCCTGTGGCTCGAGCGCGCGATGGTCGCGGCTGCGGCGGCGCCGCTCGTCGCGTTCGCGCCGGTCCTCACGTGGGCGCTCGCGGCGCGGCTGCGCCTGGTGCCGCTGCCGGGGGATCCCGACGCAGGTGCGTCCGGCCTGCTCTTCGCGAGCGCCCTGCTCGCGGTGCCGCTGGCGGCGCACGTGGGACGCATCGCGCGCGCCGCGCTGGCCGATGTGGCGCGGGCGCCGTTCCTCGCGGTCGCGAGCGCGAAGGGCGGCAGGCCGCTGCGCGTGTGGTTCGTCCACGCGCTGCCGCCCGTGGTCGGCCCCATCGTGACGGTGGTGGCGACGCAGCTCGGGGCCCTGCTCGGCGGCGCGGTGGTGCTCGAGCGCATGTTCGAGCGGCGCGGCCTGGGCACGCTCATCCTCGAGGCGTACTCGAGCCGGGACCTGCCGGTGCTCGAGGGGGCGGTGGTGGCCTCGGGGCTGCTGTTCGTCGCGGCGCAGGCGCTGGGCACGGCGGTGCACCTCGCGGTCGATCCGCGCGCGAGGGCCACGTGAAGAGAGCCCGGGCCGCGAGTCTCGCGCCGCTCGCGGTCATCGTCGCGGCGTGCCTGATCGCCGCGGGCGCTCATGCGGGGTCCCCCGGACGGCTCGATCCGGACCTCGCCTGGTGCTCCCCCAGCTGGGACCGGCCGCTCGGGTGCGGGGAAGCCGGGGTGGACCTGCTCGCGATGGTGTCGTCGGCGGTGCTCCGAGGGATCGTGCTCGCGGTGGTCGTGGCCCTGGTGGGGTTCGCGGTGGGTACGCCGCTCGGGGCCGCGGCAGCGCTGGCGCGTGGAAGGTCGGAGCGGTTCGTCGAGCGGGCGTGCGATCTGCTCCAGGCGTTCCCGACGTTCATCCTGGCGCTGGCCGTGCTGGGCGCCGTGCGCAGTCCGTCGCGCGTGCACATCGGAGCGGTGTTCGCGCTGACCGCGTGGGCGCCGTTCGCGCGGCTGGCGCTGGCGCAGACGCGGGTGCTGCGGGACGCGGCGTTCGTCGAGGCGGCGACGGCGCTGGGGCGCAGCAGGGTGGGGGTGCTCGCGAGCCACGTGGTGCCGAACCTGCTGGGCATCGTGGCGGTGCAGCTGGGGTCGACGGCGGCGGCCATCGTGGTGAGCGAGGCGGCGCTGGCGTTCGTGGGGCTCGGGCCGCACGACGGGGTGTCGCTGGGGGGCGTGCTCGACCAGGGAGTCGCGGCGATGCTGAGGGCGCCGCACGTGCTGGTCGTGGGGGCTGTGGCTGTCGCGGCGACGAGCGCGGCGATGCTGGTCGCGGGGAGGGCGGCGGAGGGGAGGACGCGGTAGGCGTGGGCGCGGGCGTGGGTGTGGGCGTAGCCCGTGCTAAACCCGCCCCGTGTTCGCCCCGTCGCCCCTCCCGCGCAACCTCGAGGCGAGCTTCCGCGATCTCGAGTCCGAGAAACCGGCGACACGCGCCTCCGCGGTCCGCGACGTCGTGCGCCACGCGCTGCGCAGCGACGAGACCCGCGCCCGCGCGGTCCGGTCGCTCGAGAAGATCCTCAAAGACGACAAAGCCGCCGGCGTGCGCGCCGAGGCAGCCGTCGCCCTCGCCGACATCGGAGGCCGCGAGGCCCTCGCGACCATCCTCGTCGCGGTCGAGGACGACGACGCCCACGTCCGCCAGATGGCCCTCGCCGCCCTCGGTGAGATCGGCGACGTGCGCGCCTCGCAGCGGCTCGAGCGCGCGCTGCGCGACGAGCGCCCCGAGGTCCGCTACCAGGCCGTCATCGCCTTCGCCCGCCTCGCAAAGGACGATCCCGCCACGGTCGCCGCGGCCCTCGTGCCCGCGCTCGACGACTCGGACGAGGCCATCCGCTACATCGCGATGCGCGTCGCCGAGGAGCAGCTCGCAGCGAGCCCGGGCGAGGGGCGCAGCGACGATCGGCTCGTGACCCGCGCGCGCCAGCTCGTCGACGTGACCGACGACGCCATCGCCGTCGTCGCGGGCCTCTACCTCGCGCGCCTCGGCGAGGCCCGCGGGCGCGAGGTCGTCCTCGACGTGGTCGCCGAGAAGCGCCACACCCAGGAGATCGAGGACGAGCAGGCGTGCGTCGAGCTCACCGGCGAGCTCGAGATGCGCGACGCGATCCCGCACCTCGAGCGCCGGGCGTGGGGACGCCGGCGGGTGCTTCGCGAGCTCTTCGCCTGGGGGGCGGGCGACCGCGCGAGCTGCGCGTGGCACGCGCGCATCGCCCTGGCGCGCCTCGGGCACGAGCGCGCCCGCGCCGAGATCCTCGCGGACCTCGCCTCGTGGCGCCGCGAGACGCGCGAGGCAGCCGTCGTCGCTGCCGGTCGGGCGCGCCTCGGCGAGGCTCGCGATGTCCTGGAGAACCTGGTAGCCCAGGGAGGATCCGTCGATGCGGCTCTGGTCCGAGAAGCGCTCGTCCGCCTCGCAGTACAGTAGCGGGATGCCCCCCGATCGCGACTACGCCGGCATCCAGTACGAGCCGTCGGCGCGGCGCGGGCACGTCGAGAGCTGGTTTCTCAAGGCCAACGATCCCGCCAGCCACCGCGCGGTCTGGCTCAAGTGGACCATCTGGGCGGGGGACCGCGCGCCGGACATAGCGGTCGCCGAGGCATGGGCGGTGGCCTTCGGCACCTCGCGCGGTCACTTCGCGACCAAGACCACGGTGCCCTTCGAGGGCGCCACCTTCACCAGGGGAGCGCTCGGCGCCACCATCGACGGCTGCACGCTCGCGGCCGACTCGGCGCGCGGGCGCGTCGAGAGCGGGGGGCGCGCGATCGGCTACGACCTGACCATCCAGTCGCTCGAGGCCGGATACAGGTTCTACCCGGCCCGCTGGATGTACACGGGCCCCGTCCCGTCGCAGAAGACGGTCTCCCCGATCCCCAACGCGCGCATCGGCGGACGGGTCGAGGTCGACGGCGAGACGTGGGACCTCGACGGCTGGCCCGGGATGGTCGGCCACAACTGGGGTCGCCACACCGAGAGCTACGTCTGGGGGCACTGCAACGCGTGGGACGACGGCGACGACGTGGTGCTCGAGGGCGCGAGCGGCCGCGTGCGAGCCGCCGGCGTGCTCCTGCCGCTGCGCACCGGCTTCGTCGTGCGCCACCACGGCACGACCTACCGCCTGAGCGATCTGAAGTCCGTCGCGCGCAACCGCAGCTCGCTCACCATGCGGCGCTGGCGGTTCCGCGGTCAGGGCCCGCGCGTCGAGCTCGAGGGCGAGATGTGGGGCGAGACCGACGACTTCGTCGGCCTCTTCTACACGAACCCGGACGGCGCCACGCTGCACTGCCTCAACTCGAAGATCGCCCACGCCGAGGTCACCCTGCGCGTCGACGGGCGCGCGCCGCGGCTGCTGCGCTCTTCGCGTGCGGCGCTCGAGATCGGGACGCTCGATCCGCAGCACGGCGTCCGGATGTACGTGTGATGAACGCGCTGCGGACGGGCGTGTCGGTCGCGTCCGCGCTCGCCGTGGCGATCTGGCTCGGGGGGCTCGTCGCGCTCGGCGCGATCACTGCGCCGATCGTGTTCACGGTCGTCTCGATGCCGCAGAGCGCCGACGCGATGACCCTCGTGTTCCGGCGGTTCGATGTCGTCGCGATGTCCTGCGCCGCGATCGCGCTGGCCGCCGAGGCGACCCGCGCGCTCGCCCGGGTGCCGTTCGCGAGGCTCGATCATGCGCGGGCCGCCGTGACGACCCTCGCCGCCATCGCCGCGACCTACGAGGGCACGAACGTGTCGCCGCGCATCGCCGCGCTGCACATGTCGGGTGCAGTGCGAGGCCTTGGCCCTGCCGGTATCGAGCTCTCCCGCCTTCACGACATCGCCGAGGCGTGCGGCAAGGCTGAGGTGCTCCTCCTCCTCGCTGTCGTGGCTCTGCAGGTGATCTGCTCGACGCGCCGGCCCGAAGTTCGCGGCGATGCCCCGCCCGTGCCATAATATGAAGCACTTTCTCTTCTCTAGGCTTGAAGCATGCGTCTCCCCGGACTCGTCTCGATCTGCGCCCTCGCGCTCGCCCTGCCGGCGAGCTGCGCCCCGCTGAGCGCGACGCCTTGGCCGACGGGGTCTGGCGACGCGGGTGCCGTGGACTCCGCGAGTTCCGCGGACGGCGCGAGCAGCTCCGGCAGCGGCGGATCGGCCGACGGCGGCGCGTGCGCGCCCGGGGACGTGGCCACCTACCAGCCGGTCTACCACCCGGCCGCGCCGGCCCACGGCTGCGCGGACATGCAGCAGATCTCAGGCTTCTTCGACGCGTGCTTCGGCGTGAACGGCACCGCTGCCCTCTGCGAGAAGTTCCAGGGCACCTACGCCGACTGCGCGAGCTGCATCGTGACGCCCGACTCGGCGCCGGCGTACGGGCCCATCGTGAACCACGGGGCGTTCGTCACGGCCAACGTCGCGGGCTGCATCGAACTGATGATCGCCTCGCCCACCGGGGCCGAGCCGCGCTGCGCGGACGCGGGCGTCGCCGAGCTCGCGTGCGCCAAGGCGGTGCAGGCCGTCGAGGGATGCGAGCTCGCGGCGTGCCAGGCCAACTGCAACGTCCACGACAGCACCTCGCTCGACGGGTTCCAGTCGTGCTCCAACGCGGCGGACGTCAGCGGGTGCAGTACCTATGCGCAGGCCGCCCAGTGCGCCACGCCCGACGCGGGCGGCGGTTCGTGCGGGGCCCCGGCCGCGTGCATCGTCGCCGATTTCAAGGCCTTCTACGACGGCGTCGTTCCGGCGTTCTGCTTGCCGGCTCCCGTCTACGACGCAGGCGCCCCGCTCGACGCGGGAGGCTCGCAGCCCGACGCGGCCTCCGGCGACTAGCAGCTTGCCCCCGGCCCGTTTGCGGCCCGCGCCTCGATGGCGTAGGAAACGGCCCGTCCCGGATGAGCCTCGATGAGCTGCACGACGACGATCCCGACATCGGGCTGCTGACCGTCCTGCGCGACGACGGGAGCGCCGATCCGGCCACCGATCCGCTCCTGCCGGCTCAGGTCGTCCTGCGCGGCTACCGTGAGATGCGGCGCCTGCGCCTGCTCGATGCGCGCATGATCCTGCTGCAGCGGCAGGGACGCGTCGGCTTCTACGGCGCGGCGCACGGGCAAGAGGCCGTGCCCATCGCCACCGGGCTCGCCGTGGGCGAGGGCGACTGGGTCTTCCCGGCGCTGCGCGAGCAGAGCGTCATGCTCGTGCGGGGCTTCCCGCTGCGGGCCTTCGTCGCGCAGGTCTTCGGCAACTCGGGCGACGTGAACAAGGGCCGGCAGATGCCCAGCCACCAGTCGGGCAGCGCCGTGCACCAGGTGAGCTGGTCGTCGTGCATCGGGCCGCAGCTTCCGCAGGCGGTGGGCGCCGCGTGGGCCATGAAGGCCCGCAAGACCGGCGCCGTGTCCATCGCGTTCTCGGGCGACGGCGCGACGAGCCAGGCCGACTTCCACGCGGCCATGAACTTCGCGGGCGTGTGGCAGGCCCCGTGCGTCATCGTCTGCCAGAACAACCACTGGTCGATCAGCGTGCCCACCGCGAAGCAGACGGCGTCGCGGACCATCGCGGTCAAGGCGCGCGCGTACGGCATCCCGGGCGTGCGCGTCGACGGCAACGATCTGCTCGCGGTCTACCACGTGCTGCGCGAAGCGATCGATCGCGCGCGCGCCGGCGGCGGGCCCACGTTCGTCGAGGCGGTCACGTATCGCATGGGGGCGCACTCCACGAGCGACGATCCCACCCGGTACCGGTCGCAGGCCGAGGTCGATGCCTGGGCGCTCAAGGATCCGCTCGACCGACTGCGCCGGCACCTCGTTCACCTGGGACACGTCAGCGACGCGAGCGACGCTGCGCTCGACGCCCAGCTCGGCGCCGAGATCGCCGCCGCCGTCGACGAGGTCGAGAAGCTGCCGCCGCCCGTGCGCGAGTCGCTGCTGGAGGACGTCTACGCCGAGGCTCCCTGGAACCTGCGCCAGCAGCTCGAGGAGCTGAAGCTGGCGCCGCCCGCCCAGGCTCACTAAGCGACTGAGGAACCATGGCCAACAAGACCTACGACGCGATCGTCATCGGCGGCGGCCCCGGCGGCTACCCCTGCGCCATCCGCCTGGGGCAGCTCAAACAGAAGGTGCTCTGCGTCGAGAAGGAAGAAGTGGGCGGGGTGTGCCTGAACTGGGGCTGCGTGCCCAGCAAGGCGATCATCGCCACGAGCCACACCTTCGAGAAGGTCAAGGGCGGGGCGGGCTACGGCCTGCTCGTCGACAACCCGCGCATCGACGCCGGCAAGCTGCAGGACTGGAAGGACGGCATCGTCAAGAAGCTCACCGGGGGCGTGCGCACGCTCTTCAAGGGCAACGGGGTCGAGCTACTCTACGGCGAGGCGCGCGTGACCGGCCCGAAGCAGGTGACCGTCAAGACCCGCGAGGGCACGACCGAGGTCATCGAGGCCACCAAGGCCATCGTCGTCGCCACGGGCTCGTCGACCATCGAGATCCCCAGCTTCAAGTTCGACGGCAAGAAGATCATCGGCGCGCGCGAGGCGGTGAGCCTGCGCGAGATCCCGAAGCGGCTGCTGGTCATCGGCGGCGGGATCATCGGCATGGAGCTCGGCGGCGCCTACCAGCGCCTCGGCAGCCAGCTGACCGTGGTCGAGGCGCTGCCTACGATCCTCACGGGCGTCGACGCGGACGTCGCCGCGGTCGTCGAGCGCGCGTACACCAAGCACGGGGCCAAGATCCTCAAGGGGGCCAAGGCGCTCGGCTACGAGTACCAGGGCGACGGCTCGGTGGCGGTGCGCCTCGACGTGGGCGGCAAGAGCGAGACGGTGGTGACCGACGTGGTCATCGTCGCCGTGGGTATGCGCCCCAACGGCGCCGGCCTCGGCCTCGAGGAGCTCGGCGTCGAGGTCGTGAAGGGCTTCGTGCCGACCGACATCACCGGTCGCACGAAGGTGCCCGGGATCTACGCCGTGGGCGACTGCTCGAGCGTGCCGATGCTCGCCCACAAGGCCACCAAGGAGGGCGAGGTCGTCGCCGAGGTCATCGCCGGCCACAAGGCGGCCAAGGACTGGGCCGGTATGCCCGCGGCGATCTTCACGGATCCGGAGATCGCCACCGTGGGCCTGGGCGAGCAGCAGGCCAAGGAGAAGGGCCGGGAAGTGCGGGTGGGCAAGTTCCCCTTCGCGGCCCTGGGGCGCGCGATGGCCGTCAACGAGACCGACGGCTTCATCAAGGTGGTCGCCGACAAGGCGAGCCACGAGATCCTGGGCATCCACATCGTGGGCCCGTCGGCGACGGATCTCATCAGCGAGGGCGCCCTCGCGCTCGAAATGCACGCTTTCCTTGAGGATGTGGGGCTGACCGTCCACCCGCACCCAACCCTTGGCGAGGGGATGATGGAGGCCAGCCAGAACGCCCTGGGGCACGCCATCCACGTCATCAACCGACCGGTCTAGGGGGGCCCTGGACGTCGCAACGTCCAGTTGCAAACGGTTCTTTACGCGGTCACCATCGGCCGCTCGTTGAATGGGGGACGGCAGAGGCTCGTCCACCCTCTACCGCTTCGCCGCACCCACTTTCGACAAACCTCGGAGGACACACTCATGAACGTCTGGAAGCCCCTCGCCATCTGTACGACCGTCGCCCTCGTCGCCTCGATCGGTTACCAAACCGCGTCGGCGCAGAGCAACGCCGGCAACTGCAAGAACCAGGTCAACATGGCGAACGCCATCAAGTCCCTGTACGCCGCGCGCGATTCGCTGAACAAGGCCGAGCACAACAAGGGCGGCTGGCGCGATCGGGCCATCACGGCCACCGGCAACGCCATCAAAGAGACCGAGAACGGCTGCGCGTTCGCGGACACTCACTGACGCGAGGGGCCCGTGCAGGTAGCACGGGCCCACTTCTCGCCTTTGAGCTCGTCGGGGACCGGGGGGCGCTCGCGTCAGCGCCGCCCCTTGAACCCCATCATGTTCTGCACGACCGACTCGCTCTGCTCGGCGATCTCGCCTTCCTCGCGAGCCCGGTCGGCGCAGTCCTCGCAGAGTTTCTTGGCCTTGCCGGCGACCTTGACGGTCACCAGCTGATCGACGTCATCCCCGCATTCTTTGCACGTGGGCATGCAGACCGCTCCTTGTCGGCTGTCGGCTGTGGGCTTACTTGGTCGGCTCGTCCTCGAAGTCTGAAGGCGGGGAGCTGGGCCGCTTGGCCCCGGGCGGCAGCGCGCGCCACGCCTGCACGAGCGCGTCGATCGCGTCGCGCGCCATCGCGCCCATGTCGGTCTCGACGGTGACGCGGATCTCGTCGTGCCCCGGGCGGATGACCACGACGTCGCCCGCGCGGCGGTTGAGCGTGAAGCGGATGCGCCCCTCGCCCAGCTGCAGCCACACCGAGTCGCCCGCGACGTTGCCCGCGGCGGCGATGTGGTGCGCGCGCGCCAGCTCGAGCGCGTACGTGATGGCGCTCCGGGCCTGACCGAAGGCGATCTCGAGCGAGGCGGCCGCGTCGGGGACGAATCCCGCAGCGGTTTCCGTGACCAGCTCCTTGACGAGCTTGCGGTGCCAGTCGTCCATGAAGTGCCTCCGACTGACCCGAGCATAACGCGCTACGGCCGCGTGTTACACTGGCCAGGGGCACAGGCCAGATGGGCATCTTCGACCGCATGGGCAAGGTTATCCAGAGCAACCTCAACTCCTTGCTCGACAGAGCCGAGGACGACAAGAAGCTCGTCGAGCTCAACCTCGACGAGATGGACGGCCAGATCAAGGCCGGCCATCAAGAGGTCGTCCAGGCGGTCGCCGCGGAGAAGCAGCTCCGCAAGAAGTCCGAGGAGCTGCTGGCCGAGGTCGACAAGTGGGACAAGCGCGCCGAGCTCGCCCTCAAGAGCGGCGACGAAGCCCTGGCGCGCGAGGCGCTCAAGCAAAAGAAGCGCGCCCAGGCCGAGGCGTCGTCCGCCGACAAGGCGCGCGGCGAGCAGCGCGACGTGGCCCTTCGCATGAAGGACGAGCTCGAGCGGATGAAGGAGAAGCTGGCGGCGCTCAAGATGCGCAAGGGCACCATCGTGGCGCGCGCGCAGCAGGCCCGCTCCGGCGGCGGGTCCGAGCAGCTGGGCGCCAAGGGCGGCTCCAGCGCCTTCGACAACTTCCGCCGCATGGAGGAGAAGATCGAGGGCCGCGAGGCCGAGGGCGCCGCGATGGCCGAGGTCGAAGAGGCGCTCGGCAAGGGCGAGTCGGCCGAGGCCCTCGACGCGAAGTTCCGCGAGCTGGAGCGGGCGGGCGGGGGCGGCGGCAAGGGCGAGGGCAGCGACGTCGACGAAGAGCTGGCGGCGCTCAAGAAGCGGATCCGCGTCTAGGTCGTGGGGCACATCGTCGTCGCGTTCCGCATGCCGCCCGCGGGCATGGCGACCGGACCGGAGGGCGCCTACCTCACGCGCGCGCGATCGATGTGCTTGCGCGGCGAGGCGCTGGGCGGACGACTCGTGGCCTGGAGCGCGGCGCTGCTGGCGATCGCGTGGGACGAGGAGTCGATGGAAGAAGCGATGCTCATGGCGACCAGCATCCAGGAGGAGTCGATGTCCCAGGAGCGCGCCTGGGCCTGCGGGATGGCCGAGGGCGAGCTCGAGCAGCTGGCACCCGATGGCGCGCGCATGCAGCTGGCGTGGGGGCAGGCGCTGCTGTCCGCTGCGCAGCTCGCGAGGGTCGCGCGGGCGGGCGAGGTGCTCATCGACGGGGACGTACGGGCGCTGCGCGCGGGGCAGCTGTCGCTCGTCGGCGCGCGGGCCGCCACCGACTCGGGGCAGCGCGTGCGCGGCTGGAAGCTCGACCTGGCGCACCCCTGGAAGCGCGCCGTCCCCAGCGCCGACGTGACCGACCGGTACACGCCCCTGCCGCTCGACATCCTGGCCTCGATCGACGAGACGCTGGAGATGGCAGCCCTGCAGTTCACCGGCGACGAGCTGTCGACCGCCGAGGTGCTCGAGATCGTCGAGGCCACGGCGGCGGCGTCCGAGCCGCTGCTGCCGCCCGAGTCGCGCAAGCAGGGCACCAAGCTCGCCGACCGCCTCCGGCGGCTCGCGGCCGGCGAGCAGAGCGAGGACGCCGTGGAGGCGCTGGCCATGCTGCGCCGCGCGCGCATCGAGGCCGAGATCGGGTCGGTCGCCGCGCGCTGCCAGGCGGCCCTCGCCCTGGCGATGGCGCTCGCGCTCGCCGGCCGGACGGAGGAGTCGCTGCTGGAGACCCTCGACGCGCTGGCGCGCGCCAGGGAGCTCGGCGACGCGCGGGCCGACGGCGCGTGCATGGCGCTGCTCGCGAAGCTGTACGCGGGCTCGGGCCGGCCCAACGAGGCGGCGGCCCTGCGCGAGGCCGCAGGCGTAGGCTGAGCTTCGATGAGCTCCGAGCGACTCTTCCTCGGCATCGACGTGGGCACCGGAAGCGCCCGGGCCGCCCTCTTCGACGCCCAGGGCTCCATGCGGGGCACCGGCGTGCACCCGATCCGGAGCCACCGTCCCGAGGAGGACTTCGTCGAGCAGTCGTCCGACGACATCTGGTCTGCGTGCGGCGCCTCCGTCCGCGACGCGCTCGCGCAGGCCGGCGCGCGGTCCGAGCAGGTGGCCGGCATCGGCTTCGACGCGACGTGCTCGCTCGTCGCCCTCGATGCCGCCGACCGTCCCGTGACCGTGAGCCCCTCCGGCGACGACGCGTGGAACGTCGTCGTCTGGATGGACCACCGCGCGACCGCGCAGGCTGCCCGCATCAACGAGAGCGGGCACGAGGTGCTCCGGTACGTCGGCGGCGGCGTCTCGCCCGAGATGCAGACCCCGAAGCTGCTCTGGCTGAAGGAGAAGCTGCCCGGCACGTGGCGGCGCGCGGCGCGCTTCCTCGACCTGCCCGACTTCCTGGCCTACCGCGCGACCGGGGTCGACGTGCGCTCGCTCTGCACCACCGTGTGCAAGTGGACCTACCTCGGGCAGGACGGCAAGGGATGGCAGAAGGACTTCTTCGACGCGGTCGGCCTGGGCGACCTCGCGGCCGAGGGCTACGCCCGCATCGGCACGCGCGTGCGACCGATGGGCGAGCGCGCCGGCACGCTCGCGGCGGCGAGCGCCCGCGAGCTCGGGCTCGTCGCCGGGATCCCCGTGGCCGTCGCGATCATCGACGCGCACGCGGGTGGCCTGGGCACCATCGGGGTCGCCATCGACGGAGTCGCGCCGACGGTCGACGTGCTCGAGGCTCGCCTGTCGCTCATCGGCGGCACCTCCAGCTGCCACATGGCCGTGGCGCGCGAGGCCCGCTTCGTCCCGGGCGTGTGGGGCCCGTACTGGTCGGCGATGGTGCCCGGCCTGTGGCTCGCGGAAGGGGGACAGTCGGCGACGGGCGCGCTCATCGACCACGTCGTCTTCTCGCACGCCCGCGCTGCCGAGCTCGAGGTCGAGGCGTCGAGGCGCGCCACGACCGTGTACGCGCTGCTCAACGAGCGCCTCGAGGCGATGGGCGGGCACGTCCCGTTCCCCGCCGCGCTCGCCCGCGAGCTGCACGTGCTGCCCGATCACCACGGCAACCGGTCGCCGCGCGCCGATCCCTCGCTGCGCGGGATGGTGTCGGGCCTCAAGCTGACCGACTCGGTCGACTCGCTCGCGCTGCTCTACCTCGCCACCGTGCAAGCCATCGCCCACGGCACGCGCCACATCGTCGACACCCTGCGCGCGCACGGCTACCGCATCGACACGATCCTCGCGTGCGGCGGGGGCACGAAGAACGACGTGTTCCTGCGCGAGCACGCCGACGCGACCGGCTGCCGCATCGTCCTGCCCGCCGAGCCCGAGGCGGTGCTGCTGGGGGCGGCCCTGCTCGGCGCCGTCGCGAGCGGGGACCACGGCAGCGTCGTCGACGCCATGGCCGCCATGACCCGGGCCGGCCGCGTCGTGGCTCCGGGGGCGGGCGAGATCGCGCGCTTCCACGACGCCAAGCACCGCGTGTTCCTCCGCATGCACGCCGACCAGATGGCCTACCGGGAGATCATGCAGTGACCCGCCGCGTGACTCTCTGTCTGCTGGCCCTCGCGTGCGCAGTCGCGCCGGGGTGCAAGCGCGGCTCGGCGTCGCCCTCGACCCTGCGCATCGCAGTGGTCCCCAAGGGCACGACGCACGAGTTCTGGAAGAGCGTGCACGCCGGCTGCGTGAAGGCCTCGCGCGAGCTGGGCGTCGAGATCGTGTGGAAGGGGCCCCTTCGCGAGGACGACCTCAAGGACCAGATCGACGTCGTGCAGTCGTTCGTGGCGCAGGGGGTGAGCGGCATCGCCCTGGCGCCGCTCAGCGACAAGGGGCTCGTCGGCACGGTGAAGGCCGCGACGGCGGCGCACGTGCCCGTGGTCGTCTTCGACTCGGACCTGGCGGGGGGCGACACCGTGAGCTTCGTCGCCACCGACAACGAGGCCGCCGGCAAGAGCGCCGGCGACGCCCTCGCCGCGCGCGTCGGCAAGGGCAACGTCGCGGTCCTACGCTACCAGGAGGGCTCGGCGAGCACCGCGAACCGCGAGAAGGGGTTCCTCGAGGCCATCGCCACGCACGCCGACGTCAAGGTCGCGAGTGACTCGCAGTACGGCGGGGCGACGACCGAGACCGCCGAGAAGGCGAGCGAGAACCTGCTGGCGTCGCTCGGCGCCGCGCCGGGCGGGATGCAAGGGATCTTCACGCCCAACGAGTCGACGACCTTCGGCATGCTGCGCGCGCTGCGCCAGTCGGGTCAGGCGGGCAAGGTGCACCTGGTCGGGTTCGACGCGTCGGACAAGCTCGTGCAGGCGGTGCACACCGGCGACATCGACGGCCTCGTGGTGCAGCGGCCCTTCGAGATGGGCTATCTCGCGATCAAGACGATCGTGGCGTCCATCCGGGGGATGGCGGTCGAGAAGCGCATCGACACGGGGTCCACGCTGGTCACCAAGGACAACGTGGACGCGCCGGACATCCAGGCCCTGGTGCACCCCGACCTGGCCAAGTGGCTCGACAACTAGCTAGCCGACGGCCTTCGAGAACTCGGCCCAGTCGATCCGCTTGTCGCCGCTCTCGTCCATCGCCGAGATGATCCCTTTGATCCACGCCCCGCGCGTCAGCCCGTTGCCGACTCCGGCGTCCTTGAGCAGGCCCTCGAGATCGCGTGCGTCGATGTTGCCGTCGCCGTCCCGGTCGTAGGCGTCGAACAGCTTGCGCATCGCCTCGGGGCCGGCGCTGCCGAACTTCCTGGTCATGAGCGCCTTGACCTTCTGGACGAGCTCCTCTTGCTCCCTCGACATGGCTCCCTCCGCCAGAGGCGATCAGACCACGAAGTGGCGTATCTGGGACACCTCGCGACGCAGCTCGGCGCGGAAGTCGGGGTGGGCGATGCCGATGAGCGCCTCGGCGCGCTTGCGCAGGGGCAGGCCGTGCAGGTTCACCGCGCCGTGCTCGGTGACCACCCAGTGCACGTGCCCGCGCGTGGTGACGACGCCGGCGCCCGCCTTGAGCGCCGCGACGATGCGCGACACCTTGCCCCCCGCGGCGGTCGAGGGCAGGGCGATGATGGGCTTGCCCCCCTCGGACAGGGCGGCGCCTCGCATGAAGTCCATCTGCCCGCCGATGCCCGAGTAGATGCGGTGTCCAATCGAGTCGGCGCAGATCTGGCCGGTCAGGTCGACCTCGATGGCCGCGTTGATGGCGACCACGCGCGGGTTGAGGCGGATCAGCCCCGGATCGTTGGTGCGGTCGCAGGGGTGGAACTCGAGCAGCAGGTTGTCGTGCACGAAGTCGTAGAGGCGCTGGCTGCCGCCCACGAAGCTCGTCACCGACCGGCCCCGGTGGACCTCCTTGAACCGGTTGGTGACTACGCCATGCTCGATTAGGGGGATCAGCCCGTCCGAGAACATCTCGGTGTGCACGCCCAGGTCGCGCTTGTTGCCCAGGCGCGTGAGCACAGCGTCGGGGATGCCTCCGATGCCGAGCTGCAACGTGGACCCGTCCTCGACGAGCTCCGCGATGATCTCGCCGATGCGCAGCTCGACCGCGCCCTGGGCGCCCGCGGGCATCTCCCAGAGGGGCCGGTCGACGATCGAGAAGGCGTCGACCCGGTCGAGCGGCACGACGGTGTTGCCGTGGGTGCGCGGCATCCGCTCGTTGATCATGGCGACGACGCGCGTGGCCGACTCGGACGCCGCCTTCGCCGCGTCGACCGACGGCCCCAGCGTGCAGTTGCCCTGGCGGTCGGGCGGCGACAGCGACAAGAGAGCCACGTCGAGCGGGACCACGCGTCGCCGGAACAGGTCCGGGATGTCCGACAGGAAGACCGGGATGAAGTCGGCGCGCCCCTCGTCCACCGGCTTGCGCAGGGCGGGGCCCGTGAACAGCGAGTTGGAGTGCAGGTGGCCCGCCGCAGCCGGCTCGGCGAAGGGCGCGGGGCCGTTGGTGTGCATGTGATAGAGTTCGACGCCCTTGAGGTCCGGGCGCGCGCACATCGCCGCGAGAAGCTCGGTCGGCGTCGCGGCCGCGCCGTGCACGAAGACGCGGTCGCCGCTCTTCACGTGCCGCACGGCCTCGTCCGGCGGGACGGCTCGCTTGCGCCAGTCGGAGGGATCGCTCACGGGCAGCGAGCATACGACATTCACGCGACGACGCGATCGCCCCCGCTCTGCTTCGCGCGATACGCGTTCTCGTCGGCGCGCCTGAGAAGGGATGCAACCGTGTCGCTCGTCTCGGCGATCGCGAGCCCCAGGCTCGCGGTCACCGGGCGCTTCGCGTCGAAGCGCGATCCCGTGGAGCGCACGCTCTCGGCCACGCGCTCGGCGACGGCCAGCGCCTGCGTGGAGTCGGTGTCGGGCAGCACGATCATGAACTCGTCGCCGCCGTAGCGGCAGTTGACGTCGGTCTTGCGCGTGGTCACGGCGAGCGCCTCCGAGATCTCCTTGAGCAGCACGTCGCCCCGCAGGTGCCCCTGCGCGTCGTTGACCTTCTTGAACCCGTCGAGGTCCAGCATGAGCAAGGACATCGGATGGCCGCGCCGCACCCGCGCGAGCTCCGCCTCGACGCGCTCGAACAGGTACCTGCGGTTGTACAGGCCGGTCAGCGCGTCCTGCTGGCTCAGCTGCTCCAGGAGCCGGTTGGCCGTCACCAGCAGCTCCTCCCTGCGCTGGACGGCGCCCCGCAGCGCGACGACGATCCCCGTGCACGCCGGGACGAACAGGGTCACGAACATCGCCGACATCATCACCTGCGCCAGCGAGGGCGGCCCCATGGCCTGGAGCTCGGGCACGTCCTGCGCGAACGGGATCCAGTGGAGCCACTCGGACACGACGACCACGTCGAAGGCCAGCACCCCCACGATCGCCAGCGAGTAAGCGACCACCGGATCGACGACCAGCGCCGTGGCCACCCCGGCGAACAGGTACAGCGACGACATCGGCGTGACGACGCTGCCGAGGTTGTGGCACGTGAAGGTGAGCGCGGCGATGTCGACGAGGCCCGAGAACAGCGCGCGCCGCTCGCCGCCGATGCGCTTGCGGATGAGCACCTGCTCGACCACCGCCGCGCCCAGGTAGGCCACCCACACCCAGATGTGCCGCTTCGACAGCGGGTACGACAGCGGCAGCAGGAACAGGGCCACCAGGCCGACGCCGAACCGGGAGAGGGCCGCTCGGAACTTGAGCTCGTCGCCGGTCATCGCTTCCGGGACAAGAGTACCGCTAGTCTGCTCGTCGTGGCCGCGCCGCGCATCGCCATTCGCAAGCTGAGCAAGGCGTTCGGGTCGACGGCGGCGCTGGCGGGGGTGGACCTGGAGGCGGGCGGGGGAGAGGTGCACGCGGTCCTGGGCGAGAACGGGGCCGGAAAGAGCACGCTGCTGAAGGTCCTGGCGGGCGTCGTCGGCCGGGACGCGGGGACGATGGAGGTCGACGGGCAGCCCTGGGACCCGAGGGGGCCCGCCGATGCGCGCGCCCGGGGGCTGGCGATGGTCCACCAGGAGCTGGCCCTGTGCCCGCACCTGGACATCACGGCGAACGTCGCGCTCGGCATCGAGCCGGCTCGCCTGGGGCTGGTGCGAGGGGCGGCCCTGACGCGCCTGGTCGAGGGCGCGCTGGGGCGGGCCTTCGGGGGCAGGGCGGTCGATCCGCGTACGCGCGTGTCCGAGCTGCCCCTGGCCGACCGGCAGCTCGTCGAGGTGGCGAGGGCGCTGGCGACGGCGTCGGCCGCCGGCGGGACGCTCCGGGTCCTGGTCCTCGACGAGCCGACGAGCAGCCTCGGGGCGACCGACGTCGACCGGCTCTTCGGCCTGGTGCGCGACCTCGCGGCCCAGGGGACGACGGTCCTGTACGTGTCGCACTTCCTCGAGGAGGTCACGCGCATCGCCGGTCGCTTCACGGTGCTGCGCGACGGCGTCAGCGTCGGCTCCGGGGACGTCGCGGGCACGCCCGTCGACGACATCGTGCGCATGATGGCCGGCCGCGAGATCGCCGAGGCCTTCCCGCGCACGCCGCGCACCGCCGGGGACGTCGCGCTGTCGACTCGCGATCTGGCCGGCATGAAGCTGCCCCTCGAGGCCACCCTGGAGCTGCGGCGGGGCGAGGTGCTCGGCATCGCGGGCCTCGTGGGCGCGGGACGCACGGAGCTGCTGCGCGCCATCTTCGGGCTCGATCGCGTCCGCAGCGGAGAGCTGCGCGTGGGCGCCGCGATCGGTCCCGCTTCGCCGGCGAGGCGTCTGGCGCAGGGGATGGGCTTCGCGAGCGAGGACCGCAAGGCCGAGGGGCTGGCCACGTCGCTCTCGATCGCCGACAACATCGTGCTCTCGAAGCTGGGGCCGTCGGGCCTCGGGCTTCCGGCGCGGTCGCGAGAGGCGGCGCAGCGGTGGATCGAGCGCCTCGGCATCAAGTGCTCCGGCCCCGATCAGCGCGTCGTGGAGCTGTCAGGCGGCAACCAGCAGAAGGTGCAGATCGCGCGGCTGCTCCACCACGACGTCGACGTGCTGCTGCTCGACGAACCCACGCGCGGCATCGACGTGGCCAGCAAGGCGCAGATCGCGGCGCTGGTCGACGAGCTGGCCTCGCGGGGCAAGGCGGTGCTCCTGGTGTCGAGCTGGCTGCCCGAGCTGCTGGGCATGGCCGACCGCATCGCCGTCATGCACCGCGGGCGCCTCTTGCCCGCGCGTCCAGCGGCCGAGTGCGACGAGGCGAGCCTGCTGCGAGAGGCGGTGGGCGCGTGAGGAAGGTGCTCGCGCGCCAGCCGTGGCTCGGCCCGATGGCGGCGCTCGTCGTCACGTGGACCTTCTTCGCGATCCGCGCTCCGGGGTTCGCCAGCATGGTCAACGCCGCGACCATGGCGCGCCAGACCACGGTGGTCGCCCTCTGCGCCGTCGGCATGACCCTGGTCATCGTGAGCGGCGGCATCGACCTGTCCGTCGGCTCGGCGGTCGCGTTCACCACGGTCGTCGTCGCGGCGACCCTCAAGGCGGGCCACGGCCCCGTGGTCGCCGTGCTCGCGGGCCTCGCCGTCGCGACGGCCTGCGGAGCCATCTCGGGCACCTTGATCGCGAAGCTTCGCATGGCGCCGTTCATCGTCACCCTCGGCGCGATGAGCATCCTGCGCGGCGCGGCCAAGGGCGT
>Ga0209415_10007148_pt1 | contig 19549 bp, 13 predicted proteins | sample PeaSoiSIISIP2007_FD_187696 | JGI IMG/M metagenome (GOLD analysis project Ga0209415, IMG submission 187696) | Peat soil microbial communities from Weissenstadt, Germany - SII-SIP-2007 (SPAdes) (version 2) | ecosystem: Environmental > Terrestrial > Soil > Wetlands > Peat | place: Germany... | reverse complement strand
CCCGGATACGGACCCGTGCTGATGGCGGTGGCCATCATGATCTCCACGTTCGGCTGCGTGAACAGCCTGGTGCTGGCGGGCGCGCGCGCCACCTACGCGATGGCGCAGGATGGCCTCTTCTTCGCGCAGGCCGGCCGGCTGAACGCGGCCCACGTTCCGGGATGGTCGCTCGCGGTGCAGGGAATCTGGGCTGCCGTCCTGGTTCTGCCGCGCACCTACGATCCCCTGACCAAGCAGTACGGCAACCTCTACAGCAACCTGTTGAACTACGTCATCTCCGCGGCGCTGTTGTTCTACATCCTGACCATCGCGGGCGTGTTCCGGCTGCGGAGGACGCGGCCCGATGCGCCACGCCCATACCGCGTGGCCGGGTACCCGTTTGTGCCGGCGCTCTATATCCTGGGTGCGGCCACCGTGCTGGTGATGCTGGTCGCGTATCGTCCCGCCACTACCTGGCCCGGCCTGGCGATCGTGGTGATCGGCGCGGCGGTCTACGGCGCGATCCGCAAGCGATGACTATTCGAACAGTTGGCGCACCAGGATGCCTTCCCAGCCGGGGAATAGATCGGGCGCGGTGAGTGTCTCGCCCTCGGTAAGAATCCGGACTTCGCGTTCGCTGGGATGCCCGGGACGCGGGTAAAAGACGTGAACCTCGCGGGTCTCCGGGTGTGCGACCCACACCAGCGCGGCGCCGGCCGCCAGGTACTGAGCCACCTTCCTGGCGAGTTGCTGGGCAGTGTCGCTGGGCGACACCACTTCGATGGCGAGAGTCGGCGCACCCTCAATGTAGCTATCGGGGTCCGTCTTCGCGATCCTGTCGGCATCGATGAAGGACACGTCGGGAGCGCGGACTGTGTCCTCTCCTCCCGATTGCCTCCAGTGACAAGCCACCCCGATAAAGACATCACCGAGCGGGGCTCCACGGTCTTTGCGGTCGAGCAGGTAGAGCAGGATCGAATCGTAGAGGCGGCTGACAACCCGGGTCTGGCCGAACTTGCGATAGGGCCTTTCGACGAGTTCTCCTGCGTCGAGATCGTAGCGTGTATCGTCGTCCGGCAACCGGATATAGTCTTCCAGCGACAGCAGTGTCTTGGTCATGTCCTATCCTAAATACTTCACGAACAGCACCTCATTGTGCACTTCGTTATACAGCAGCTCGTCCACCATCGAGCGCGCCATCAGGATCCCAAACCCTCCCGGCCGGATGCCTTTCTCGTGCCGGACCACCGCGCTTTCCGCACGCTCTTCCGGCGCGTAGCTCACCGCCGCGTGCGGCAGGTCTTCGAAATGGAAGCCCTTGCCCGGGTCCGCGATCCGGTATAACACCATGCGCCGCGTCCGTATGCACGAGATGCGCACTTTGCGATTGGGGTCGAATTGCCCGCCCCACTCGATGGCGTTCATGAGCATTTCGTGGAACACCATCCCCACCGATTCGCGAACCTCCTCGGGCAAGTCCGTCTCCAGGCGCTCGATGAATCCCTGAATCCGTTCCGCCGTGTTGCGGTCGCACGGCACCAGCAGTTCCACCCATTCGGGCAGCCCCGACAACACCTCGATCCCGGGAACCGGCGTGGCGTCCAGAGCCTCGCGCACCAGTTCCACCACGCGGCTCGGCTCGATGGGCTTCGAGATGTACTGCCACGCCTGCTCGCGCACGGCGCCCAGCAGGGTCTCCGGAGTATCGTCCGAAGTGAGCACCACGACCTTCGATTTCAGGCCCTCCTCGCGCATCTTCGCCAGCATTTCGAGGCCGTTCATCTTCGGCATCCACACGTCCAGCAGGACCAGGTCGAATTCCTGCTTGCGCATCTGCCGCAATCCGTGGGCTCCGTCGTTCGCGGTGGAAACCGCGTAGCCTTCCGTCTCGAGCGTCTTGCTGAGAAGGTACCGGGTGGCGCGATCGTCTTCCACAACCAGGATTTTTTTCATCGTTTCGTCCTCGATATGGTCCTCAGAAGCTCGGCCAGCCTTCCGATCTCCTCGTCCAGACGGGCGTACCCAGGTTCGGCGTCGGCCAGGTTCTGCTCCCTCCCCATCACTTCCAGATGGTGGGCTGCCTCCACCGCGTGCTTGCACACGAAGTTGGCCACCGACCCCTTTAGCGTATGCGCGGCGATGCGCAGCTTTTCGCAGTCCCGCTGCTCGATGGCCTGCCGGATTTCCGCGAGCCTCTTCGGGGAATCGGCCAGGAAGATCCGCGCCATCCCGCGGAGGAACTTCCGGTCCCCGCCGAAGCGCTGCAGGAGCGCCGCTTCATAGCTCTCCGGGGCTTGCTCCCGCGCAGCCGCGTCGGCTTCCGCGCGCCCCCGCGCCGCGGCCAACTGTTGAATGGTCTCGCGCAATTCGTCCCTCTGCACCGGCTTCGCCAGGTACCCATCCATGCCCGCCGCCAGGCACCGCTCGCGATCGCCCTTCATGGCGTGTGCGGTCACTGCCACGATCGGGATATGCCTGCCGCTGCCTTCTTCCTGCCGGCGGATGGCGGAGGTGGCCTCGAATCCACCCATCTCGGGCATCTGCACGTCCATCAGAACCAGGTCGAACTCCGGCGATCGTTCAAGCGCCGCCAGCGCTTCCAGGCCGTTGGCCGCCAGTTCGGCCTTGTGGCCCAGCTTTCCCAGCAGCCGCAGCACCATCCTCTGGTTGACGGCGTTGTCTTCCGCCACCAGGATTCGATAAGACTTGCGGGCTCCCTTGGCGCGCACGGCTCGCCGGCCCTTGGCCCTGGCGCCGGCGGCGCCCACTGCCGTGGCGATGGCATCGAAGAGATCCGACTGTTTGACGGGCTTGGTGAGCCACGCTTTGATGCCGGTCTGCTTGTACCGCGCTTCCGCTGGCCGGCTGCCGGCTGAAGTCAGAATCAGCAGGACCAGTTTCGCGAAGCGCGGGTCGTCGCGGATTCGCTCCGCTAGCGCCAGGCCGTCCATGTGCGGCATCTGCGCGTCCAGCAGGGCGAGTTGGAACGGAGTTCCCGCCTCGGCGGCGCGATTCAGGATCTCCAGGGCCTCCGCCCCGCTCCTGGCCATGACGGCGTGCATGTGCCAGTTGGTCAGGGTCTCGTCCAGGATTTGACGGTTGGTGGCATTGTCGTCCACCACCAGCACGCGGAGGTCCCGCAAGTGTTCCAGGGGCGTCGCCTCGAATGCGGCCCCTGGCGAGACCGCCAGATCGAAGTGCGCGGTGAAATGAAACGTACAGCCGTGGCCGGCATCGCTTTCGAGCCAGATCCTTCCGTGCATCAGCTCCACCAGTTGCGAAGAGATGGCCAGGCCCAGGCCCGTGCCCCCATAGCGCCGCGTGGTCGAACTGTCCGCCTGTACGAATGCGTCGAAGATCGATTGCTGCTTGTCCGCCGGAATCCCAATGCCCGTGTCGCTGACGGCGAAGTGCAACTCCACGCCATCGGTGCTCTCGGTCACGGTCTCCACGCGCAGCACCACCTCTCCGTGCTCCGTGAACTTGATGGCGTTGCCCACCAGGTTGACGATGATCTGGCGCAGCCGGCCGCGGTCGCCCACCACCACCTCCGGGACCCCCGGCTTTATGTGGCAGGCCAGTTCCAGTCCCTTCTGCTGCGCCCGGTGCGCCAACAATCGCACCGCGTCCTCCAGCGAGTCGCGCAGGGTGAATTCGGTGCAGTCCAGCTCGAGCTTGCGCTCCTCCACCTTCGAGAAGTCCAGGATGTCGTCGATCAGCCGCAAAAGCGCGTCCGCCGACTCGCGGACGGTGTCCAGGTATTCGCGCTGCTCGCCGGTCAGGCGGGTGTCCAGCGCCAGCTCGGTCATCCCCACGATGGCGTTCATGGGGGTGCGGATTTCGTGGCTCATGTTGGCCAGGAATTCGCCCTTGGCGCGCCCCGCCGCTTCGGCGCGGGCCTTGGCCAGCTCCAGTTCCTTCACCACCTGGGCCAGGCGTGCGTGATTCTCCTCTTGCAACTGCCGCGCCATCTCCAGATCGTGGGCGTATCGCTTCACCTTCTCTTCCGCTTCCTTGCGCACGGTGATGTCGCGCGCCGCGGCGTAGATCAGCCGCTCACCGGGGAACGGAGCCGCGGTCCACATCATCCACTTATAGGCGCCGTCCTTACAGATGTAGCGATTCTCGAAGGAGAACAGCTCCTCGCCCGAGGTGACGTGTGCGGTGGCCGCGATGGTGGCATCGCGGTCGTCGGGATGGACGAATTCCAGGAACGGCTTGCTGAGCAGCTCCTCCTGTTGGTATCCCAGAGTTTTCTCCCAGGAGGGGTTGAGCCTCTTGAAGTAACCGTCGAAGCCCGCGATACACAGCATGTCCAGCGACAGAGTGAAGAAGCGATTCAGGACGCGTTCCGCCTGCCGGCGGCCGGTGATGTCCAATAGTGCGGACCGGATGCCGGTGACCTGGCCGTTCTTGTCGCGGATCAGGCTCTCGTGAATCTCGATGTTGCGGACGACTCCATCGCCGCCCACCATCTCCCGCTCGAAGGGAGCGATGGGCACTTGACCCGAGAGTTTGCGCCTCACCGACTCGCGGCTGGTGTCCCGTTCCGCGGGCGAAACGAATTCCCAGGCCTGCTTGCCGATGATTTGCCCGGCCTCCAGGCCAAACAACTCGCGCTCGGCGCGATTCACGCGGCAAACGATGCCCTCGGTATCGATCTCGTGGTAGGCGACCGGCGCTTCCTCGAACAGGTTGCGGAATCGCTCTTCGCTGGCCCGCAGCTCTTCCTCCGCCCGCTTGCGCTCGAGAAACTGCCCCACCTGGCTGCCGATCGCGCCCAGGATCTGGAGCACTTTCGGATCTTGCCGGCGGACCTTGCGGCTGAAGAACTCCATCACCCCGAGGATTTCTCCCGCCAGCATGATCGGGAAAGCGAAGGCGCAGTGAATTCCTTCCTTGACGGCGATGGGCTTTCGCGGAAAGTTGTCTTCGCGCGGCACGTCGCTGAGCCACACCGGCTGCCGGCTGCTCCATACCCGGCCCGGCAGTCCCGCACCCGGCGCCAGGACCATCTCGCGGCTGGCGGCATCGAACTCCGCAAATCCGGCCCCGGGAACGTGCCAGCTTGCCAGGTACCGCAGCACGTTCGCCGACCGGTCGACGTTCCAAACCGCGCCGTGCTCGCACGCCAGGCTCTCGCAGATGGCCTGCAGAATTTTGGGGATTCCCTCTGCCGCGGTGGCCGATTCCGCCATGACCTGCGTGGCGACGTACTGAATCGGCGGGCGTTTTGCTCCGGACTTTCGCGTGGCGGCGGAAGCCTTCATCGCGCGATTATATCACCGCGTTTTGGGGGTCAGGTTCAGGGAGCGAAATCAGGGAGCGATATCGGGATGGTTCTTACGAATCCAGGCAGAAACGTCCTTGTGAAGTCGTTCGGCGAGTTCACGCATTTCTTCCGCTTCAACCTCCGAGACCAGGTTGGCCCGTTCGTAGTCGGCGACGTTGCGCTTCTTGCGGAAGGTGTCGAGCTTACGGATCGTCGTCGGATCGAGCTCCATGGTGATGGCAAGAGATTGGATGACGCGGAAGTGATGACTCGCGCGCTCTGCCCGATATCCCGCCGCGGCCAGGGCCGCCGTCGCGAGCTGAAGGGCGGCATTGTAGGCGATGTTGAAACGCCAGTCGGCAACCAGGTGCTGAGTCCGGCAGGCCTTAAGATCGCGTTCGACGACGGCGAAGAGGCCGGCGATCTCCTCGCGGCTTGACCTGTGCTGGTCGATCCACCCGTTTTTCAGCCAATCCTGCAAGCTTGCTTTCATCGCCGATCAGAAAAATCTTTGGACCCTGGGCAACTGTCGATAGGAAATGGCGGCCCTCAACAAGTTTATGCGCAAACTCACCAGCGGCGTAAATCGAGGGGTTCACCTCGCGCCTGAGCTCGTCCTGCGCCTCGGCCAAAGCCGAGACCACATCATGCATGGAAATGCCGTCTCCGACGATCATCAGGTCAATATCGCTTTCTGGCGTATCTCGCCCCGATGCGACTGAGCCGAAGATGAAGGCCAACTGAATTTTATCGGCGAGGGGATGGAGAGCCCTCTGCAGGACCTCGGGCGCGCCGAAGGTCTTCCGGATGAGGCCGTGGAGCTCTTCGAAAACGTGGCATCCGCGGTTGGCCTGGTAGTAAGTCTGCCGGCCTTCGACAGTGCGTTTGAGGATGCCCGCCCCGGTGAGCTGCGCGAGATCGCGCTGCACGGCCCCCGAGCCGCGGCCAACGGCGCGGATGATCTGCCGCTGGTAGAACCGTTCGCCGGGATGGATGAAGAGCAGACGAAGCACGGCGCGGCGGGTAGCGTCAAAGAGCGCTGGCCCAACAGGCTCAAAGGCGTCGGGATATTTTGTTGAACCCATATCGAGTACGATCATACTCTATATGGGTACGTTAGTCGAGCAGGTAATTATCCGAAAAACCTTCTCGGGAGTATAAAGTCCCGGGGGCAATCCGCCGATATGAGGATCAAACCGGATGAACCTGGTCACATTTGGAGGTGTTATGAAGAGGCATGCCGGACTGCTCTCACGCCAAGGGGAAAAGGTCCCTTACACCATATACACCATATAGCACCTGGATTTTCCTGTCATCCGTCCGCGAAGTGGTGCCAGTCGCTTTCCGGCAATGCTCGCAGGTACGCATCAACATCATCAATGCGCCCGTGCGAGTACGCCCACTCAAGATGCTCCAGGAACCGCAAATACTTCAAAAGGTGGGGGGTATCCCACCAAGCCGCGAGAATCAACGGGGGTGCCGGCTCCCAAGCTTCGCGCACCCGGTGCCGGCCCGGAAGCATCTCCCAGAGACGGTTCCAGAGAATCGGTTGCGGGCACACGCGACCGTTGGCCTTCACGTATTCCAAGAGTTCAGCATATTTCTCGTCCATCTGAACCTGTCGCAGCCTAGGTTGCACCCTCTCGCCCACCCGTCGCCGCCGCTGCATAATGAGTCTAGCATCTCGTCCGTGACGTTGGCCATCGCCACATGCGCTATGTTATCTTCATGAACAAGGAGTAGCCATGCTCACTGGCACAGTCGGCCTGCGCCTAATCCGATTAAGCGAATACATTATCAATCCCAACCTCATTACGGCGATTGCCTTGGAAGGTGGATCGTGTACTGTGCACTTTTGTGGCGGGACAACACCGCCTATAAAGTTACACGGGGCCGAAACTTCGCAGTTGTTGGCCGCACTTCGATCCGTTTTGGCGGAGTAGGATCTTGCTGATGCTGCACCCAGGACGCGAATTGGCGATTGGTGGAGAGCAGTGGAGCGTAGGCCCGGCGGCTGGTCTACGTCATTTCTCACTTAGCCGCCGGATAGACAAAATCGTGGCGCGGGGATCTGTCGGCCGGACCGGTCTGATTTTTCTCCGATGCCGTTGAGAGCTGCTTCCAAACGTGTTGAGCAACGAAGAGACGCCTCCCGCTGCCATGCGGCCCGACCCCGGCAATCACCCGAAGGTCGACGGCGAGAAAGTCCGCGCCCAGATGCGCCTGTGGCAGGACCGCGTCCTAGATATCACGAAGTCGAATCCGCTGATCGGATTGAACCGGTCACGCGTGGCGAAGCTCCAATTTGTCGAGCCGCTCCCAAATCAACTCTTTCGTAACCTCGTGCTGGAAGAAGCAAAACTGCGGATGCCGCTCGTTACGAGGCGAAAAGACGAAGCAAGCCAAGAGGGACTCTTTGGTATCGAGCCGGTCCAGGCCGAAGTGCGGGTTGAGCCCGGCGACGTTTCGTTTGATGTAGAACCGATTGACGTCATGCGCAGTCTCCGACGGATTTATGACAATGCCCGAACGACTGTTGAAGAACGGGGTGTCACTACGCTGTTTGTTGCTTTTGGCGCTCTACGATGGCGCGATGACCTATTCGGAGCATCTATAAGTCCGCTTTGGATGGTGCCGTGTGAATTCGCGAGCAAGGGACCTAATGCGCCGCTGCGCCTCTCAATCGCCGACGAAGAAATGCAGTTGAATCCGGCGCTCGAGTATTATCTCCGCGAGCGCCACAAGGTGCAGCTCGTCGGGATTCCGGAGGAACCAGACGCTCGTTCCCTGGCGCGTTTTCTCGAACAAGTTCGCAGCCAGGTCAGTGAGCTTCAATGGCAGGTCACTGATGAGGCTTGGCTCAGCACATTCACCTTTGAGTCCCTGGTGATTTATCAGGACCTTCGTGCGCTTACTCAGGCTGCAATCTCTAACCATGTGCTAGCCGCCCTTGCCCGGGCAGTTCCGGCTGCTGGACGTTCCGAGTCCCTCGGTCATGATCTCGACGCCCTAGCCACTCCGGAGGTGATTCCAACCCCTGTTTTGCCAACGGATTCGAGCCAACTCGAAGCGCTTGCTTACGCCGCCGCTGGGCGTAACGTTGTTATGCATGGCCCTCCGGGCACCGGCAAGAGTCAGACGATCGCGAATCTCATTGCGGACGCGCTTTCGAAGAACCAAAAAGTTCTATTCGTGAGCGCGAAGATGGCTGCCTTAAATGTTGTCCATGACAGGCTGAAGGCGCTTGGCCTGGAGCGGTTCTGTTTGGAGGCCCACAGTACCAAGGCGGGGAAGGCCAAGATCATTGATGAACTGCGGTCCACGATGGAGGTTGAGGCATTCGGCGATGGCCAGCGCCTGAAGGAGGAGTTGCAAGCGCTCTCCAAAACGCGCGACGCGTTGAATTCGTATGTCAGGGCTCTCCACCGGCGCGTTGAGCCTGTCGGCATCAGTGCCTACCAGGCCATCGGACGGCTGGTGAAGCGGGGCGACGCCCCGGACGTCCGCACCAAGCTTCCGTGGCCCGATCCCACTGACGCGACCCGCGCCGATCTCGATGGGTGCACCGATCTCCTTGATGAACTTGGGAGCGTCGCGGATGTCTTCGACCGGCGGAGGGAACATCCATGGCGCGGTTTCGTTTCTGGTAATTTCGGCATTCAGGAGCAAGAGACACTCGAAAACGCCCTGGGAACGCTGCTTCGAGCATGTGAAGCAATTTTGCACTCCGCGGTCGCACTTGAGCTACTGATCCCAGAGGCAAGCAGGCTATCTATCGAAGGCTGGGCGGTATTCCGCGAACCGCTGTCCGCCATCGTTGAGATCGAAAAGCTGCCGGATGGATGGTGGCTGCTTCCCGTCGAATCTCTTGAGGCGAAAGCGCGTATTTTCGATGCGGCTTCGAAGCTCGTGGTTGAATCGAGGTCAAGCCTTGCCAGTCTTCGCGCGTCGTCCGATTTGTCCGTGTCCGAGCTTGTCAAATCACTTGCGCCCGTCGAAACGGTCTTCAACAAGCGCTATGCGGTCTTGCGGCCTTCGTTCTGGCGTTGGCGCCGCCGTGCGAGCGAGGCACTGAAGCCGGGGATATCGCGGAGCCGTCGTGCTTTCCTGAAGCTAGTGACGTTGTGCCGACGGTTATGCGAGATCGAACTGTGGTTCGATTCCAATGCAGAAGGACTTCGGTGTCTTCCGGCGGGTCGCGCCTCTAGTGCGTCGGAATTCTCGACCGTTTCCAAAGCGTACTGCGCCGCGGCCGCACTACGAAAGGCGCTCAACGCCTCCGCCCGGCTTCCTCGCGAGGGTACAACCGGAATCAGTCCCGAGGTGAAGACGGCTGCCAGCAGCCTCATGGCAACCCTGCCTCCTGGCAACACTGAGCTTGACGCGGCACTATCGCTGATTGATGGACTCTGGCCTTCGGGCTTCGTCCATGACTGCCCGGCGGGTTCCACGCCGACGTCTGCGGTCGCGGCTAAAGCCGCTCAGCTCATGTCCGCTACTACGCATGCACGCGAATGGGTGGTCGTCCAGAGAATCATAACGAAGTGCACGGAACGTGGTTTGGGTCCGTTTCTCGAAGCACTCGGCTCGATCAGCGCCCGCGTAGCACGGGCCGCATTCGAGAAGCGCTTTTACACGCTTTGGGTTAGCACAGCCGGACAACGACACCGGGAGCTCGGCGAGTTCAGTGCAGCTCGGCAGGGCGATCTGATCGAACGCTTCCGATTGCTCGACGAGAGGGTAAGACACCTGACGATCGAGTATGCGCAGGCGGTGGCTTCATCCGCTTCGCAGCGTGTTCGGGCCGCCCAGGACCACGCTGGCACCGCCGGCCAGGTCGGCATTCTCCGCTATGAACTCCAAAAGAAGAAGCGAATCAAGCCCCTCCGCAAGCTTTTTGCAGAGATTCCGCAGGTTCTCCAGGCACTCAAGCCGTGCCTACTCATGAGCCCTATATCGGTTTCGACGTACCTAAAGCCCGACGCCTTCCGTTTTGACCTCGTCGTGTTCGACGAGGCATCGCAGCTACCCACAGCGGAAGCCGTACCGTCAATTCTGCGTGCCGATCGGGTCGTGGTGGCTGGCGACCCCAACCAACTGCCTCCAACGTCTTTTTTTGAAGCATCTCTCCTAACGGAGGCAGATGACGATGAGGAGGAAGATCCGCAGTCTGGCCAACCGCCTTTGGAATCTCTCTTGAACGACTGCGTCGCTGTCGTGCCGGTTTTTCAGGAAACGTACCTTCGTTGGCACTACCGCAGCAGGGACGAGCGGCTGATCCGGTTTTCGAACCATTATTTTTACGAGAACCATCTCGTAACCTTTCCCGCCGCCGTATCAGGAGGTTCTGGCCAGGGGGTGCGCCATGTCTACGTATCGGATGGTGTCTGGGACCGCGGACGCAGTCGAACGAATCGTCGCGAGGCGCGAGTCGTGGCAAAGTTGGTTGTGGAACACTTCGACCGATTTCCGGAGCGGTCCCTTGGGGTTGTAGCGCTCAATGTCAGTCACAAAGAGTCGATCCAAGAGGCCATTGATGAGGAGATCGAGAGGCGGCCGGACCTGGCTCCGCTGATTGATACCTCCCGGCCTGACAACTTCTTCGTTAAGTCGCTGGAAAACGTTCAAGGGGACGAACGCGACACAATGATCATCAGCGTCGGCTATGGGAAAGATGCCGATGGAAGCGTGACATACAACTTCGGGCCTATCAATAGAGACGGTGGGTGGCGGCGACTCAACGTGTTGATTACGCGCGCGAAGTGGGAGTGCGTGCTGGTGACCAGCCTCCGCGCGCAAGAACTCTCTGGGGTCAACCCCAATAATCGTGGCGCTGTAGCGTTGCGCAACTTTATCGAGTACGCGGAACGTGACGGTCAGCTCCCCGCAGACGCGCCCGTACCCACTGCTGGTGAAACGAACGACTTTGAGGATGCCGTGCGCGCGGCCCTCGTTGAACGTGGTTTCGCGGTGGACGCTCAGGTTGGCGCAAGCAAATACAGGCTGGATTTGGCTATTCGCGATCATCGCAACCCCAATCGATATATCCTCGGAGTCGAATGCGACGGCGCGACCTATCACAGCTCACGGAGTGCCCGCGATCGCGACATCCTTCGCCAAGAGGTTCTTCAGCGCATGGGCTGGAGGATACATCGCGTGTGGTCGACCGATTGGTTCCACAATCGCGAACAGGCATTAACGTCTCTTCTGCGCAGCATCGAATTGGCAGAACAGGCGCCGGCGACAAAGCCCGTTTACGCCCCCGCAACAACGAAGGAGGCTCCGGCCCCGACGGGGCCGACCGCCGCTCCGCGTCCGCTACTAGCCGCTGAGCCCCGGCGCTATCGAGCCGGAGAGGCGTACCGGAAGGTCTCGCCGGCATCGAGAGGGCGCAGGGAATATCTCCTCGAAGCCGAGCATGCGGATGTGCTCGCCTCGATCATCTGCGAGATTGCCGGCGCGGAAGGCCCAATCGCCAAGTCACTCCTCACCGACCGAGTCAAGGAGCTGAATTGTATCGAGCGGGCTGGATCGAACGTTCAGGCCAATATCGATTCTGCGACCTCTCGCGCGGTTCGTGCCGGAAGTATCGAACTGCTACAAGGCGGGGAGTTTATCCGTGCCAAGGGGCAGGCTCCAACTACTTTCAGAGTACCAGCACAGGGCGTGAAACGCACAATCGATCAGATTTCAAATGACGAGATCGGCCTGGCTGTCCTTCACATAGTCGAGGACCAATTTGGGGTTTCGGAAGAGTACATGCCGCAAGCGGTGGCGCGAGTTTTCGGTATTGAGCGACTACGTTCTGAGGCTGGCGAGAAGATCAGGGAGGTTGTGGAAAGCCTCATCAAGCGGGGACTTCTGCGCGTGACTGGCACGCAGGTCTACCTCGCCTGATCCTGTACGGGATTGTGAGCGGTCTCGAAGCCATCGTCGAGGACCTGAGATCGTTGCCGCCGTACAGGTTGGAGGCGCCACCCAGCAAGGAACCTCATAAGGGCTCCGTGCTCATCGCTTGGGGTAACATAAAAAGAGGAAGCTCGATTGGAATGCCAACCAACGAATATGTCGAAGTCCGCAATGGCGGCTACTACGTGGCCGGTACACGCATTGGCCTGGACGTGGTGGTCTACGACTTTCGACGCGGACGGTCGCCGGAAGCGATCTTCGAAGCTTACCCGTCCATTGGGTCGCTGGCCAAAGTCTACGGCGCCATCACCTTCATTTTGGAGCACCCGGCTGAGGTTGAGGCCTACCTGAAAGATCAGGATCGCATCTTTGAACAGATCAAGGCGCAATACCCCATGCCTCAGGAAATGATCGACCGTTTTGAACGGGCCAAGAAAGAAGCGGCGCCGGGACTCGCTTGAAGATTCGCTTTCAAGCTGACGCTGACATCGATCCCGACATTCGGAAAGGACTGCTTCGAAGAGAGCCGTCAATAGACTTCCAGCCGGCAGCGGGCACAATCCCGAGTGGCACTCTGGATCCAGAGGTCTTGCGGATCGCGGCCGAAGAGGGCCGGGTGCTGGTATCCGGCGACGTGCGAACCATGAGCGTCCATTTCCAAGGCTTCGTTGGAGCGCACGAATCGCCTGGGGTTCTGCTAATTCCGTCTTCGCGATCCATCGGAGCCGCGATCGAAGGGCTGCTCTTCGTCTGGCTGAACTGGACGCCTGACGACTTGCGCAACCGGGTCCAGTGGCTCCCATCGGAGCATCCCTAAAGTCCCGGGCGCCATCTGCCGATATGAGGATCAAACCGGATGAATCCGGTCACATTTGGAGGCGTGATGAACAGACGAGAGCGGAGAAACGAGCCCAGGTCCATGTGCGCGGACCTGGTGAAAGTCAGAATCGGCGAAGGCGGCGGGGTCCGGGAAGAGGTGGCCAATCTGGAGGACATTTCACCTTCCGGAGCGTGCGTCCAGCTCGAGGCGGCGGCGCGCGAAGGCGCGGACATCGAGATCGTGTGTTCGAAGTGCCGCTTGAAGGGCAAGGTCCGTTATTGCCGGTTCGTCGAGATCGGCTACGACGTCGGGGTGGCCTTCGACAAGCCCGGCGCCTGGGACGGCCGGCAGTACATTCCGAAGCACCTGCTCCAGTTGACCGAGTAGTACCGAGTTGGACGCGCCGTCTTGAAACCCGGCGATTTCTCGGGGTACTCTCATGCAATGCAGTGCCCCGCACGACTTCTTTCCGCTCTCCTCATGGCAGGCAGCCTGGTCCCCTGGGCCAGCGCACAGTACACGCAGCTTGGCAGTAAGATCACGCCCAGCGGCGCGGTAGGAGCGACCTTCTTCGGTTGGAGTGTGGCCATCTCCGCGGACGGCAACACAGCCATCGTGGGGGCAGCTTACGACACCAACATTTTAGGGGCCGCATTCATCTTCGTCCGCAACAACGGCGTCTGGAGCCAGCAAGCCAAACTGGTGGGCGCCGGGTATACAGGCACGGAGATCCACCAAGGCTCAGGTGTGGCCATCTCCGCCGATGGCAACACCGCTGCCTTGGCAGGGTCCAGCGATAACGGCGATATGGGCGCCGTATGGGTCTTTACCCGGACGAACGGCGCCTGGACACAGCAGGGGCCGAAACTGCTGGGGGCCGGCAGTGTGGGGTCTCCGGGGCGGAACGGAGCCGATATGGGCATCTCACTCTCGATGTCCGGCGACGGGAATACCATCATCGCGGGAGGGCCCGACGACTCTAACTACACGGGCGCCGCCTGGATTTTCACGCGGAGCAACGGCACGTGGACCCAGTTCGGCAACAAACTGACAGGCTCGGACGTCGCGGCGCCGTCCCAGTTCGGCGAGACCGTGGCTATCTCCCAGGATGGATACACGGCTGTAATCGGAGCAAACATCGACAACAACTTCGCGGGAGCGGCCTGGATTTTCGTCCTCTCCAACGGCGTGTGGACCCAGCAGGGTAAGAAGCTGGCGGGCGCCGGCGAAGCTGGGTCGGCGGTGGCGATCTCCGCCGATGGAAATACGGTCGCAGTCGGCGTCATGAACGATAACAACGGTGTGGGCGAGGCGTCGATTTACACGCGAACCGGGACCACCTGGAGCCTGCAGAGCAAGCTCTCGGGGACGGGTAACGCAGGACTCTCCGGCCAGGGCGCGGGCGTCGCCCTGTCGGCGGACGGGAATACCGCCGTGGTAGGGGGCGAAGAGGACAACCATTTCGCGGGTGCATTTTGGATTTTCAAGCGGAAGAGTGGCGTGTGGACCCAGCAGGGCGGAAAGCTCACCGGGTCGGGCGCCGTGGGCCAGGCGTACCAGGGACTGGTGGCCATCTCCGGCGATGGCAGCACGGTGCTTGACGTTTCGGAGTATGACAACAACAACAACGGAGCGCTGTGGATCTTTGTCAGTCCCACGCCCGAGCCGGTGAGCGCCAGTCCGGCGTCGGGCAGCGGCACCACGCAGGTCTTCACCTTTACCTTCTCCGATGCCGGTGGATACCAGGATCTCACCGTGTTGGACGTGCTCATCCGTGACGTGCTGGATGGGCGTCAGTCCTGCTATGTAGCCTTCGTGCCATCGGGTCCGACCTCGGGATCGGTATACCTAGTGGACGACCAGGGCGATGCCGGAGGACCGTATTCCGGCCTGGTACTCCCCGGCGGCGGCAGTGTGTTCAACAGCCAATGCAGCATCACGGGGGCTGGCAGTTCGGCTTCGGGCAACGGCAACACGCTCACCCTCACGCTGGCCATCACCTTCACACCTTCCTTTGCGGGCAACAAGGTGCTGTACCTTTCGGCGCAGGACGCCTCGTCGAATTCCGGCTGGTCGGCGCTGGGGGTTTGGAACAATCCGGGCGCGGCTTCCGCAGGACCGGGCGTCAGCGGCATGAGCCCGGCTCGCACATCGGGCTTCACCCAGACCTATACCTTCACCTTCACGGATACCAACGGATACCAGGACATCGCGGTGGCCGACGTGTTGATCAACACCGCCATCAACGGCGTCGGCGCATGCTACCTGGCGATTGTGCCGATGGGAGCCGGCTCCGCCGCGATCGACCTGGTGGATAACACCGGCGATGCGGGCGGGCCATATGCGGGCATGATCTTGCCCACGTCCAACGTGGTGTCCAACGGCCAGTGCAGCATTTCCGGGAACGGCAGTTCGGTGTCCGCCAATGGGAACACGCTGACGGTGACGCTGGCCGTGTCGTTCAGCCCGTCTTTTGCCGGCAATCAGATCGTCTACTCTGCCGCCCGCAGTAACGCACTGAACACCGGATGGCAGTCGGTTGGCACGGTTACGGTGCCTTGAAGACCAGTTCCTGGACGCGGAGGCGCGGAGCACGCGGAGGAAGGCCCGGAGCAAACCAAGAGAAAGTCAAAACCTGAGTAAACGGAGGAAGCGGAGAGCGCTGAGAACCGCGGTTTGTGGCGCGGAGGGCTCTCCAATTTTGGCAAGAATTTGACTGGGAGGCGGTCGTCAGGCCAGCGCCTCGCGTACTACCTCGCCGCTGACGATGGTGGGGCGCTCGGAGCGGCCGTTGTGCAGGTAGGTCACCTTGAGGTGGTCCAGCCCCAGGCACCAGAGGATGGTCGCATGCAGGTCATGCACGTGTACGGGGCGCTCCACCGCGCGCAGGCCGATGTCGTCGGTGCGCCCGATGACCTGGCCTTTCTTCACGCCGCCTCCCGCCATCCACATGCTGAAGCCCCAGGGGTTGTGATCGCGCCCGTTGCCTTTCTCGTTGAAGGGCGTGCGCCCGAACTCGCCGCCCCAAACCACGAGCGTGCTGTCGAGCAGTCCGCGCGACTTGAGATCGGAGAGCAGGCCGGCGATGGGGCGGTCGGTCTCCATGCAGTGTTTCGAGTGATTCAGGTCGAGGTCGGTATGGGCGTCCCATCCGCTGCCGCTGCCGGAATACAACTCGATGAAGCGGACGCCGCGCTCCACCAGCCTGCGGGCCAGCAGGCAGTTGGTTCCGAACTTCGCGGTGACCGGGTTGTCCATTCCGTAGAGCTTGCGGGTGGCTTCCGATTCGCTCGCCAGGTCCACGGCCTCCGGCGCGGAGGATTGCATGCGGTACGCCAGTTCGTAGGAGTTCAGGCGCGCTTCCAGTTCCGTGTCTTCGGGCCGCGCGTCTCCGAAATGGCGATTGAGCGAGCGGAGCAGGTCGAGCCGGCCGCGCTGCTGCGCATCGCCGATGGTGGAAGGCGGCGCAAGATCCAGGATGGGCGATCCTTCGCGCCGGAATAGCGTGCCCTGATACGTCGCGGGGAGGAATCCGGAACTCCAGTTCTTCGATCCGCCGAGCACTTCTCCCGCGTCGGTGAGGATGACGAAGGCCGGCAGGTTGTTGTTGGCGGTGCCGAGCCCGTATGTCACCCACGCGCCCATGGAGGGGCGGCCGGCGAGGATGGAGCCGGTGTTCATCTGGCACACGGAGCCGACGTGGTTCAGTCCATCCGCCCAGCAGGAGTGGAACATGGTGATCTCGTCGACGTGCTCGGCGATGTCAGGATACCAGTCGGACACCCACATGCCGCTCTCGCCATACTGCTTCCACTTCCGGGACGAAGGCATCAGGGTGTTGGAGGCCGTGCCCATGGCGGTGATCACTTTGCCGTAGGAAGGCGGCATGGGCTGGCCGGCGAGCCTCTCCAGCTCCGGCTTGGGATCGAAAATATCGAGGTGGCTGGGGCCTCCCTCAAGGAACAACCAGATGACGGATTTGGCGGTCGGCGGATGGTCGGGCTTCTTGGGCGCGAGCGGGTCGACCGGCGTCGTGCCGTGCAATAAGGAGGACACGGCCAGCGCGCCCAGACCGCCGCACGACCGCATGAGAAACTCGCGGCGGCTGCGGGCGGGGACGAAGTGTGGGGGTCGCAGGCTAGTTTCCATAGACAAACTCATTGGAGTTCAGAAGCATCTGGCAGAAGTCCACGAAGGCGGCCGCGTATGCCGGATCGGTTCCCTCCGCCATGGACGGCGGGAGGGCCAGTTTTTCGCCTTTGGCGGCCCGCTCGGCAGTGATTGCTTTCTGTTTGTGGAAGAAGGTGGCGACGGTGTCCTTTTCCCAGGGATCCGGAGACCGTGAATAGGCGAGGCGGTAGGCACGATCCACGGGGTCTTGAGCGGCCAGAGCCCGAGCCGCGAAGGCCTGCGCCCATTCGAGCGTGACCTTGTCGTTGAGCATGGTCAACGCCTGCGGAGCAGTGGTGGTGATCTCACGCCGCGAGCACGATTCGTGCGTGTCCGGCATGTCGAAGATCTCCATCATGGGGTAGCGCGTATTGCGCTTGACGAAGATGTAGACGCTGCGCCGGCTGCGCTCGTCGGGGGCGGAGAGTTTCCACCCGCCGCGCAAGGCGCCCATGCCCTCGGGCAGATCGGGGAACACGCTGGGGCCGCCCGCTGTCAAGTTGAGCGTGCCGGATACCAGGAGGCTGGCATCGCGGATGACTTCGCCTTCGAGGCGCTGGCGCGGGAAGGCCCACAGCAGGCGGTTGCCGGGATCGGCTTGCGCGGCCTCCTTATTAAAGCTGGTGGATTGCTGGTAGACCGCCGATGTCATGATGAGCCGGTGCATGTGCTTCATGCTCCAGCCGCTGCGAACGAACTCGCGGGCCAGCCAATCGAGCAGCTCGGGGTGCGACGGGCGCTCGCCCATGATGCCGAAATCGCTGGGCGTTCCCACGATGCCGCGGCCGAAGTGATGCTGCCAGATGCGGTTCACCATGACCCGCGCGGTGAGCGGATTGTCGGGGCCGGTGAGCCAGTGAGCGAGCGCGGTGCGGCGCCCGGTGGATTCCACGCCTTGGGGAGCACTGATCTTGGCCGGCGCCGGGTCGAGGAGCGTCAGGAAGCCCGGCTCGACCTCTTCCCGCGGCGCGTCGTAAACGCCCACGGCCAGGACGTGGGTCGCGGGAGCATTGCGGCCCAGGTCGGCGAGGCCCATACCCTCGGGCGGATCGGCGGGCTTGAGGTCGTCGAACTTCGCCAGTTCGGCGTTCAGAGATGCGTACTCCGCCTTCTGGGCGGCGGGGAGTTGCTTGGCGGCGTCGGCGTCGGGCGTCTGCAGATAGGGATTGGCCTTGGCCCACATCTGCCACTCGTAGGGACTTCGCTGGGCACCCGGCTTGAGGATCATGGCCTGGATTTCAGGCGGGTACTTCTCGAAGTAGTCGGAGGCGATCCTTTGTTTCTGGGGATCGACCAAGGCGGCGATTTTGGCGCGGATTTCGGCGGTCTGCTGTTCCCAAAGAGCTTTGCGGCGGCGGTAGTCCGCCAGCTTGTCCGCCGGCAGCATGGGGATGTGGTCGCTGGCGGCGGTGTTCGCAAAGAAGGCCTGCAGGCGGTAGTAGTCGGACTGCAGGATGGGGTCGAACTTGTGATTGTGGCAGCGGGCGCAGCCGTAGGTGAGGCCCAGGAAAACGGCGCCGGTGGTGTCGGTGATGTCGTCCAGGAGTTCCTGGCGGCGCTGCTGGAGAATGCGCGCGTTGCTTTCGTCGGGGTAACTGCGGTTGAAGCCGGTGGCGACCAGGGCCTGCGGATCGCCGGGCCACAACTCGTCGCCGGCGATCTGCTCTTCCACGAAGCGGTTGTAGGGCTTGTCCTGGTTGAACGACTGGATGACGTAGTCGCGGTAGCGCCAGGCGTTGGGGCGGATTTCGTCGGCCTTGAAGCCTTCGCTTTCGGCGAAGCGCGCCAGGTCGAGCCAGTGGCGGCCCCAGCGCTCGCCGTACTGCGGGGAGGCGAGCAAGCGGTCCACGACCTTTTCAAAGGCTTGGGGCGAGCGGTCGTCCAGGAAAGCGTCGACTTCTTCGGGGGTGGGGGGCAGGCCGATCAGGTCGAGGCTGGCGCGGCGCAGGAGGGAGATCTTGTCGGCCGGCGAGGCCGGAGTCACGCCCTTGGCTTCGAGCTTGGCCAGGATGAAATTGTCGATGGGAGTACGAGCCCAGGATTTGTGAGCCACCACCGGCGGGTTCTGCTCTTTGGGCTTTTGAAACGACCAGAATTCACGCTGCCGCGCGGTGAAAGTATCGGCGGCAAACAGGATGGTGCAACAAATGCAAACAAACAGACAGACTCTTCGCATCTCGTCCCTCGGGCGCTGCTTTTAGAATGCGCCCGTTAACGCGAAAGGTCAATAGCGGCGAGGAGAGAAGCAATTGGCAGGCTGAAGCCAAATGCTGTGATGATTGTGGGGCGGACCCCCGGTCCGCCGGGGTCCCCTCGGGGGAGCGCCCTCGTCGGCCTTTCGCGGATCGCATCGGGCTGATTTGGTTGTGCAAACAGCGGGTCCAGGGGGACCCGCGCGG
>Ga0209415_10007147_pt1 | contig 19551 bp, 18 predicted proteins | sample PeaSoiSIISIP2007_FD_187696 | JGI IMG/M metagenome (GOLD analysis project Ga0209415, IMG submission 187696) | Peat soil microbial communities from Weissenstadt, Germany - SII-SIP-2007 (SPAdes) (version 2) | ecosystem: Environmental > Terrestrial > Soil > Wetlands > Peat | place: Germany... | reverse complement strand
CGGCTTCGACGACTGAGCCGGCTTCGACGACTGAGCCGGCTTCGACGACTGAGCCGGCTTCGACGACTGAGCCGGCTCGTACGGCCGGTCGTGTCCTACGCGGGCGTGTCGTCGGATCCCGACGAGGCGGCGCGGCCCCCCCGGGTGCTGCGGCGTGGCGGCGCCAGCCGTTCGGCCAGCTCGCCCGGGCCCAGTCGGCGAAAGGCGCGCCGGCCGGTCGTGCGGGCCAGCACGGCCACTTCGAGGTCGTCGGGCCCGAGGGTGCGGTCGGGACCGGCCAGAGCCGACACGGCCGCGCGCAATGCGGTGTCGAGGTCCCACCCGTCCACGAAGGCGCTGGCCACACGGGAGGTGATCGTCTCCGTCTCTCCGCCGAGAACGGCAAAGTGGTCCTCGTCGGTGATCGTCCCCTCGTAGGCGATGTGGTAGAGCTGGTCGAGCCGCTGTTCGGTGCCCAACTCGGCCACGAGCACCTCCACCTCGAGGGGCTTCATCTCGTGGGTGAAGACCTGGCCGAGAAACTGCGCGTAGAGGTTGGCCAGCGAACGGGCGTCGACATCCTCACGGCTGAAGGCGAATCCCTTGGTGTCGGCGTGGCGGACGCCGGCCACACGGAGCTGGTCGAACTCGTTGTACTTCCCCACCCCGGCGAAGGCGATGCGGTCGTAGATCTCGCTGATCTTGTGCAACGACCGCGAAGGGTTCTCGGCCACCATGAGGATGCCGCCGTCGTAGATGGTGGCCACGAGCGATCGGCCCCGGGCAATACCTTTCTGGGCGTATTCGGCCCGGTCCTTCATGACCTGTTCGGGGGCCACGTAGTAGGGCATGGTCATGATGCGGGACCCCCGGCGCTGCGACGGGCCAGAAGACTTCCGAAGCGCTCGGCGACTTCGGCGTCGGCCACGGTCTCGTACCCCTCGAGGGTGACGGTGGCGACCATGGGGAAGATGCCCCGGACGAGATCGGGGCCGCCGGTGGCGGAGTCCTCGTCGGCCGCTTCGTACAGGGCCCGTACGGCCAGCTCGATGGCCTCGTCGCGCCCGAGATCGGCGCGCCAGCCCAATTTGATGGTGGTCCGCGCGTCGCGGCCTCCCGACCCGGTGGCGGCATGGTCGGCCTCTTCGTAGTGCCCACCGGTGACGTCGTAACTGAAGATCCGACCCTGGCCCCGGGCCAGGTCATAGCCGGCGAAGAGAGGAACGACGACGAGGCCCTGCATGGCCATGGGCAGGTGCTCGCGCACCATCTGGCCCAACTGGTTGGCCTTGCCCTCGAGACTGAGGGCGACGCCTTCCACTTTCTCGTAGTGCTCGAGCTGCGTCTGGAAGAGTCGGACCATCTGCACGGCCGGTCCGGCCGCACCGGCGATGGCTACGGCCGAGTGCCGATCGGCGGGAAAGACCTTCTCCATGGCCCGGTGGGCGATGAGATGGCCCTCGGTGGCACGCCGGTCGCCGGCCATGATGACTCCGTCGCCGAACCGCAGCGCCACCACGGTGGTGCCGTGGCGGACGGTCAACGAACCTCCCGACGCATCGGCCCCGGGCAGCAGCGGCGTGGTGGGGTCAGTGCGGCGGAGAAGGGCGGCGAAACTGGGGCCCGGGTCGTCCCCGGACGGGAAGAGCGGCAGGCCCAACGCAGTTACTCCCCGCCCTTTTGGACGTAGTTCCGCACGAATTCCTCGGCATTCTCCTCGAGGACCTCGTCGATCTCGTCGAGCAGGTCGTCGAGCTCGGCCTTCAGCTTCTCTCCCTGTGGGGCAGTGGCCGGGGCTTCCTCGATCACCTGTTCCTCGCGCGGGGCCGCCGCTGGTTTGCGCTTCAACTCCCGTTCAGGCATCCGTCTGCTCCCCTAACCGCTCAACCTTGCCAACAACTCCGCCGGCGTGGCGCATTCTCTGAGCAACTCCTCGACATGTTCTGCTGTTCCGCGCAGTGGATCCATCATAGGGACGCGTCGCAGCGGGTCTGTCCCCAGATCGAAGACCAGGGAATCCCAGTTGGCGCTGGCCACCGCTGAGGCCCACCTCTTCAAACATTGCCCCCGGAAATAGGCGCGCGTGCGTCGGGGGGGTTCCGAGACGGCGCTGAGCACGTCGGCCGTCTTGACCAGGTGCTCCATGTCCAGCCGGGCGTACAGGGACCGCTCGGGGCGGAGATCGTGATACTGCAGGTCCACCGCCGCCAGCCGGCTGTCATCCCAGTCCAGGCCGTGGCGGTCGCGATAGGCCTCGAGCAGCTGGAGCTTGGCCGCCCAGTCGACCTGGCCCGACACCTGGGACGGGTCGGTCTCGAGACCCTGGAGAACGTCCTCCCACCGCTGGAGCACCATCTGGCCAACGGCGTCGTCGCCCAGGCAGTCGAGACCCCGGTCCTCGGCGTACTTGCGGGCCAGCCCGTACAGCTCCCACTGCAGGGCCAAGGCGGTGACCGTCCGGCCGTCGGCCATGTCGACGACGGCGGCGAGCGTGGGGTCGAGAGCCACGTGGCGGATGGCCTGCACCGGATTGGCCAGAGCCAGGTCGACCCCGTCGAAACCGTCGTCCTCGATGAGGGCGAGCACGATGGCCGTGGTCCCCATCTTCAAGAAGGTGGCCACCTCCGACATGTTGGCGTCGCCCACGATGACGTGGAGCCGCCGGTACCGCTGGGGGTCGGCATGCGGTTCGTCCCGGGTGTTCACGATGGGACGCTTGAGCGTCGTCTCGAGGCCAATCTCCTCTTCGAAGAACTCCGATCGTTGTGCGATCTGGAATGAGACGTCGCGCCCGGAGGCGCCGGGCGTCTCGCTGCCCACCTTGCCGGCGCCGGTGAAGATCTGTCGGGACACGAAATGGGGCGTGATGAGGTGGGCGATGCGGGCGAAGGGAACGGCCCGGTCCATGAGGTAGTTCTCGTGGGTGCCGTAGGAATTGCCCTTCGAGTCCGAGTTGTTCTTGTAGACGACGATGGACTGACCGGGCGGGAGCGAGCGGCCCACCGCCTGCATGGACCGGCGCAGGACCTCTTCCCCCGCCTTGTCGTAGAGCACGGCCTCGAGGGGATCGATGCACTCGGGCGTGGAGAACTCGGGGTGGGCGTGGTCCACGTAATAGCGAGCCCCGTTGGTGAGGACGGCGTTCACCAGGTGCGTCTCCACCTCGGGCGGCATCGCGCCCTCCCGGGCGAAGCCCCGGGCGTCGTTGCCCGGTGTCTCGTCCTCGAAGTCCCACCCGGCCCGGGCCAGATCCATCACATAGGCGTTCACGAGCAGCGACGAGGAGGCCACCGGGTTCCCGTCGCCCCCGACGTGGTTGATCCCGTACTCCGTTTCGATGCCGCAGACTTTGGCGACCGCCATGAAAACGACCCTAGCCCCGACCCGACGGCAGTTCGCGGCTCCCCGGAGAACGAGATTTAAGGTCCATGACCTGGGGCAACCGGGCTACAAGTACTGCCCGGTACCCACCCGTTCGATCGCTCGGCCACCACGTGCCTCTTCGGAGTCCGCCAACAGGGTGCGGACGTAAACGATCCGCTCCCCCTTCTTGCCCGAGATCCGGGCCCAGTCGTCGGGGTTGGTGGTGTTCGGAAGGTCTTCGTTCTCCTTGTACTCCCGGCGGATGGACTCGAGGAGGTCCGTCGTCCTGATCCCCCCGCCCTCGCCGGCGATGACCCTCTTGATGGCCAGCTTCTTGGCCCGGCGGACGATGTTCTCGATCATGGCCCCGGAGGAGAAGTCGCGGTAGTAGAGGAGCTCCTTGTCACCGTTCTGATAGGTGACCTCGAGGAAACGGTTCTCGTCGTCGGCCCGGTACATCTCGGCCACGGTCGTCTCGATGATGCCCTGCACGGCTTTGGCCTGGTCACCGCCGCCCAGACGGTCCACCTCGGCCTGGTCGAACGGAAGGTCGGGGGTGAGGTACCGGGCGAAGATCTGGGCCGCCGCCTCCTCGTTGGGTCGTTCGATCTTGATCTTCACGTCGAGCCGGCCCGGACGGAGGATGGCGGGGTCGATGAGATCCTCCCGGTTGGAGGCGCCGATCACGATGACGTCGCGCAGTGTCTCCACACCGTCGATCTCGGCCAGCAACTGGGGAACGATGGTCGACTCCATGTCCGAGCTGATACCCGTCCCCCGGGTGCGGAACAGCGAATCCATCTCGTCGAAGAAAACGATGACGGGGACACCTTCTTCGGCCTTCTCCCGGGCCCGTTGGAAGACCAGCCGGATCTGGCGCTCGGTCTCGCCCACGTACTTGTTGAGCAGCTCCGGCCCCTTGATGTTCAGGAAGTAGCTGCGGATGTTCGAATTCCCGGTGACCTGGGCGACTTTCTTGGCCAGCGAATTGGCCACCGCCTTGGCGATCAGGGTCTTGCCGCATCCGGGAGGGCCGTAGAGGAGGATGCCCTTCGGTGCCGGCAGCTTGTAGTCGGCAAAGAGCGCCCGGTGCAGGTACGGCAACTCGACGGCGTCCATGATCGCCTCGATCTGGAGATCGAGGCCGCCGACGTCGGCGTAGGTGATGTCGGGCACCTCTTCCAACACGAGCTCTTCGACTTCGGGACGGGGCAGCTTCTCCACGAGCAGTTGCGAACGGGCCTCCATGAGGACCGAATCACCGGCCCGCAGGTGCACGCCGTCGAGACTGTGCGAGAGCTCCACGACGCGCTCTTCGTCGGCCCGGGCGAAGACGATCGCCCGGCGGCCGTCTTCGAGGAGCTCCTTCAAGGTGACGACCTCACCGGAGTCGTCGCCGTTTCGGGCCAGGACGACGTTGAGCGATTCGTTCAAGACGACTTCCTGGCCGCGGCGCAACTCCTCGGCATTGATCTCGGGGTGCACCGCCACCCGCATCTTGCGGCCCCCCGAGAAGACGTCGATGGTGCCGTCCTCGTTGGCGTAGAGAAACGTCCCGTAGGCGCTCGGGGGCTGGGTGAGCTTGTCCACCTCTTCGCGCAGCGCGGCGATGTGCTCCTTGGCCTGTTGCAGCGTGTAGGTGAGCTTCTCGTTCTGCGAGACGGCCTGGGCCAACTGACCCTTGGCCTCGAGCATGCGCTCTTCGAGAGACTGGACCCGCCCCGGGCCCTCGGACAGCCGGCGGCGCAGGACGCCGACTTCCTCTTCGGCCTGGCGGGCCCGCTCGCGGAGGTGCTCAAGCTCCTGGCGGAGAGCCAACTCCTCGTGCTCGTCGGAATTGGCCACCTGGAACCACCTCCCCGCGGGTGCGCTCAAAGCCTTGCTTTCGACCATACACCGGGCTCCGCGCCAAATGGCGCGCCTTGTGGCGGGATAAACGCGTGATGCTGGATTAGGGCAGCACGGCCGGTAGGCTGGAGTAGTCCGGGCGACCTGATCCGGCCGTGGTGCGGCGTCTGGCGCCGGGCGGGGGCAGGTCGGCGTGCCACGTGCCCGGTCGGTAGTTGACACTTTGAACGGCCCGTCGTTACCGTCCGGTTGGTTCGTCCGTCGGCCAGAGAGGGCAAGTAGACACACCATGAAGGTCTGGATCGACCAGGATCTGTGCACCGGGGACGGGCTGTGCGAGGAGATCGCACCGGCCGTGTTCACCCTTCTCGACGACGGTCTCGCCTATGTGAAGGACTCCGATACCGTGAAGAACGATCCGGGCGGCTCGGCCGGCATGGCCCTCGTCCCCGAGGACCTCGAGGACGCCGTCACCGAGGCGGCCGAAGAGTGCCCGGGCGAGTGCATCTTCATCGAACAGGGCTAAGGATTCTTCGAACAGAGCTAGGGCTCGTCTGAGCGCTGTTCGATCGACACCTCCCCCGACGACACCGGCAGTTCCTCGGGCGAGACGAGCAGCCGGGCCGTGGTGAGAAAGCCCGTGTGGCCCACCATGCGGTGATCGGGGCGCACCGACCGCTCCTCCACGTGCCAGGTCCGGCGCAGGGTCTCCGACGTCTCGGCCATGCCGAACGCACTCCGCGTCATGGCCGCCCGCAGGGTGGCCACCTGGTTGATCGTCGGCAGGTAGCAGAGGATGATGCCGCCGGGCCGCAGCGCCTTCTCGGCGTGGGGAAGCACACGCCAGGGTTCTGGGAGGTCGAGGACGATCCGGTCGAGCTCGCTTTCGTCGATGCCCAGATAGACGTCACGAACCTCCACCCGGTAGGCGACGTCGTCGCCGCTCCAGGCGGTCACGTTGGCCCTGGCCCCGTTGGCGAAATCGGGCCGTACCTCATAGCCCACGACGTCGGCCCCGGCCCGGAGCAACGCCATCGACAGCGCCCCCGAGCCCACCCCGGCCTCGAGAACGCGCATGCCGGGGCCGATGTCGGCCGCCAGGAGGATGGCCCCGAGGTCCTTCGGATAGATGACCTGGGCGCCCCGGGGCATCTTGAGCACGACATCGGAGAGGGTGGGACGGACGACGAGGAACTGCCGTCCTGTCGAACCCGTGACCGACGCACCGTCGGGGCCCCCGATGATGGTGTCGTGGGCCACGATCCCGGCATGGGTGTGGAACATCGCGCCCGGCTGGAGGGTGAGCAGATAGCGGCGGGCCTTGGCGTCGACGAGCAGGACGCGCTCCCCTGCCGCCAGTGTTCCCCGGGACCCGCCGGCGGCGGGCGTCACTCCCCGCCCGGTCCCGCCCGCGTGTCGGGATCCTTGGTGGTGACGACCAGGCGTTGGCCCGGGGAGACCCGACCCTCCCAGATCACCTCGGGCCCCGCGTTACGAACCCGGCGGACGAGCCAGAAGCCGAGGGCCACGGCCAACCAGATCGGTTCCCCGGCCATGCCACGCCGCAGGGAGCGGGAGACGAAGGTACGCAGGATGCGGTCCACCGGTCAGACCCGGCGGATCTCGACGATGGCCGAGCGCTTCTTGCCCCGGCGGCGGCCGAACAGGTAGGCGATGATCACGACCAGGAGAAGGCCTGCCACCGCCGACCCGATGAGCTGGGGTTTCACCGCCTCGACGGACTCGGTGGCCTCTCCCGTCACCTCCCGCAGCTTGGCCTCGAGGTCGGCCCGGGTGATCCGGGTGGTGGGCGCCGTACTGGCCATGGTCATGATCCTTCCCCGCCGCTCGAGCGGGCGGTCGTCCGGGTGGAGGAGGGTGTCTTCGTGATCCTCCAGGCCGACAGGCCCAGGATGGCCAGGGCGGCCACGGCCGTGATCACGTAGGGCAGCCAGGAGAGGTTGCCTTCGAAGGCCGATCCCGTCTCGGTCTGGAGCAGGCGCAGGAGGGCGAGCAGGAGCAGCAGCGACCCCACCGACCACAAGATGGTGGCGCCGGCGGCGAACCCCACGAAGCGGGCCAGGCCGCGCAGCGGGCCGAGGGTCTCCTGCTTGGCGTAGGCGACGACGAGTTCGACGAATTCGCTGCCGCCGGCGGCGATGCCCCCGCGGCCAGCGCCTTTCTCCCGTCGATCAGCTCGTCCCGGCACGGCCCTCCTCAGTGGTGATCGACCATCCTCCCCCGCTGCCCCCGAGCAAGGCAAGCAGTCCCTGCCGTCGTGACCTCGACCGATGGCCGATGGCCGATGGCCGCCCGGGAGAGCGGTGATTCAGGAACGGGCGGAGAAAAGGTAGGTGGAACTCGACTTGGCCACCAGACGGCCTTCGTCGTCGGTCAGGTCGGCCTCGACGAAGGCCACCCTGCTCCCGCCCGAGACGACCCGTGCCGCACAGGTGAGCGTGCCTCCGGCCCGGACGGGGGCGAGGAAGCTGATCTTCATCTCGGCGTTGGAGGAGAACACCTTCTTGCCCCGGGCCCAGGTGACGGCGGAGGCGCCCATGGCCGAGTCGCAGCAGGCGGCCAGGAATCCCCCCTGGATGAGACCCACCGGATTGGTGAAACGTTCGTCGGCCGGCATCCGCCACGTCGTGCGTCCCGGCTCGGACTTCTCGATGCAGATCATGCCCAGGGTGAGGTCGCAATTGGGCGGGACCTGCACCCGGGGATCGGCCACGCCGAGAAGGTACCGTACGACGGCCATGGCCAGCGCCCCCGCCACCTGCGTGCGAGCGGCCACCGTCTTCACCGCCTCGGGGCCCGTCTGCCCCGGGGAGGTCCGGTTCGAGGACGGCCTCATCACCACCGTCGGCCCCGCCACCGGGGCCGCCACCTACGAGATCCTGGCCCCGGGCTTCATCGATCTCCAGATGAACGGGATCGGAGCGGTCGACGTGGCCGACGCCGATGGCGACGACTGGGACGTTCTCGACGACCTGCTTCTCGCGCAGGGGGTGACGACGTGGTGCCCGACACTCGTCTCGGCCACCCTGGCGGCCATGGAGGCCTCCCTCGAACGGATCACCGGGGCCGCCGGCCGGCCCGGCCGGGGCCGTCCGGCCATCGCCGGCGCCCATCTCGAAGGTCCGTTCCTGGCCGTGGCCGGGGCCCATCACCCGCCGTCGCTGCACGGGTCGGTCGACGGACGGTGGCTCGCCGGTCTCGGCTCCGGCGTAGCCCTCGTCACCCTGGCCCCCGAGCTGCCCGGCGCCCTGGCGGCGATCGAGGCGCTGGTGGGAGCCGGCGTGCTCGTGTCCCTCGGCCACTCGGCCTGCGATCTGGAGGTGGCCCGGGCCGCGGCCGACGCCGGGGCCCGGCTCGTCACCCACCTGGGCAATGCCATGGGCCCTTTCCGGCCGCGGGCCCCCGGGCTCCTCGGCGCGGCGCTGTCCGACGACCGTCTGGCGGTGTCGTTGATCGCCGACCTCGTCCACATCGATCCGGCGCTGGTGCGGATCGCCTTCCGGTCGAAGGGCGCGGCCCGGACGGTCCTCGTGACCGACGCCGTGGCCGTCGGCCCCGTCGGCCCCTACGCCGTCGCGACGAGCCCCGGCGCGGTGGGCGAGCCCCCGCGGATGGCCGACGGGACTCTCGTCGGATCGGTGCTGGCCATGGACCGGGCCGTGGCCAACACGGTCACGGTGGCTGGGATCGGCCTGGGCGACGCCATCGCCGCCGCCAGCACCACGCCGGCCTCTCTGCTGGGACTCGACGACCGCGGGGCGATCAGCCCGGGACGCCGCGCCGACCTGGTGGCGCTCGGCGCCGATCTGGAGGTCGAGAGGGTCTGGGTCGGCGGCGAGCCGTGCTGGCGGCGGCGAACGGGTGCCGAGGAGGGCTCCGGGTAGGGTCTGATTTCGATGCCGTTCGCCGCCGCTCTGAGCGAACACCCGGTGCCCGCTCATGCCGTGGGCGAAGTGGCCGGAGAGATCCTCGACCGTTTCGGGGAACGGCCCGATCTCGCCTTCGTCTTCGTGACGCCGCCCTTCGCCGGTGCCCTCGAGGACGCCGTCGCCGCCATCGACGACATCCTTCATCCCCTGGTGCTTCTCGGCGCCGCGGCCGAATCGATCGTCGGTCCCCACCGCGAGATCGAGCAGACGGCGGCGGTGTCGCTCTTCGCGGCGCGCACAGGGCCCCTGCTGCCGGTCTCGCTGACCGCCGTCGACGACCCCGGTGACGACGGGTTGGTGGTGGGAGGCTGGCCCGACGACATCGCCTTCGCGCCGCAGGCCCTTCTGCTCATGGCCGATCCCTTCAGCTTCCCGGCCGAGCGGTTCCTGTCGTGGGTGGCGGCGCGCCACCCGGGTCTGCCCGTGGTCGGGGGGATGGCGTCGGCCGCCCATGCGCCGGGCGGGAACCGTCTGGCCTTCGGACGTCAGATGCAGGTGTCGGGGGCGGTGGGCGTGCTGCTCGGCCCCGGCGTCGGGGTCGAGACGGTGGTGTCCCAGGGGTGCCGGCCCTTCGGCCAACCGGTGGTGGTGACCCGCTCCGACCGGAACGTGATCCTCGAGCTGGCGGGCACGCCGGCGTTGGAGCGGCTGGTGGCGCAGGCCCACGGCGCGCTGACCGAAGACGAGGTGGCGCTGCTCGAGATGGGCGGGCTGCAGATCGGGAGGGTGATCGACGAGCACCGCGAGTCGTTCGGCCGGGGCGACTTCCTCTTGCGCAGCGTTCTCGGTGCCGATCGCCGCAGCGGTGCCATCGCCGTCGGGGACGTGATGCCAGTGGGGACGACCGTCCAATTCCATCTGCGCGACGCCCGGACGGCCGACGAGGATCTGCACGTCCTGTTGAAGGGTCGTCAGGCCGATGGGGCCCTGATGTTCACCTGCAACGGTCGGGGCTCGCGTCTGTTCGACGAGCCGCACCACGACGTGCGGGTGCTCACCGATCTGCTCGGTCCCGTTCCCCTGGCCGGCTTCTTCGCCGCCGGCGAGATCGGGCCTGTGGGGGGTCAGAATTTCGTCCACGGGTTCACCGCGTCTCTGGCTCTGTTGCGCGACGCGGCCGACTCCCCCGGTTGAGTACGGTGGGCCGCGTGGTCGATGAGGCGCTCGAGGAGCTGGGTATCAACGTCATCCGGGGGCTGGCCATGGATGGGCCCCGCAAGGCGAACTCCGGTCACAGCGGCACGGCCATGGCCCTCGCCCCACTGACCCACGTGCTGTGGACCCGGGTGATGAACCACGACCCGAGCGAGCCCAAGTGGCCGGACCGGGACCGGTTCGTGCTGTCCTGCGGCCACGCGTCGATCCTGCTGTATTCGATGCTCTACCTGACCGGCTACGGGCTCACCCTCGAGGATCTCGAGCAATTCCGTCAGTGGGGCAGCTTGACGCCGGGGCACCCCGAGATGCACATGACCCCCGGCATCGAGGTCACCACCGGCCCGCTCGGCCAGGGATTCGGCAACGGGGTGGGGCTCGGGCTGGCCGAGCGGTTCCTGCGCAGCCGTTACGGACCCGATCTGGTCGACCACTACACCTTCGTCCTGTGCTCCGACGGCGACCTTGAAGAAGGGGTCAGCCACGAAGCGGCGTCGCTGGCCGGCCACTTGGGACTCGGACGGCTGATCTACGTCTACGACGACAACCACATCTCGATCGACGGGCCCACCGAGCTCGCCTACTCCGACGACGTCCCCGGGCGCTTCGCCGCCTACGGCTGGCACACCGAGGACATCGGCGAAGTGGCCAACGACACCGCCGCGCTCGAAGCGGCCGTGCGCCGGGCCATGGCGGTGGAGGACAAACCGTCGTTGATCTCCCTGCGCAGCCACATCGGGTGGCCCGCTCCCGACGTGATGGACACCGCCGCCGCCCACGGCACGCCCCTCGAGTCCGAGGAGATCGTGAAGACGAAGGAGATCCTCGGACTCCCGGCCGACCAGACCTTCTGGGTGCCCGCCGAGGTGCTCGAGTTCTACCGGGGGTCGACGGCCCGGGGCCGCCAACGGCGGCTCGAGTGGCAGGCGCGCCTGGACGGCTGGACGGGCGACCGCCAGGCGTGGGACGCGGCCCAGGCCGGTCGGGGCCTGGCCGGATGGGAGAAGACGCTACCCACCTTCAAGGCGGGGGAAGAGATGGCGACGAGGCGGGCCGTGAACGCCTGCATCAACGCCTCGGCCGCCTCGATCCCCGGGCTGATGGCCGGATCGGCCGACCTGACCGAGAACAACGGGGTGGCCCTGACGGACGGACAGGCCCAGGAGAAGGAGACCCCCGGGGGAGCCCAGGTCCACTTCGGTATCCGGGAGCACGGCATGGGCGCGGTGATGAACGGATTGGCCCTGCACGGCGGGGTCCTTCCCGTGGGGGGCACCTTCTTCGTCTTCAGCGACTACATGCGTGGCGCCGTCCGGCTGGCGGCGCTGAGCGAGGCGCACGTCATCTACTCGTGGACTCACGATTCGGTCGGGCTCGGTGAGGATGGCCCCACCCATCAGCCCGTCGAGCAGCTGGCCGCCATGCGGGCCATGCCCGGCCTGCGGGTGATCCGGCCCGCCGACGCCAACGAGACGGCGCACGCCTGGCGGATCGCCGTCGACGCCGACGGTCCGACGGGGCTGATCCTCACCCGGCAGACGATCCCTGTCCTCGAGGGGACGGCCGACGCCTACGAGGGCGTCGCCTGCGGGGGGTACATCCTGGTCGAGGCCGAGGACGGCGAACCCGACGTGATCCTGGTGGGCACCGGGAGCGAGGTCCAGCTGTGCGTGGGGGCGGCCGACGCCCTGCGCCACGGGGCCGGGGGTGAGCCGCTGCGGGCCCGGGTGGTCTCCCTGCCGTCGTGGGACCTGTTCGCCCTGCAGGACGAGGAGTACCGGATGAGCGTCCTGCCGCCCGAGATCGCCACCCTGGCCGTCGAGGCGGCCAGCTCCTTCGGCTGGGACCGGTACGCCGACGACTCCCTCTCCATCGACCACTTCGGGGCATCGGCCCCCGGGGGTGAGGTCCTCGAGCATTTCGGGTACACCACGGACAACGTGGTGGCCCGGGCGCGGGCGCTGCTCGCGTGACGCCTTGCGCCCGGGGCCACGCCGCCGGCGCCGGGAGGTCCTCCGTGGACAGCACCTTCGAACGCATGACAAGGGAGACCCCATGACGATGCTCGACGATCTCTACGCCCGGCAGGGCCAGAGCCCCTGGCTCGACAACCTCCGCCGCGACTACCTGGCACAGGGCAAGCTGCAGGCCCTGGTGGACGAGGGCATCCGGGGGGTGACATCCAACCCGACGATCTTCGCCAAGGCGATCGAGGGGGTGGCCGACTACGACGAGCAGTTCAAGAGCCTGCTCGCCTCGCACTCGGTGGAGGCGTCGTACTGGGAGCTCGTGATCGCCGACATCATCGACGCCCTGGCCGTCCTGCGGCCCGTGCACGACTCGTCCGACGGCGTGGACGGCTACGTCTCGATCGAGGTGGCGCCGGCACTGGCCCACGACACGCCGGGCACGGTGGTGTCGGCCCGGGAGCTGCACGAGCGGATCGACCGTCCCAACCTGTTCGTGAAGATCCCCGCCACGATCGAGGGGGTGGCCGCCATCCGGACCATGATCGGTGAGGGCCGCAGCATCAATGTCACCTTGATCTTCAGCCTCGAACGCTACGACGCGGTGATGGAGGCGTATCTGGCCGGTCTCGAGGACGCCGTGGCCGCCGGGACCACCGATCTCTCGGGCATCCGCAGCGTCGCCTCGTTCTTCGTGAGCCGGGTGGACACCGAAGTCGACAGGCGGCTGGAGACGGCCGCGGGCCAGGCGGCCGACGAAAAGGCCAAGCAGGCGCTGCTCGACGCCCGGGGCACGGCCGCCGTGGCCCAGGCCCAGCAGGCGTACCAGCAATTCCTGGCCGTCTTCCGCGGCCCGCGCTGGGACGCGCTGGCGGCGCGGGGGGCGAAGGTGCAGCGTCCCCTGTGGGCGTCCACCTCCACCAAGAACCCGGCCTACCCCGACCTCGTCTACGTCGACAACCTGATCGGTCCCGACACGGTGAACACGTTGCCCGACGCCACCATCGCCGCCTTCCTCGAGCACGGCACCGTGGCGCGGACGGTGGACGCCCACCCCGAACAGTCGGCTCGGGCCCTGGCCCGGCTGGAGGAGCTCGGCATCGACATGGCCGACGTGGGCAAGACCCTCGAGGACGAAGGGGTGGCCAGTTTCTCCAAGTCCTTCGACGAGGTGATGCAGTCCCTCACCGACAAGGCCAATGCCCTGGCGGCCGGACGCTGACGGCAGGGAGTCGCACGATGACCGATGACGCCGCTGTCCTGATCAAGAGGCTGCAGAGCCGTGACGGCTCGCTGTGGCCGGGGGGCAACGTCTCAGCCAACCGGCTCGGTTGGCTGGAGGTCCCCCGTCGCATCGAATCGGAGGCGGCCGACATCAGCTCATGGGCCGCCGGTATCGAGCAGTCGACGGTGATCCTGCTCGGCATGGGCGGCTCGTCGCTCGGCCCCGCCGTTCTCGAGTCGGTGCTGGCCGAGACGGGTACGCCGGGTGGCCCCGGCACCGGCCGCCGGCGTCTGGTGGTGTGCGACACGACGCATCCGGCCACGGTGGGAAGCCTCGATTTCTCCGACGCCTTCGTCCTCGTGTCGTCCAAATCGGGGACCACCCTGGAGCCGAACGTCCTCTTCGAGAACGCCTGGAGCCGGTTGCCCGATCCGAGCCGCTACGCCGCCATCACCGATCCCGGGACCCCCCTGGCCGCCCTGGCCAAGGACCGGGGCTTCGCCCGCTGTTTCGAGAACCAGCCCGACATCGGCGGCCGGTACTCGGTGCTGTCGTACTTCGGCATGGTGCCGGCCGCTCTGATCGGCTACGACATCGCCGCGCTGTGCGGGCGCGCCCTGGACGCCGATCCGCTGGAGGCGGCGGGCCTCGGCATGGCCATGGCCGAGGATGCCAAGGCCGGACGGGACAAGGTCACGATCGTGGTGCCCGAGCCCTACGCCTCGTTCGGGTTATGGGTGGAACAGCTCATCGCCGAATCGACGGGCAAGAAGGGCAAGGGGTGCATCCCCGTGCCCACCACCGATCCCGAGGTCGGCCCCGACCGCCACGTCGTGCCGCTGCACCCGACGGAACCGGCCGATCTGGCCGAGCAGTTCTACCGGTGGGAGCTCGCCGTCGCCGTCTGCGGACACGTCCTCGGCATCGATCCCTTCGACGAGCCCAACGTGGCCGAGTCGAAGAAGAACACCAACGACGCCCTGGCCCAGTTGCCCCTGCCGCCGGTGGAGACGGCGGCGGCGTCGACGCTGATGATCTGGCTCACCGAGACGGTGGGTGCCGGAGACTACGTCTCGCTGCAGGTCTATCTCCCCTTCGGACAGGACGCGTCGCTCCAGACGTTGCGCCGGCGGGTGCGCGACCATCTCGACGGCGCCCCGGTCACCGTCGGGTACGGGCCGCGCTTCCTGCACTCGACCGGTCAGCTCCACAAGGGCGGCCCCAACTCGGTCGTGGCCGTGCAGATCGTCTCGGCCACCTCCGGACCCGAGCTCCCCATCACGGGCAAGGACTACGACTTCGGGACCCTGATCGCGGCCCAGGCCCTGGGCGACCACCGCAGCCTCCTGACCCACGGCCGACGGGTCATCCGGTTGGCCGTCGACGACCTGGCCGACCTCGGTTGACCCGAGATCGGTTGACCCGACGCCCAACGACGAGACCAGGCGGACAGAGAGGCGACAGCGCATGAAGATCGGCATGGTGGGACTGGGGAAGATGGGCGCCAACATGACGCAGCGCCTCATCGAGAAAGGTCATCAGGTGGTGGCCTTCGACCTGAACGCCGACGCCCGGGCGTCGGTGGCGTCGAAGGGAGCCGAGACCGCCGCCACCCTGGACGAGATGGTCGCCAAGCTGGAGGCGCCGCGCGTGGCCTGGGTGATGGTCCCCTCCGGACCCGCCACCACGGGGACGATCGACACCCTGAAGGGCCTGATGTCCTCCGGCGACGTGGTGATCGACGGCGGCAACTCCAACTACAAAGAGGCGAAGCCGGCCGCCGACACGCTCGGGACGAAGGGCATCGGCTTCATCGACGCCGGGACGTCGGGTGGGGTCTGGGGACTGGCCAACGGCTACTGCCTCATGGTGGGTGGCACGCCCGAGGACGTGGCCGTCTGCGAACCGATCTTCCTGGCCCTCGCCCCCGACGGCGGCTACGCCCATGTGGGGCCGGTGGGAGCGGGCCACTTCGTGAAGATGATCCACAACGGCATCGAGTACGGCCTCATGCAGGCCTACGCCGAAGGCTTCGAGATCATGGACAAGGCCCACGAATTCAATCTCGACCTCCACGAGATCGCCTCCATCTGGCGCTACGGCTCGGTCGTCCGGTCGTGGTTGCTGGACCTGACCGAGCGGGCGCTGGCGCCGGGATCGGGCTTCGAGAAGGTCGAGGGCTACGTGGTCGACTCGGGCGAGGGGAAGTGGACGGCCCAGGAGGCACTCGACCGCGACGTCCCCGCGCCGGTGATCACCCTGTCGCTGTTCCGGCGCTTCGCCTCGCGCGAGCCGAACGCCTTCTCCAACCGGCTCGTCGCCGCGTTGCGCAACCAGTTCGGCGGCCACGCCGTGGTCACAGAACCCGACGGCGCGGCGGGGAAGGCCACAAAGACGTGACGGTCGAGGTCCCGAGCCTCGACGTCGAGGACATCGACGTCGACGAGCCCGTCGTCCAGGTGGCCCACGAGCTCGACACCGTCAGCCCTCCCCCGCCGCTCGCCCTCGTCGTCTTCGGCGCGTCGGGGGACCTGGCGGCCCGGAAACTGCTTCCCGCCGTCGCCAGCCTGGCCGACCACGGCGCACTGCCCGAGGGATTCACCCTCATCGGCGTGGCCCGTACCGCCTGGAGCGACGACGAATTCCGCGACGTCGCGCTGAAAGCGGTGCCGAAGCCCTCGGCCGCCTGGAAGGCGGTGGTGAAGAGGTTCCGCTACATCTCCGGTGAGTACGCCCACCCCGACACCTTCGACCAGTTGAAAACGGTGCTCGACGACGCCGACAAGACCTACGGGACGGGCGGCAACCGGATCTACTACCTGGCCACCATCCCCGACCTCTTCGGCCCCGTGGCCACCGCCCTCGGCAAGCACGGATGTTCGATGCCGGGGCCCGACGGCTCCTTCGCCCGCCTGCTCGTGGAGAAGCCCTTCGGACAAGATCTGCAGAGCGCGCTGGCGCTGAACGCCACCCTGCACGACGCCTTCGACGAGGACGCCATCTTCCGCATCGACCACTACATGGGCAAGGAGACCGTCCAGAACGTCCTCGCCCTGCGTTTCGCCAACGCCATCTTCGAGCCGGTCTGGAACCGGCGCTACATCGACAACATCCAGATCACCGTGGCCGAGCAACTCGGTGTCGAGCACCGGGGGGGCTTCTACGAGACCGCCGGAGCACTGCGCGACATCGTCCAGAACCACGTCATGCAGGTCCTCGCCCTCACCCTCATGGAACCGCCCATCGTCATCGAGGCCCAGAGCATCCGCGACGAGAAGGTGAAGCTCCTGCAAGCCGTCGTCATCCCCACCGTCGACGAGGCCGTGGGGGCGGCCGTGCGCGCCCAGTACACGGCCGGCACCGTGAACGGTGAGGACGTCGTCGGCTACCGCCAGGAACCCGACGTCGATCCCCACAGCCGGACCGAGACCTTCGTGGCCATGCGGCTGTCCGTCGACAACTGGCGCTGGGCGGGCGTGCCCATCTACGTCCGCACCGGCAAGCGCCTGCCCAAGCGGGCCACCGAGGTCACCCTCGAGTTCCAGCGCGTCCCCCATCTCGCCTTCGGCGGGGCCCTCACCCGCGACCTGCGGCCCAACTGCCTGGTCCTGCGCATCCAACCCGACGACGGCATCTGCCTGCGCTTCGGGGCCAAGGTGCCGGGCGAGGCCTTCCGGGTCCGCTCGGTGGGCATGGACTTCTCCTATGCCGCGACCTTCCCCGGTCCGGCCACAGACGGCTACGAGCGCCTGCTCCACGACGCCATGATCGGCGACGCCACCTTGTTCATCCGCACCGACGAGGTGGAGCAGGCCTGGCGGATCGTCGACCCCTTTCTCGACGCCTGGTCGGAGGACGACGTCCCCCTGGCCCACTACGAGGCCGGCACCTGGGGCCCGCACGAGGCCGAGCTGCTGCTCGCCCGCGACCTGCGCCGCTGGCGCGACCCGTGAGCGCACCGGGGACCGTCCGGATCGTCGACGACATCGCCGACGCCTTCGCCGACGCCGTCATCGACGGCTTCGCCGCCCGGGTGGAACCCGGTTTCACCCTCGTCCTGTCGGGTGGTCCCACCGCCCGGATCTGTTACGAGCACCTGGCCGACCGCGGCGCGGCCGCTGTCGACTGGAGCGTCGTCGACGTCCTCATGGGCGACGAACGCTGCGTCGCGCCCGACGACCCCGACGCCAACCAACGACTCGTCCGTGAGGCCCTGCTCGACCGGGTCGGCCCCGTCGCCGCCTTCCACCCCATGTCCTGCGAGGCCGTCGACGAGTACGACAAGCTGCTGGCCTGGATCCCGGCCTTCGACCTGATCCACCTCGGGCTCGGGCCCGACGGCCACACCGCCTCGCTGTTCCCCGACGCCCCCGGCCTCGAGGCACCGCCCGGACGCATGGCCATCATCACCACCGATCCGTCGGGCCGCAATCCCCACCGGCGCATGACCTTCACCTTCGGCGCCATCGCCCGGGCCCGCCGGGTCGTGTTCACCGTGGCGGGCGAATCGAAGCGCGATGTCTGGGCCCAGGTCTCATCGGGCGCCGACGTGCCCGCCAGCCGGGTCCGGGCCGGCGAGATCCTCTGGCTCGTCGACCATGACGCGGCGGGCCCCTGACCGACGGCGTCGAGCGTCGGCCGGGCCCGAGGGACCGCCCACTAAGGTGACCGCCGTGGACCCCGCCGACCTTCTCGTCGCCGACCTCGGCGACCTGCAGGCCCGGGCCCGGGCCGTCCGCCGGCAGAGCCACGGCGACCGCGTCACCTACTCGCCCAAGGTCTTCATCCCTCTCACCCACCTCTGTCGCGACCGCTGCGGCTACTGCACCTTCGCCCAGCCACCGGCCCGGCTGGCCGCGCCCTACCTCTCGTCCGACGAGGTGCTCGCCATCGCCCGGGCCGGTGCCGCCGCCGGCTGCCACGAGGCGCTCTTCACCCTGGGCGAAGCCCCCGAGGAGCGCTACCCGGTGGCCCGTCGGTGGCTCACCGAGCACGGCTTCGGCTCCACCGTCGACTACCTGGTCGCCGCCTGCGCGCTCGTCCGCGACGAGACCGGTCTGCTCCCCCACGCCAATGCCGGGGCGCTGGCCGGCGCCGACCTCGCCCGGCTGCGCCACGTCTCGGCCAGCCAGGGGATGATGCTCGAGTCCCTCGATCCCGACCTGGCCTGTCACCGCGGCGCGCCGGACAAGACGCCCGAACGCCGGCTTGCCACCATGCGCGTCGCCGGGGAACTGGCCGTCCCGTTCACCACCGGCCTGCTCGTCGGCATCGGTGAAACCCGCGCCGGCCGCATCGAGACGCTCACTGCCATCGCCGCCTCCCACCGGAGCTTCGGCCACATCCAAGAGGTCATCGTCCAGAACTTCCTGCCCAAACCGGGCACGGCCATGCACAGTGCGCCGCCCTGCCCGCCGGAGGAACTGGCCTGGACCATCGCCGTGGCCCGTTTGATCCTGCCCCCGGACGTCCACCTGCAGGCGCCGCCCAATCTGTCCGACGACCTGGCGCCGCTCCTCGCCTCCGGCATCGACGACTGGGGCGGTGTCTCCCCCGTCACCATCGACCACGTGAACCCCGAGCGGGCCTGGCCCGCCGTCGAGGTGCTCCGCGCCGCCACCGAAGCGGCGGGCATGACCCTCGCCGCCCGGCTCACCGTCTACCCCGAGTTCGCCCACGATCCCCACCGGTGGCTCGATCCGGCCATGCGCTTCGGCGTCCTCGACCACGCCGATGCCGACGGCCTCGGCCGCGAGGACCCGTGGTGCTCGGGCGGCACCGCCGATCCCCCCGCTCTCCTCGGTGCGGTCACCGGGACCCCGACGGTCGCCCCGCTCCCCCGGGCCGGCAGCCCCCTGGCCGAGGTCCTCGCCGGCATCACCCTCGGGCAGGTCCCCGACGAGGACGAGATCGTCACCCTCTTCGGAGCCCGCGGCCCCGACGTCCGCGCCGTCGCCGAGCTGGCCGACCAGCTCCGGGCCGACGCCGTGGGCGACGTCGTCACCTGGGTGGCCAACCGGAACATCAACTACACCAACGTCTGCACCTTCAAGTGCCGCTTCTG
>Ga0209415_10007146_pt1 | contig 19557 bp, 13 predicted proteins | sample PeaSoiSIISIP2007_FD_187696 | JGI IMG/M metagenome (GOLD analysis project Ga0209415, IMG submission 187696) | Peat soil microbial communities from Weissenstadt, Germany - SII-SIP-2007 (SPAdes) (version 2) | ecosystem: Environmental > Terrestrial > Soil > Wetlands > Peat | place: Germany... | reverse complement strand
CCGCCAGATTGGCCCGCAAAATCTTGCGCTGCGACGACAGCAGGAACAACGGCGGCGGCAGGCTTTCGAACAGGGTTTCCTGAAATTCGACGCGGGTTTCGGCTTCATCGAGCCGGGCTTTCCAACTGCGCCGCAATTGGGTCAGCGCACCCAGCAGATCGGAGACGGCGCCGCTGCGCAGAATCGGCGCCGGGCGTTCGTCGCCACGCCCCAACTCGCGGGCATGGGCCGCCAAGGCCTGAATGTCGGCAATGAAGGGGGACAAGGCCAGCAGAACCAGAGCAGTGCAACCGAGCCAACTCAGCAGACAGGCCTGAAGACTGAGAGAACCGGCCAGCCATAACCCGGCGAAGACACAGAGCGAGGATAAGCCGACCGCGATGATCACCGGCAAGAGGCGTCTATGGAGGCGCAAAGCGTGCATACGGGCTGTCTGATCCGAACAATGTTTCCGAACAGGCAGAGTCGATGGAAACGCCGCCGCCGTCAACCGGCGGGTTGAGACAGTTCCATGACGAACGGAGGCTTATAGTATCCACAGCCTCGCCCCGCGAGGCGGCGGCCAAGCGGGCGGATGCCCGCGCCCGGCGAGGGACCGATATAATATCCACAGCCTCGCCCCGCGAGGCGGTGGCCAAGCGGGCGGATGCCCGCGCCCGGCGAGGGACCGATATAATATCCACAGCCTCGCCCCGCGAGGCGGCGGCCAAGGGCACGGATGTGCCCGCCCGGCGAGGGGCTTACGGCGCATCGCGCCGGTAAATAACTTCCGGCGAGGGACTTACGCCGCTTTGCGGCGATACCTAACCGATCCCCATCACTTGATGGCGTCGTGGGCCGCCAGCACCGCCATATTGACGATGTCGTTGACGGTGGCGTCCATGGAGGTGATCTGCACCGGCTTGGACAGGCCGTTCAGCACAGGGCCGATGACGGTGCCGCCGCCCAGTTTCTGCATCAGCTTCCAGGCGATGTTGGCGGAATAGAGGCCGGGCATCACCAGGACATTGGCGGGGCCGGACAGGCGGCAGAAGGGATAGAGCTTCATCAGCTCGGCATCCAAGGCGACGTCGGCGGCCATTTCGCCGTCATATTCAAAATCGACCTTGCGCTCGTCCAGAATGGCCACCGCTTCATTGACCCGCTCGGAATTGAGGTTCGAGGGGTTGCCGAAGTTGGAATAGGACAGCATCGCCACCCGCGGCTCATAGCCCAGCTGGCGGGCCTTGGCGGCGGTCTGACAGGCGATGTCGGCCAGCTGTTCCGAGGTGGGGGTGTCGTGGACGACGCTGTCGGAAATCAGCACGGTGCGGCCATGGCTGAGCAGAATGGTGGTGCCGAACACCAGCTTGCCGGGCACCGGGTCGATGATGCGCTTCACATCGTCGAAGGCCTGGTAATAGTTGCGGGTCAGGCCGGTCACCATGGCGTCGGCGTCTCCGGCCTGGACCATGGCGGCGGCGAAGACGTTGCGCTCTTGGTTCATGGTGCGCTGGGCGTCGCGGTACAGCAGGCCTTTGCGCTGCATCCGGGCATAGAGCATGTCGGTGTAGTGCTTGGTCTTTTCCGACAGGCGGGCATTGACGATCTCGATGCCCTCGATGGCTCCGCCCAGGCCGGCGCCCTTCATGGTGGCCAGAATTTGCTCGTCGCGGCCCAGCAGGATGGGGGTGCCGTATCCGGCATTGCGGAAGGCCACGGCGGCACGGATGGATTTTTCCTCTTCACCCTCGGTGAAGACCACCCGCTGCGGGTTGGACTTGACCACCTGGAAGATGGTCTGCATCGAAGCGGCGGTGGGGTCCAGCCGAGCCGACAGCTCGCGGCGATAGGTGTCCATGTCGATGATGGGCTTGCGGGCCACGCCGGATTCCATGGCGGCCTTGGCCACCGCCGGCGGAATGGCGGCGATCAGGCGCGGGTCGAACGGCACCGGCACGATATATTCGGGACCATAGCGCAGGCGGCGGCCCACATAGGCGGCGTCCACCTCGTCGGGCACATCCTCGCGGGCCAGGGCGGCGATGGCTTTGGCGGCGGCGATCTTCATGGCGTCGTTGATGGTGCGAGCCCGCACGTCCAGAGCGCCGCGGAAGATATAGGGGAAGCCCAACACATTGTTGATCTGGTTGGGATAGTCGGAACGGCCGGTGGCGACGATGGCGTCGCGGCGCACGGTCTTGACCTCTTCCGGGGTGATTTCGGGGTCGGGGTTGGCCATGGCGAAGATGATCGGCTTGGCGGCCATGTTAGCCACCATCTCGGGAGTCACCGCGCCCTTGGCCGACAGGCCGAAGAAAACGTCGGCGCCGTTCAGGGCTTCTTCCAGGGTGCGGCATTCCGTTTCGGCGGCATGGGCCGACTTCCACTGGTTCATGCCTTGGGTGCGGCCCTTATAGATGACGCCCTTGGTGTCGCACATGATGACGTTGTTGTGGGGCACGCCCATGGACTTGACCAGCTCGACGCAGGCCACGGCGGCGGCGCCCGCCCCGTTGACCACCAGCCGGGTATCCTTCATGTCGCGGCCGGTCAGATGCAGGGCGTTGATCAGTCCGGCGGCGGAAATGATGGCGGTGCCGTGCTGATCGTCATGGAACACCGGAATGTCCATCAGCTCGCGCAGGCGCTGCTCGATGATGAAACATTCGGGGGCCTTGATGTCTTCCAGGTTGATGCCGCCGAAGGTCGGCCCCAGATAGCGCACAGCGCCGATAAATTCCTCGACGTCGGTGGTGTCCACTTCCAGATCGATGGCGTCCACATCGGCGAAACGCTTGAACAGGACGGCCTTGCCCTCCATCACCGGCTTGCCGGCCAGCGCCCCCAGATTGCCCAGCCCCAGCACGGCGGTACCGTTGGAAATGACCGCCACCAGATTGCCCTTGGCGGTGTAGTCGTAGGCCAGGCTGGGATCGCGGGCGATCTCCAGACAGGGCGCGGCGACGCCGGGGCTATAGGCCAGCGACAGATCGCGCTGGGTGGTCATGGGCTTGGTCGGGCAGATCTCGATTTTGCCGGGACGGCCCTGAGCATGCATGAGCAGGGAATCACGTTCCAGCTTGGCGCGGGAGGAATCGTCCATCGTCAAAGGTCTTTCTTGGCCTGCGGTCTGTCTTCAAAAAGCTGTTGAGCAGTGACGGCTGTGGATCAGCTCTTGCGCTCGTTGGTGTGAATCTCGGCGGCGTTGGCGGCGGTCAGGATGCGCGTGGCCTCGGCTTCGCGGGCGGTGTCGGGGGCCAGAACCCACAGCAGCAGCTGGCCACTGGCCAGAGCCTTGGCGAAGGCTTCGGCGTGGGGGCGGGCGGTGACTTCGTCCATCAGTTCCTTGATGGCGGCTCCGCCCACACCGGCGGCAATGGCCACGGCGGCGGCGGCGGCGATGGGATCGGCCACCAGGGCGATGAAGCCGGCGGCCACCAGCGGGCCCTGATAGCGCAGCTCGCCCAGCAGGCCGGTCAGAGCCTCTTTCCACGAGGCGGCGCTGGTGCCGGAGGCGTCGAGGGATTCATGGGTGGCCAGCACCGAAATATCGGCATGACCGAAGCCGGAGGCGGCCAAAGCCTTCACGGCGGCGTCGAAATCTTCGCGGCGGGAGATGATGCCCACCACTTCACGGCGGGTTGATGTCTGCTGGGTCACGGGGATTCTTCCTTCTTGGAGCGTCGTTCATTGTGCAACAAGCGTTTGCAGATTCATAGCCCCGCTCATGCCTTCATGATAGTGTCCCCGCCTCTTCATTCATTTGAAACCGGACCTGACAGCCTTGAGCCTCCCCGAGGGGGATGAGTCCCCGCTTCCCAGCACCGCCATTTCCAGCCCGGCGATCTCCATCCCCGACGACGCCACCCCGATGATGCAGCAATATCTTGCCATCAAGCGGGACCATGCCGACTGCCTGCTGTTTTATCGCATGGGCGATTTCTACGAGATGTTCTTCGAGGATGCGGTCAACGCTTCCGAGGCGCTGGACATCACCCTGACCAAGCGGGGCAAGCATTGCGGGCAGGATATCGCCATGTGCGGCGTGCCGGTGCATAGCCACGAGGGATATCTCTCGAAGCTGATCCGCAAGGGCTTCAAGGTCGCCGTCTGCGAACAGATGGAAGATCCGGCGGAGGCCAAGAAGCGCGGGGCCAAGTCGGTGGTCGAGCGCGGTGTCATCCGTGTCGTCACCCCCGGCACTATTACCGAAGACGCCTTGCTGGATGCCCGCCGCCACAATTATCTGGCGGCTCTGGCCGATGCGTCCGGCGGACTTGGCCTGGCCTGGCTGGATATGTCCACCGGCGATTTCCAGGTGCAGCCGGTCAGCCTCAAGACCGCTGCCGCCGCCGTCGCCCGGCTGGCTCCCGGCGAACTGCTGGTGCCCGACCGGCTGATGGCCAATCCGGTCTTGGAGGAATTGTTCCGCGAATTCCGCAACGCTTTGTCGCCTCTGCCCTCGGCCCGCTTCGATTCCGAGAACGCCCGCAAGCGGCTGGAGCATATTTACGGCGTGCGCGCCCTGGACGGCTTCGGCGCTTTCAGCCGGGCCGAGCTGGCGGCGGGCGGGGCGCTGATCGACTATGTGGAGCTGACGCAAAAGGGAAAACTGCCCCGTCTCGGTTTGCCGCGCCGCCTTGGGGAAGGCGCGGTGATGGAGATCGACGCCGCCACCCGGCGCAATCTTGAGCTTGCGGAAACCCTGACCGGCGAACGGCGCGGCAGTCTTTTGCACGCCATCGACCGCACGGTGACGGGAACCGGGGCGCGGCTGCTGGCCCAGCATTTGTCGGCTCCCCTGACCGACCCCGAGGAAATCGGCGAACGGCTGGACGGCGTACAATTCTTTACCGACCGCCACAGCCTGCGCGGCGCATTGCGGGAGCAATTGCGCCGGGTGCCCGATGTGGAGCGGGCTCTGTCCCGTCTGACTCTGGGGCGCGGCGGCCCGCGGGATCTGGCCTCGGTGCGCGATGCTCTGTCGGAGATTCCCGGCCTGCGCGGTACGTTGCGGTCGGGCGGCGGCATCGACGCCGTGCCGCCTTTGCTGCAGACGGCGGCCCGCGATCTGGGCGAGCATGAGCCGCTGGTGGATCGGCTGGCCCGCGCTTTGGCGGCGGACCTGCCCATGCTGACCCGCGACGGCGGTTTCATCGCCGCCGAATATCACCCGGGCCTGGACGAGCTGCGCTCTTTACGCGACGAAAGCCGCCGTCTGGTGGCGGCTTTGCAGGCTAAATATGCCGAGATCAGCGGCATTTCGGCCCTGAAGATCAAACACAATAATGTGCTGGGCTATTATATCGAAGTGCCGCCCAAGCAGGCCGAGCGCATGGGCGAGCCCTTCATCCACCGCCAGACCATCGCGTCCGGCGTGCGCTACGCCACGGTGGAACTGGGCGAGTTGGAGGACAAGATCCGCGGCGCCGGCGACAAGGCCTTGGCCCTGGAGCTGGAGCTGTTCAAGGATCTGCTGGAGGAAGTGGTCGCCCGCGCCGACAACATCGCGCGGGCCGCTCATGCCCTGGCGGCGCTGGATGTGGCTTCATCCCTGGCGGAACTGGCGGCGGATCGCCGCTATGCCCGGCCCCAGGTGGAACCCGGCACCGCCTTTTCCATCAAGGGCGGACGCCATCCGGTGGTCGAGGCAGCCCTGCGGGAAAGCTTCGTCGCCAATGATTGCGACCTGGACGACGCCCAGCGCCTGTGGCTGATCACCGGCCCCAACATGGCGGGTAAGTCCACCTTTCTGCGCCAAAACGCCTTGATCGCCGTGCTGGCCCAGATGGGCAGCTTCGTGCCCGCCGACAGCGCCGTGATCGGCGTGGTGGATCGACTGTTCTCTCGCGTCGGCGCGGCGGACGACCTGGCGCGCGGCCGTTCCACCTTCATGGTGGAAATGGTCGAAACCGCCGCCATTCTCAATCAGGCCGGGCCGGGGGCGCTGGTCATTCTGGACGAGATCGGGCGCGGCACCGCCACCTTCGATGGCCTATCCATCGCCTGGGCGGTGGTCGAGCATCTGCACGAGGTCAACCACTGTCGGTCCCTGTTCGCCACTCACTATCACGAACTGACGGCCCTGGCCGCCAAGCTGCCGTCTTTGTCCTGCCATTGCATGAGGGTCAAGGAATGGCAAGGTGACGTGGTGTTCCTGCATGAAGTGGGAGCCGGTTCGGCGGATCGTTCCTACGGCATCCATGTGGCCCGTCTGGCCGGTCTGCCGGCGGCGGTGATCGCCCGCTCGGAAACCATTCTGCACAGCCTGGAAAACGGCGAGCAATCGGGGGCGGTCAGCAAACTGGCCGACGATCTGCCCCTGTTCGCCGCCGCCGCCGTCCGCTCTCCGGCGGTTGCCGCCGAACCGGCGGGTCCGTCGCCGCTGGATCTGGCTGTGGCCGAGGTGAACCCCGACGAGCTTTCCCCCCGTGAAGCCCTGGACGTGCTGTACCGGCTTAAGGGCTTGGCGGGCTGAACTGCCTCTGGTCGCGGTGGGAGAAGATGCTTATCTTGTGACGATATCGCTTACCCCCATTGGAAGGATCGAGAAATGAAACTGTCCGTTGCTCTGGCCGTCGCTCTTTTGTTGGCTGCTCCTGCCGCCATGGCGGAGGATTCTTCCCTGTCGGGCATTGGTTCGTCGGTCAAGGATGCCGCCGTCCAGGCCGGTAAGGACAAGGCTCAGGAGAAGGTTCAGGAAAAGATGGGCGGCATGTCGGGTATGTCGGGCATGACCGGCAGCAGCTCGGCTACCGGAACCCAGGTTCCTTCCAGCCAGGCCGTCAAGGATGCCGCTAAGGACAAGGCCAAGGAAAAGGCCTCGGACGCCGCCGGTTCGGCGATCGACAAGGTTCTGGCGAAGTAACCTGAAGCCCCATAGCCGGGGGCTTTTCCGCCTGAAAAACCGGCAGACGGCGGGGCGCGATGAAAAAGTAAGATTTTCCGCGCCACCGCCGTCTCTGGCCGCTATATACTAGCGACCCCTTTCGTCACTGTCGGCCCGGCATTCCCATGCAAGTCAAGATCAAGAACCAGCGCGGCATCATCGACCGTCTGGAGGTCATCGCTCAACTTGACGCCATTTTGGCCGAGGATTTGCCAAAGCCGAAGCGTCGTCCGCGCATTCTGACGGTGTTCAAGGACGCCTTGAAAATTGGCCATGACGAAGTGCGCCGCCGCTTCGATGAGCATGGACAGGGCACCGAGGCGGTGCGCGAGAACTGCTTCCTGATCGATCAACTGGTGCGGCTGGTCCATGACTACGCTCTGGAGCATGAATATCCCGTGGGCGTCGCCACCACCGGGCAGGTGATGAGCATTGCCGCCGTCGGTGGTTATGGTCGCGGCGAGCTGTCGCCTAAGTCGGACATCGATCTTCTGTTCCTGCTGCCCTACAAGCGCACCTCTCATGCCGAGCAGGTGGTGGAGTACATGCTCTACATGCTGTGGGACATGGGGCTGACGGTGGGGCATTCCACCCGCACGGTGGACGAGTGCATCCGTCAGGCCAAGGCCGACCTGACCATCCGCACCGCGCTGCTCGAGGCGCGCTGGCTGTGGGGCGATCAGGCGCTGTTCGATGAATTGAAGCGCCGCTACCGCTCGGACGTGGTGGCCGGCAGCATGGAGGAATTCGTCGAGGCCAAGCTGGCCGAACGGGATGCCCGCCACCAAAAGCTGGGCGAGGCCCGGTATGTGCTGGAGCCCAACATCAAGGAAGGCAAGGGGGGCTTACGCGATCTGCACACCCTCTATTGGATCGCCAAATATCTGTACGCCATCACCGATGTGCGGGAACTGGTGGGCATGGGCGTGCTGTCGGAAGACGCCGCCAGCCGTTTCGCCAAGGCTCAGGCCTTTCTATGGGCGGTGCGCTGCCATCTGCATTATCTGACGGGCCGCGAGGAAGATCGCCTGACCTTCGATGTGCAGCAGGAAATCGGCCGCCGCATGAACTATACCGACCATGGCGGCACTTCCGGGGTCGAGCGGTTCATGAAGCATTACTTCCTGATCGCCAAGGATGTGGGCGATCTGACCCGCATCTTCTGCGCCTTGCTGGAAGAACAGCATAAGCGCAAGCCCAAGCTGCGCTTTCCGGCCATCCGCAGGGCCAAGAAGGTGGACGGCTTCAAGCTGGAAGCCAACCGGTTGGATGTCATCGAGGAAGACCAGTTCGAGCACGAGCCCATCGCCATGATCCGGCTGTTCCATGCCTCGCTGGCTCTGGACCTGGACATTCATCCCCGTGCCATGTCCCTGGTGACGCAGAATCTGAAGCGCATCGACGCCAAGCTGCGCCAGGACCCGGAAGCGAACCGCCTGTTCGTCGAGATGCTGTGCTCGCGCAAGGACCCCGAGACGGCGCTGCGCCATATGAACGAGGCCGGCGTGCTGGGCCGCTTCATCCCCGACTTCGGGCGGGTGGTGGCTCAGATGCAGTACGACATGTACCATGTCTTCACGGTGGACGAGCACACCATCCAGGCGGTGGGCGTGCTGCATCAGCTGGAGCGCGGCGAGCTGGCGGCGGAAGCCCCGGCCAGCACCGAAGTGATGAAGTCGCTGCAATCGCGGCGCACTCTTTATCTGGCGACCTTCCTGCACGATATCGCCAAGGGCCGCAACGCCGACCATTCCGAGCTGGGGGCGGAAATCGCCTTGAAGCTGGGGCCGCGCCTGGGTCTGAACGACGAGGAAACCGAAACCGCCAGCTGGTTGGTGCGCAGCCATCTTTTGATGACCCGCACCGCCTTCAAACGCGACATCGACGATTACAAGACCATCGAGGATTTCTGCGATCAGGTGCAAAGCCCTGAACGGCTGAAGCTGCTGCTGGCCTTGACGGTGGCCGATGTGCGGGCGGTGGGGCCGACGGTGTGGAACGCCTGGAAGGCGGGCCTGCTGCGCGAACTTTATCACCGCGCCCTGGATATGATGTCCGGCGGCATCGGCGTCGAAAAGCGCGAGGCCAGGGTCGAGGCGGCGCAGAAATCCCTGCGCGCCGCTCTGAGCGGGCTGTGGCCTGACGAGGATGTGGATGCCCATCTGCTGCGGGGCTATCCGTCTTATTGGGTGTCGTTCGACACGGCGACTCATCTGCGTCATGCCGGGCTGGTCCGCGAGGCCGAGCGCACCAATGCGCCGCTGACCATTGATCACCGTCATGATTCCAATCATCAGGTGACGGAAATCACCATCTATACCGGCGACCATGCGGGCCTGTTCTCGCAGATTGCCGGGGCGATGGCGATTTCCGGCGTCTCCATCGTCGATGCCAAGATCATCACCATGACCAACGGCATGGCCTTGGACACCTTCACCATTCAGGACATGGACGGCGGGCCGGTGGAAAGTCCGACCCGGCTGGCCAAGCTGTCGGCCAATCTGGAGCAGACCCTGTCCGGCCGGATGAGGCTGGAGCGGGAGATCGCCCAGCGACGGGATTCGGTGCAAAGCCGCACCCGCGTCTTCAAGGTGCCGCCTCGGGTGCTGGTGGACAACAAGGCCAGCGCCAAGCATACGGTGATCGAGGTGAATGGACGTGACCGCGTAGGCCTGCTCTACGACGTCACCTCGGCCATGACCCGGCTTTCGCTGCAAATCGCTTCGGCTCATATCTCGACCTATGGCGAGCGGGTGGTGGACGTCTTCTATGTCAAGGACGTCTTCGGCCTGAAGGTCGAGCATGAACGCAAGATCAAGGAAATCCGCGAAGCCCTGATGGCGGCCTTGCGTGAACCGAGCATTTGCGACGCGGCTCTGGCCCCGAAATCGCAACGGGCGGCGGCGACCTGATCCATGGCTCTGGGGAAAGCGATCGCCACCATTGGTGGCTGGACCATGCTCAGTCGGGTGACTGGGTTGGTGCGGGAAATGTTGATTGCCCGCTATCTGGGGGCCGGGTTGGTGTCCGACGCCTTTTTCGTGGCGTTTCGTTTTCCCAATCTGTTTCGCAGCCTATTTGCCGAAGGCGCGTTCAATCCCGCCTTCGTGCCGCTGTTCGCCGGAAAGCTGGAGCAGGAAGGGCGCGAAGCCGCCCGCGAATTCGCTGAACGCTGTCAGGCCGTGCTGGTGTTCGCCCTGCTGGGCTTTGTGGCGGTGATGGAAATCTTCATGCCGGCGGCCATGTATGTGTTGGCTCCCGGCTTCGGCGATATGCCGGGCAAGCTGGAACTGGCCACCGAGCTGTCGCGCATCACCTTTCCCTATCTATTGTTCATTTCCATGGTGTCTCTGCAAAGCGGCGTGCTGAACGCCCTGGGCCGCTTTGCCGCGGCGGCGGGAACGCCGGTGTTGCTGAACATCGTTTCCATCGCCGTGCTGGTGGCCCTGGTGCCCTATGTGCCGACAGCGGGACATGCCATGGCCTGGGGTGTTTTCGCCTCCGGCGTGGCTCAGTTCGCCTGGCTGATCTTTTCCATGAAAAAGGCCGGGATGTCCCTGGGCTTCGCTCGTCCGCGCCTGACGCCGGAAGTGGCCTTGATGCTGAAGCGGGTGGTGCCCGGCGCGGTGGGGGCGGGGGTCTATCAGATCAACCTGACCATCAACACCATGATCGCCTCGAAGGTCGCCAATGGCGCGGTGAGCTATCTGAACTATGCCGAGCGGGTCAACCAGCTGCCGCTGGGGGTGGTTGGCGTGGCTATCGGCACGGCGCTGTTGCCCTTGCTGTCGCGTCAATTGCGGGCAGGCGAGGCCGTCGCCGCCATGGAGTCTCAGAACCGGGCCATGGAGATGGGGCTGTTGCTGACCCTGCCGGCGGCGGCGGCGCTGATGACCATTGCTCATCCCATCATCGCCGTGCTGTTCGAGCGGGGTTCTTTCACCTCGGCTGATACGGATGCCGTGGCTTTGGCCTTGGCGGTGCTGGCTTCGGGGCTGCCGGCCTATGTGTTGGTCAAGGTGCTGACGCCGGGATTCTTCGCCCGCGAAGATACCCGCACGCCGGTGCGCGTGGCCGGCTTGTCCATGGTGCTGAACGTGGTGACCAATCTGGCCCTGATGGTGCCGCTGGGCTATTTGGGCATGGCTTTGTCCACGGCTCTGGCGGCCTGGTTCAATGTGGCGGCCCTGATCTGGCTGCTGCATCGGCGCGGTTTCTTCACCATGGATGCCCGGCTGCGCTCGCGCCTGGGCCGTATTGTCGCGTCCTGCGCCACCATGAGCGGATGCCTGCTGATGACCATGATGCTGACCGAGCCCCTGATGGCTCTGCCGGGCTGGCGTATCGGCGCTTTGTGCCTGCTGACTCTGGTGGGGATGGGGACTTACGGCACGGCGATTTTTCTGACGGGTGCCGCCAAGCTGTCGGAACTGAAGGGAATGCTGCGCCGCCGGAAGTAGGGCTAGATAACTATCTACAGCCTCGCCCCGCGAGGCGGCGGCCAAGGGCACGGATGTGCCCGCCCGGCGAGGGGCTTACGGCGCAACGCGCCGGTATCTCGCTTCCGGCGAGGGACTAGACATATAACCAACAGCCTCGCCCCGCGAGGCGGCGGCCAAGGGCACGGATGTGCCCGCCCGGCGAGGGACTTACGGCGCAACGCGCCGGTACCTAACCTCGGATGCCCGCGCCCGGCGAAGGACTTTTAATAAAAAACAGCCTCGCTCTCGCGAGGCTGCACCAGTGTCTGGATCATTTTACTGAGACGACCACACCACCCGGACGACCGAGGCGATATCGTCGGCGGCCAGACTGATTTCGTCTTCGCCGCTCAAGGGGAGCAGGTCGACGCGCTTGGTGGTTTGGCGCAGCAGGCGGCGGATCATCACCTGACCGTCGGTGGTGCGCACCATCACACGGTCGCCACGCCGGGGCAGGGCCGAGGGCGAGACGATCAGGATGTCGCCATCCCGATAGACCGGCTCGTATTCTCCGCCATTGATTTCGATAGCGTAGGCCTTGGGATCGGCCACGTCGGGAGCGGGGATTTCATCCCAATCGCTCAGGCGGGGCAGACCTTCATCGTCGAAGACCTTGCCATCACGAAGGTCGCTCAGGCTGGCCAGGGGGACGGTCTGCTGATCGTCGGGTCGCTCGTCGGGGCGAACCAGGCTGACGAAATGGACCAAGCGGACTCCGGTGGCGTCCAGTATCTTCGAGATGCTCTCGGTGCTGGGCCAACGGGGCTTGCCCTCGCGGGTCATGCGCTTGCTGCGGTTGAAGGTGGTCGGGTCAAGGCCAGCGCGACGGGCCAGGCCAGAAGCCGTCAACCCGTTTTCCTGCGCAAGGCGGTCTATCGCCGCCCAGATGTCTGCATGTTTTAGCATGGGAACACTATCTCACAATCAACGTCATGCCCGGGATCTCTATCCGCTCTGGGGTGCCATGCGTATCGCGCTTGGGTTGATAGCTTGTCAAGAGCGGAAAAGGTGGAATTCAAAAGGATTAAAACGAGGTTAGACTGTGGTTCGGGCAGGCTGTTTCTACCATAAGGTGATATATCGGGGCGGGTGGGGAAAGGATCGTGGCCGGAAGCAGAACCTAGGAATGCGCCTTGGTTAGGACTTCTGACCAGGCGATGATTTCGGGTTCGTTCCTGATCAAGGTTTGGGAGCATCCTGTGATGTCTTAAAAGCACAACAAATGGCAAGTTGCCTTAAGCCGAGCGGCAGAGTATTGAAGCGCAAAGGTCGACGAACCGATGGTTCGGATACGGGCGGGGCGCCCAGGAAAACGGAGGTCTTGCGTGCGGCAGAAGCTTATTCCGTCTACTATGGGTTTTGCGCCGGATATTCGGCCCAACGCCTGGGATCTTGCTGCCCTTCCGCTGGTGCTGGGAGTGTTGTGGCTGCTGGCTTTCGGCGGGATGCAGATGGCTACTCCCTATAATCTGGGAGATGCTCTGACGGTTTCCACCGATCCGACGGATTTGCCTTATTACTTGCTGCGCTCGTTTTTGCGTATGGCGGCGGGCTTGGCTTGCTCGCTGACGTTCTCTGTGGTCTACGCCACCTTGGCGGCCAAGAGCAAATATGCCGAAAAAATCCTGATCCCCATTCTGGACGTGTTGCAGTCGATCCCCATTCTGGGGTTCCTGTCGATCACGGTGACCGGCTTCATCGCCTTGTTCCCAGGGAATTTGCTGGGTGTGGAATGCGCGGCGATTTTCGCCATTTTCACCTCGCAGGCCTGGAACATGACCTTCAGCCTGTATCAGTCCTTGCGCACCATTCCCCACGATCTGACCGAAGCGGCGGACATGTACCGGCTGTCGGCCTGGCAGCGCTTCTGGCGTCTGGAGCTGCCGTTCGCCACGCCGCCGCTGATCTGGAACATGATGATGTCGGTGTCGGGCGGCTGGTTCTTCGTGGTGGCGTCGGAAGCCATCACGGTGTCGGGCCAGACCATTATGCTGCCGGGCATCGGCTCGTTCATCTCGCTGGCCATCACCGACCGGAATCTGTCGGCCATCGGCTGGGCCATCGGGGCCATGCTGGTGGGTATTCTGATCTATGATCAGCTGTTCTTCCGTCCGCTGGTGGCCTGGGCCGACAAGTTCAAGTTCGAGAGCATTCCCGGCGAGGAAATTCCCTCTTCGTGGCTGCTGACCTATATGCAGCGCACCAAGCTGATGCGCCATATCGCCGCGTCGCCGGGCATTCTGTGGGAAATCAGCCTGCCGCTGTTCCGTCGCCGCCATGACGGTTTGGGCCGTCCGGTTCACAAGGGCCGCGATATGGCCTGGTTCGACAAGGCCTGGAATGCGTTCCTGGCGCTGGTCGCCGCCTATGCGCTGATCCGGCTGGCGGATTTTCTGAAAACCTCCATCGGTCTGGACGAGGTTCTGCACGTCTTCCTGTTGGGGCTGGCCACGGCCGCTCGCGTGCTGGTGCTGATCGCCATCGCCTCGGTGATCTGGGTTCCTGTGGGGGTATGGGTTGGCCTTCGCCCCAAGCTGGCGCAGACGGTGCAGCCGATCGCCCAGTTCATGGCGGCCTTTCCGGCCAATCTGATGTTCCCGGTGGCGGTCATGCTGATCCAGCATTTCGACGCCTCGGTGGAAATCTGGACCAGCCCGCTGATGATTTTGGGCACCCAGTGGTACATTTTGTTCAATGTCATCGCCGGGGCCATGGCCATTCCCACCGATTTGAAGGATGCGGCGGGCAATTTCGGCCTGAAGGGCTGGCAGCGTTGGAAGCGGCTGATCTTGCCGTCGATCTTCTCGTCCTATGTGACGGGGGCGATTACCGCTTCGGGCGGCTCGTGGAACGCCTCCATCGTTTCTGAAATGGTCAGCTGGGGTGATACCACCCTGATGGCCACCGGCGTCGGCGCCTATATCGCCGATGCCACCGCCAAGGGCGACTTCCCCCGTATCTGGCTTGGCTGCTGTATGCTGAGCCTGTTCGTGATCCTGTTTAACCGCTTGCTCTGGCGCCGGCTGTATCGCTTGGCCGAAGAGCGTTGGCGCATCGATTGAGGGCCGGTCCAATGGAAAACGTGACTTCCGATCTGTTGATCAACCTGACCGGCGTGCGCAAGGCCTTCCGGGCTCCCGACCGCTCCGAGCGCACGGTGCTCGAAGGCGTGAACTTCAAGCTGGCCGAGGGCGAGATCGTCTCGTTGCTGGGCAAGTCGGGTTCGGGAAAATCGACTTTGCTGCGTATCATCGCGGGTCTGATCCGGGCCAATGGCGGCGAGGTTTTATATCGCGGCAAGACCATCAACGGGCCTGCCAACGGCATCTCGATGGTGTTCCAGTCCTTTGCGCTGTTCCCCTGGCTGACGGTGCAGCAGAACGTGGAGCTGGGGCTCGAGGCCCAGGCCGTGTCCGCCGAGGACCGCGAAAAGCGCGCCATGAAGGTCATTGACGTCATCGGTTTGGGTGGTTTCGAGTCCGCTTATCCGCGTGAGCTGTCGGGCGGTATGCGCCAGCGCGTCGGCTTCGCCCGCGCTCTGGTGATGGAGCCGGATGTGTTGCTGATGGACGAACCCTTCTCGGCGCTGGACGTGCTGACCGCTGAAACTCTGCGCGGCGACTTGCTGGAGCTGTGGCAGGAACGGCAGATCCCCACCAAAGGCATTCTGTTCGTTTCCCACAACATCGAGGAAGCGGTCACCATGTCGGACCGCGTGCTGATTTTCTCGTCGGACCCGGGCCGGGTGAAGGCCGAGATTCCGGTCAATCTGCCCCATCCCCGCGATACGGAATCGCCGGCCTTCAAGGCCATCGTCGACGAGATCTACGCCATCATGACCCAGCAGCCCCAGCGGGCCGCCGGGTCACCGGCCGAGCCCTTGTCGCTGGGCTATCGCCTGCCCGACGCCACGCCCCATAAGATCGAGGGCATGTTGGAAACCCTGGCCGAGGAATTCAACGGTCAGGCCGATATTCCGGCTTTGGCGGAAATGCTGGAAGTGCCTGATGACAGCTTGTTCCAGATGCTGGAAGCCGGACGTTTGCTGGGCTTTACCAAGGTCGAGCACGGCGATATTTCGCTGTTGCCCGCCGGTCACGCCTATGTGACGGCCAGCGACGCCAAGCGCAAGGAACTGTTCGCCGAGCATCTGCTGCATCACATCTCGCTGGCCACCCATATCCGGCGCATCCTGGACGAGCGCCGCGATCATCGCGCGCCGGAAGATCGCTTCCTGCAAGAGTTGCAGGACTATCTGACCGATGACGAGGCCGAGCGCGTGCTGGATCTGGTGATCAACTGGGGCCGCTACGCCGAGGTGTTTGAATACGACTATAATTCCGGCGTTCTCTCCCTGCCGGAAGAGGACGAGAAGGACGAGGCTCCGCCGGTTCCGCCAGCGGCGGACGGGGGGAACTCGGCGGCTGCGGCTTCTTAAAGGCGCAGCCTGTTTCAGGCATCAGGGGAGGGGCTTGCGCCTTCCCCCGTGCTTCTTCCCGTCAGTTGGCGGCCAGAGGCGTTTTCTCAGCTCTGGCTGGCCCGCACCATGGCCCGATAGATATTGGCTGCCCGCGCTTGGCTGACCCGGCCGGCACGGGCTCCCAAGGTGGACATGAGAAGCGTGGGCTCGATGGGGACCAGCAGGGTTTGGCCGCCGGTCATGCGTTCAACCAGATTGAGAGCCTGATACAGGGCCGGGCTGAAGCGGCGGGGCGAGTCTTCCATGTGATGCCTCCCAGGCGTTGATTATTGTTATGGCCCAATCAACGCAAAGTCCGTGCCAATCGCCGGGTATGCAGACGGTGCCTGGATGAGGCTGAGTCGTTGCAAAATGCAAAATAAGCGCCGCCTCGGCAGCGGAAACGCAAATGCAAAACTGGAAATTCGTGGCATTTATTAGAAAAGCTGCGGAAAACAGCCTGGCATTTTCACCGGCTCTGTCTTTTGGCGGCGGATTCGGGTAGGGTCCGCAGCATGAGCGGGACCACCATCTATCATATGTGCCGGGCCGAGGAATGGCGGGCTGCCCAGGAAATCGGGCATTACGCCGGGTCGTCGCAAGACGCTGCCGATGGCTTTATCCATTTTTCCACTGCGGCCCAACTGATCGAAACCGCTGCGCGTCACCGGGCCGGTCAGAGTGGGCTGGTGTTGCTGGTTGTCGATGCCGGTCTGTTGGGAGACGCCTTGCGCTGGGAGCTTTCGCGCCGCGGCCTGCTGTTTCCCCATCTCTATGGTCCCCTGCCGCTGTCCGCCGTGACTGCGGTTCATGATCTGCCGCTGGCTCCCGATGGCCGGCATGTTTTTCCCCAGTTGGAAGACTAAATCTTGTTCGACTATTTCCGTATTGCCGGGCCGCTGGTTCGGCTGTTGCCTGCCGAGACGGCCCACGGCCTGACCATGGCCGCCCTGAAGACCGGGCTGGTGCCCCATCAACCGTCTTATAACGACCCGGTTCTGTCGATCCGCCTGTGGGGCCGCGACTTCAAGAACCCGGTGGGTTTGGCCGCCGGCTTCGACAAGAACGCCGAAGTGCCCGACATGATGCTGGGCCAGGGCTTCGGATTCGTCGAAATCGGCTCGGTGACACCGCGTCCGCAGCCGGGTAATCCGCGCCCGCGCCTGTTCCGCCTGAGCGCCGACCGGGCGGTGATCAACCGCATGGGCTTCAACAACGAAGGGTTGGATGTGGTGGCCGGGCGACTGGCTCGCCGCCGCCGCGCCGGCATTGTCGGGGCCAATCTGGGCAAGAACAAGGATACCGAGGATGCTGCCTCGGATTACGAAAAGGGTGTGCGCATCCTGGGGCCGCTGGCTGACTATCTGGTGATCAATGTCAGTTCGCCCAACACGCCGGGCCTGCGCGCTCTGCAAGGCAAGGCGCCGCTGGAGGAACTGGTGCGCCGCACCCGCAAGGCGGTGGACGCCCTGGCGGTGCGGGTTCCCCTGCTGCTGAAGATCGCCCCGGACCTGACCGAGGAAGACTTGCAGGATATCGCCGAGGTGGCCCTGCAGGGCGGCCTTGACGGCCTGATCGTCAGCAACACCACCATCACCCGCCCGGACAGCCTGATCTCCGAGCGCCGCAGCGAAACCGGCGGTTTGTCGGGTGCGCCGTTGTTCGCCCCTTCGACCGAAATCTTGCGCCGGGTCTATGGCCTGACCAAGGGCAGGCTGCCGCTGATCGGCGTCGGCGGCGTCTCTTCGGGGGCCGAGGCCTATGCCAAGATCCGCGCCGGCGCATCGCTGATACAGCTTTACTCGGCCCTGGTTTATCAGGGCACCAGCCTGGTCACACGCATCAAGCAGGAGCTGGTGGAGGCTCTGCGCCGCGATGGCTTCACCTCGCTGCAAGACGCTGTCGGCGTCGATGCCGGGAGGGCGGCGGAATGAGCCTGACGGTTCTCGACGGCCTGAGCCAGATCGCCGACCGCTATGACGGCTTCATTTTGGATTTGTGGGGCGTCATTCATGACGGCACCCAGGCCTATGACGGTGCCGCCGACAGTTTGCGAAAGCTGACCGAGCTGGGCAAAAAGACGGTGATGCTGTCCAACGCGCCGCGCCGGTCCTTTGCTCTGGTGCAGCTGATGAGCGGCATGGGCATCCCCCGCGAGATTTACGGCGAGGTGATGAGTTCCGGCGAGGCGGTGCATATCGAACTGGAACGCCGCTTCGGCCCCCATGCGGATTCCTGGTTCTCCAAGCTGGGCCGCCGCTGCCTGCATATCGGGCCCGAGCGCGACAAAAACATCTTCGAGGGCTTGGACATCGAACTGGTGGCGACGCCGGAAGAGGCCGAGTTCCTGATGAACACCGGCCCCGACAAGTTCGAGGAAACCGTGGCCGACTATGCGCCGGTGCTGGATGCCTCGCTGGCCCGCAAGCTGCCGATGGTCTGCGCCAATCCCGATCTGATCGTCATTCGCCAGGGCAAGGAAATCATCTGCGCCGGAGCCTTGGCCCAGTATTACGAACAAAAGGGCGGCGATGTTCATTATCGCGGTAAGCCGGACCCGGCCATCTATGATGTCTGCCTGGAAAAGCTGGGTATCGCGGACCGTCGCCGGGTTTTGGCGGTGGGCGACGCCTTCCACACCGATATCGCCGGAGCCAATGCCGCCGGGATTGATGTGCTGTTCTGCTCAGGCGGCGTTCATGCCTGGGAGATCGGCACCCATTACGGCCAAAAGCCCGATCCGGCCAAGGTCGAAGCCTTGATCGCCGCTCATGACGGTCTGCGCCCGACGGCGGCGATCGGCGGCTTTTTGTGGTAGTTGACAGATCATCCTAAGGCGGGCCGAAAGGCCCGTCTCAAAGGATGACGCAGGGTTTACTCCAGACCCAGCAGCCCGCGGGCGTAGGTCTTGGCGTCGAAGGGGCGCAGATCGTCGGCGGATTCGCCGACGCCGATGGCATGGACCGGCAGCTTGAACTTCTCGGCCAGAGCCACCAGCACGCCGCCGCGGGCGGTGCCGTCCAGCTTGGTCAGCACCAGCCCGGTCACGTCGGTCATGGATTTGAAGATTTCCACCTGACTATGGGCGTTCTGTCCCACCGTGGCGTCCAGCACCAGCAGGACGTCGTGGGGGGCGGTTTCGTCATGCTTGCGGATGACGCGCACCACCTTTTGCAACTCGGCCATCAGGTCGGCCTTGTTCTGCAAACGCCCGGCGGTGTCGATCAGCAACAGATCGTCGCCCCGGCGTTGGGATTCCTGCAAAGCCTCATAGGCCAGGCTGGCGGCGTCGGCTCCCTGTTCGCTGGCAAACACCGGGCAGCCGGTGCGCTCGCCCCAAACTTTCAGCTGTTCGACGGCGGCGGCGCGGAAGGTGTCTCCGGCGGCCAGGGACACCGATAGCCCCTGATCCTTGAACTGCTTGGCCAGCTTGCCGATGGTGGTGGTTTTGCCGGAACCGTTGACGCCGACCATCAGCACCACATGGGGCTTGCGGGCGGGGTCGGGGATCAGCGGCTTGGCCACCGGTTCCAGCACGGCGGCGATTTCCTCGGCCAGGGCTTCGCGCACGTCTTCGGGGCTGATTTCCTGATCAAAGCGGGTCTTGGCCAGCAAGGCGGTGATGCGGTTGGCGGTGGCCACACCCAGATCGGCGGTGATCAGCAGATCGGCCAGTTCCTCCAGCGCCTCGTCGTCCAGCTTGCGCTTGGTGAAGAGGTCGGTGATGCCCTGGGTCAGGCGCGAGG
>Ga0209415_10007145_pt1 | contig 19559 bp, 16 predicted proteins | sample PeaSoiSIISIP2007_FD_187696 | JGI IMG/M metagenome (GOLD analysis project Ga0209415, IMG submission 187696) | Peat soil microbial communities from Weissenstadt, Germany - SII-SIP-2007 (SPAdes) (version 2) | ecosystem: Environmental > Terrestrial > Soil > Wetlands > Peat | place: Germany... | reverse complement strand
CACGGGTCGAATGCGATCACGTAGCTGTCTTCGTTCTCGGTGAACTCGAGGTCGCCGCTGCGCTCTGGGCCACAGAGGTGGCCGCGCATCGCCTCGAAGCTGAGATAGAGGTTGCGGTAGATCGTCTCCTCGTAGGGCTGGCGGCGGATGTCGAAGGGCGCGTAGCGCTCCTGCAGGTACGGCTCGAGCACGTACCGGTAGCAGTTCTCGATCGCCTCCTCGCCGAAGCGCTCGGCGATGAAGGTGAGCAGCCCGGACATGTAATCGGCGCCGCGGTCGTGCAGCTGGCGCCAGCTCTCGCGCAGCTCGTCGAAGCGTACCCGGGCTTGGGGGACGGGCACCTCGTACGCGCGCAGCAGATTGGCGACCGTGCCGGCGGACGCGGCCATCGCTGCCCAACGACCTCGTGGTTCGTACTCGCTGCCATCGGGAAAGGCGAGCAGCCGGCGAAGCCGGGCGTCCACCTCGCCGAGCTCCGCCTCAGCGACGCCCTCTTTGGACAGCCAGCCCCGAAAGCCCTCGCTCCAGACGTCGTAGATCACGTAAACGACCTTTGCCTCCTCCATGAAGTAGTCCACGAGCTGGGCCGCTAGCTCGAGCTGGCCGGCGTCCAGGGCATCTTCGAACTTGCGCGTCGTCGAGACGGCCTGGTCGGTCCACGGGCCCTCGCGGACGCGCTTTCCGATCTCCTTCGACCAACTGAGCGTGACAACCGGCGGTGCCGCGGAACCGGAGATCGACTTCGTCGTGGGCATGGCGATCAGTGTCCTTTCGTAGCTGGCTCGAGCACGGTTCGTAGTACCCGTCCCGAGGCGAGGTCGGCGAGTGCTTCGTTGGCTTCGACAAGCGGTCGGCGAGTAGTAGTCAGGTGCTCGGTAGTGATCGCTCCGGCCAGGTAGAGCTCGATCACATCGGTGATGTCCTCGGGGAGAAAGCCCCGCGAGCCACGCACGGTGAGTTCCTTCCAGACAAAGGTGCTGGCGCGCGCCGAAAACGACTCGGTGGTCGTGGCGACGAGCACGACGCGCCCGAGGAACCCGGCGACCTCGATCGCCAGCTCATCGAGGTGCGCCGACGCGCCGCACTGCAGCACGACGTCAGGTCCGACGCCGTCGGTCTCGGCCCGGATCTGGGCAGCGACCTGCGGGCCGTCGGACAGGACAACGTCGGCGCCGAGCCGGCGCGCCAGTTCCAACTTCTTCGGCGAGCGGCCGACGGCGATCACCTTTGCCCCGAGGTGGCGCCCGAGCTGGACGGCGTTCGAGCCGATCCCGCCGATCCCGAGGACGAGCAGCGACTCGCCGGCGCGCAGCTGGGCGATCCGCACGAGGGCATGGTAGGGGGTCGACACGGCGTCGGTCAGCACCGCAAGCACAACCGGGTCGACGGGCGCGCTCGGCTTTATCAGCGTATGTGCCGGCCGCACGACGTACTCGGCGAAGGCGCCGTCGACGTCGACACCCATCCGCCGCACGCCGGGCCCGATGTTGAGGTGGCCCGCCAAGGCGTAGCGGGAGTCGGGCGGGGCGTCGATGTAGTAGATCGCCACTTGGTCGCCGACCGCAAAGCCCGTCCCCTCCGGCCCGACGGCGTCGACGTCGCCGGCCGCCTCGTGACCCGGCACGATCGGCAAAGGCGCACCAACGAAGCCGCCGTGCTGGAGGAACAGGTCCGAGCCGCAGACCCCGCAGGCTTCAACGCGGACCCGGACTTCTCCCGGGCCGGGGTCCGGCACCGGGTGGTCGACAAGTTGCAGTGGCTCGTCATAGCCCGCGAGCTTGGCGACGAGCACCTCAGCCGGCGCCTGGCAGGCCGGAAACGACCTCCGGCAGCGGTGGCGCCCCGACCTCGGCCGAGCCGAACTTGCCGGTCTTCTTCCGGCCGCTCAGCTCGTAGTCGGCTTCCGGGGCCGCGTGCGGGTCCTTGTACATCGTCCATTGGCACTTTTGACGGACGTTCGGGTCGCGGTCCGTGTCCGGGTAGCGAGGCGGGTTGATGACGCGCAGCGGGTAACCGAACCGGTCGATTGGCATTTCTTCCATCAACGCGATGCAGTGGGTGCAGTAGTGGCAGACGCCTGTCTGGAAGTGGTTCCAAGAATGGGGCTCCTCGCTCACCTTCCAGTTGTAGGGGGGCTCCATCCGGGGTGGGGTGCCTTCGATCCAGTCGCCGCGAACGGTGCGCCCGCCGGAGCCGCAGGGGTCGAACCGCAGCACGAAGCGGTCTTCATGCTCCTCGAGCTCCATATCCCCGGTCCGTTCCGGGCCGACGAGGTGGCCGCGCATTGCCTCGATGGCTACGAGCATGAGGCTGTCGAGCGCCTCCGGCCACTCGTGCTTGGAGATGTCGAACTTGTCGTAACGCCAGGCGAACAAGGGCAACAGCACGCGTTCCCACATCGGGCCGATCTCAGCCTCGCCGAAGCGCTGGACGATGGCGTCCATCAGGCCGTAGCTGTGGTCGACGTCGCGGTCGTGGGTCCGGCGCCAGGTCTCTTTCGCCTCGTCGAGCAACGCCTTCGCTTCGTCGGCCTCGTGGCGGTGTATGGCGCCGACGAGATGCTCGATCCTCTGCTTCACCTCGTGCCACATCCGGTAGCGGTCGAAACGCGACCCGTCGGGGAGGTTGAGCTTGTCGACGATCTCGGTGTCGATCGCCCCCAGTTCCTCGGCGCTCACCCCGCGGTCCCGCAAGTGTGCCCGCAGGTCCGGGATCCACTGCCGGTAGATGGCGAAACACACCTCCGCCTCGTCGACGAAGTAGTTGGCCAGCTCGGCCGCACGGTCCCACTCTCCGGCGTCGATCGCCTCCTGGATCAGGCGGTAGGTCGAACGGATCTGCTCGTCCCATGGGCCGGTGCGGGTGCGACGACCCAGCATCGGCGAGTACTGGAGTTCGGCTTTGGCCATTGGGTTCCTTTCTCGTTGCAGCGAAGGACGATCACGCCGTGAGGTGGCCGCCCGGGTAGCGGTCGAATACCGCCTTGTCGTAGAGCGGGACGATGATGTCGGCGCGCTCGCGGATCTTCTTGTAGGCGACCATCGCCTCGGCGTAGCTCTCGCCGACCCCGAGGTAGTGGTTGTCCTCGATGTTGCCGTAGGCAAAGCCACAGTCCGAGGCGACGACTCGCCCCTTCGGGGTGTCGATCTCGACCGCCAGGGACGAGCGGTGGTGGACCCCGGCCCACCAGATGCGCACCCCGGGAACGATTTCGGCCTCGTCGGCCAGGCGCAGGCGGTCGTGCGCCGGCCCGAGCAGGAAGGACTCGGCGCTCGGGGGCAGGAAGATGCTGCGCGGCACGTGCACGTCGTAGGGCGGGGCGAACACGTCCTCGATCCAGCCGCGGCGCGAGAGGTGGATCGTTGCGTTCTTGAAAAGCTCGAGCGAGCCGAGCGTGTAACCGACGATCGGGGTGATGATGAGGTGGTCGACATCGTCCGGGCTGATCCCCAGCGCGGCGAGACGGCGCCCGGGGAGGTCTTCCTCGGTGCGCAGCATCTGCACTCGGCCGCTCGGGTGAAAGCCCCGCCACAGTTCGTTGAGGGCACCGAGCTCTTGCGGTGGCCCGGTGTTGACGACGACGACGTGATCGTTGTTGCGCGCTACGAGCATTAAGAACCAGCCCTCGAACCACTCGTCCCAGTGGCTCATCCAGTAGACCTCCGGGCCCGGCAAGTCCATCCGGCTCATCTTGGCGACGTGGACATCAAAAGTTGCGGTCAACGGTCCTCCTTCCGCTTACGGGTACGCGTGCATCGACCGAGGTTGCTCGCTCAGTACATGAGGAAAGCGCCCGAGACATTGATCGTCGCCCCCGAGATGTAGCGGGCGTGCGCGCTCGCTAGGAAGACGACCACGCCAGCGATGTCCTCCGGCTCGCCGACGAAGCCAAGCGGCGTCTCCTTGGTCATCCGCTCGTAGACTGCTGGGTCGAGGTCGGTGAGCAACATCGGCGTCTTGATCTGGCCCGGCGCGACGGTGTTCACCGTGACCCCAGCGGGCCCATAGGTGCGGGCCAGCCCCCGGCACATCGACACCACGCCGCCCTTTGAGGCGGAGTAGACGACCGAGCCTCCGAAGCCCCCGGTCCACCAGCCCTGCGAAGAGAACAGCACGATCCGGCCGCCTTGGCCAGCGTGAGCCATTTGCTCGGCCGCGGCGCGGGCCAGGAAGAAGGTCGCCTTGAGGTTGATGTCGAGCTGAAAATCCCAGTCGTCCTCAGTGACCTCGGTGATCTGCCCACGGCGCCGCAACACGGCCGCGGTGTGGGCAAGCACGTACAGGCTGCCCAGGCGGTCACGTGCCGTCTCGATGATCGCCCCGTGCGAAGCTAGGTCGGCGAGGTTGACACCGAGCGCAACATGCCCCTCACCATCACAGGCGGCGACCACATCCTCGACTCGACCCTGGTCGACGTCGACGGCAAGCACCTTGGCCCCCGCCGTGGCGAACGCCTTCGTCACCGCCTGGCCAATGCCACCGGCCGCGCCTGTGACGACGACACCGCGTCCCTCAAGGCCCGCACCCACGCTCCAGGAACCAGCCCCCATTCCCCTGGTCACACCTCCGCTTACGCGCCGTCCACGGGCGGCGTCTTGCAATCGTTTCCAACATAGTTGCGAGGTCGTTTGGCGTCAATTGCCGCACCCCGCCGTTCAGACCCGCGTGCGGAGGTGCTGCTCGCGCCCGGCGAGAGCAACGAGGACTATGAAGACACCAAGCATCGCCTCCTGCAGCGCGGCGTCGAAGCCAACCCCGACGAGGATCGTCCCGATCTCGTTCACCACGAGAGCCCCGACGATCGTCCGGCCGTAACCGCCGCTACCACCGAGCAGCGAGGTACCGCCGACGACGACAGCGGCGATCGAGTCGAAGAGATACGGCTGGCCAACCGTGAAGTCGGCACCGCCGGCGAAGCCAGAGAGCAGCACCCCGGACAACAGCCCCGACGCTGCGCTCAGGGTGTAGACGGCGATCCAGACGCGATTGCGCTGGACGAGCGCGAGGCGCGCAGCTTCCGGGTTCGAGCCGAGCGCATAGATGTTACGGCCGAGCGTCGTAAAACGCTGGATGACGAGGACGACGGCGGCGGTAGCTATCCAGACTAAGACAATGGGGGGGACTGGGATCGGCCCGATCGTCGAGCCGATCGACGTCATAGTGACGAACTCCTGCGGAGCCGTGCCCTGCGTCGCCCCCCCGCTCGTCCACATCAAGACCCCGCCCGTGATCATGAAGCCGCCTCCGAGGCTGACTATCAACGGGGGGACGCGAAACACACTCGCGATACCGCCGTTCACCGCCCCGATGACGATGGCGCAGCCCGCCAGCAGCAGCAGCACCTCCCAAACCTCGAAGCCCTGGCTGTAAAGAACGGTCATGGCCACCTCGCCGAAGCCGATCGTCGCCGCCACCGACAAGTCGATGCCCCCGAGGATCACGACCAGGGTCTGACCGGCCGCCGAGATGCCAAGGAACGAACTGAGCACGAGGCTCGACTCGATGTTGTTGCGAGAGACGAACCCATCGACGACGATCCACCCGACGAGGAAGAGCACGCCGAGCGCTGCCAGCGGAGCCAGCGAGGTGAGTTGTTCGCGCCGGACCGCCGAGCGAAGGCGGGCCCAGTTTGCCGGGCGGTGCAGGGGCAGGCCGCCGGCGCTCATGTCGCGTCCCCGACGTCTGCGACGAACTGGGCGGTGGTGCGCAGCAAGCCATGGGGGAGGCGGCCACTCTGACGACCGACGACGCCGTTGATCACCATGGCGACGACGAGGATGGACCCGTAGGCCAAGCTGAGAGAGAAGATGGGCACGTTGGCGAGGGTGAGAAGGTTCTCGATGAAAAAGATGTCGAGCGCGCCGACCACGCTGCCGAGCAGCCCACCGGCACCACCGGCGAGGCTTGTCCCGCCGAGCGCCACGGCGGCAATCGACGTGAGGGTGTAATTCGGGCCGACCGTCGAGTCCGACCCGCTGATCAAGGCGGTGAGCAGCAAGCCGGCAACGCCGGCGAGCATGCCCCCGATGACGTACGCCGTGGTCCGGATGGCGGCGACCGACATCCCCGACGCGTAGGCGGTGCGGTCGTCGCGCCCAACAGCGAGCAGCCAGCGGTAGTAGTGGGTGCGCGTCAGCGCCAACCAGGCGACGACAGCGCCGCCGGCGATCCCGACGTCACTCCAGCTGCCTGAGATAGCGCTGATCCAGCCAGGCACGGTGCCACCCGATCCCGGGGAATAGTGGTCGGCGAGACCGGTGACGATCAGGTACGTCCCGAGGGTTACGACGATCGGTTGGAGGCGCCCGATTGTCACAATCACCCCATTGACGAGGCCGAGGACGAGGCCCATCCCGAGGACGACTGGCACGACGACGTAGGCCTGTCCGAGCACACCGGTGTTTAGATAGGTGCCGATCAACACCGTGCAGAAGCCGGCGAACGGACCGAGCGAGAGGTCGATGCCGCCGTGACCGGAAAGGACCGAGGGTGTGACCGCCGCGGCGAGCAGCACGAGCGGGGCGAATGTCGAGAAGGCGTCGAGGAAGCCTGTGGAAGTGGCCAGGACCGGGTCGAGCACGGCGTTGGCGATCAGCAGCCCGACGAAGACGAACGTGGCGAAGGCGGCGTAGCCGTAGCGCCGGAAGAGGAACCAGCCGAAGCGTGGCAGCCAGACCGTCACCGCCTGTGGCCGAACATAGCCGCTAGCACCTCTTCCCGGCGGATCGGGGCCAAGCCCTCACGACGTAAGTCGGCGGCGACAGCAAAGCGGTGCATCACGATGATCCGGTCGCACAACCCGACAAGCTCCTCGAGCTCGGTCGAGACCATGACAACAGCACGCTCGGCGAGCGCCAATTCGCGCAGCAGCGCGTAGAGGTCAGCCTTGGTTGTGATGTCGACACCGCGCGTCGGGTCATCGAGCAAGACGGCCTCGGGGTGCGCTGCCAGCCAGCGGGCGATCAGCACCTTTTGCTGGTTGCCCCCGCTCAGCGAGGTGATCGCTGCTCGCCACGAGGGGGAGCGCACCGCCAGCCGTTCGGCGAGAGGGCGGAAGGCCGCCCTGGTGCGCCCCGTCCCAAGCAACCCGAAGCGTGAGCGGTGGCCGGCGGTAGGCAAGCCGAAATTGTCCAGTATTGACAAGGTAGGAAAGATCCCTTGGGTCTTGCGGTCGCGCGGGATGTAGACAATGCCAGCCGCCACCGCCTGGCGGTGGCGGCCGAGGACGGCAACCGAACCGCCGTGGCGGAGGACCTCGACCCGGCCCACCAAAGGGCGCTGGACGCCGCCAAGGTAACGCAGCAAGGTCGCCTGCCCGTGGCCGTCGAGGCCGGCGAGCCCGGTCACCTCGCCGCTCACGATCTCAAGGTCCACCGTCGGCGCGCTCACGTCCACCGAGACCGCCCGCAGCGCGAGCACCAGGCGTGGCCGCGCCGGCGACGACTCGCCAACCGGCTTGCCGCTGGTGGTGGCGACAGCGGTCGAAGCGATGGCACCACCAGAGAAGGCGGCCTGTCGCCTCGCAGTCGCCGTGTCGGCGCCCTCGGACATCAGCTCCAGCAGCCGCGGCTCGGTGAGCTCGGCTCGCTCGAGGATGCCACTCATCTGCCCATTGCGCAGCACGACGATCTGATCGCCGATCCGCTCGACCTCCTCGAGACGGTGGGAGGTGAAGATCACCACGGCGCCGGCGGCGGCACGCTCCGCGAAGACGGCGAGCGCCCGTTCGGAATCGCTCTGGTCGAGGGCGGCGGTCGACTCGTCGAGCAGGAAGACGCGGGCTCCCTGCTGGCAGAGCGCCCGGGCGATGACGACGAGCTGCCGCTCAGCCAGACCGAGCTCGTCCACGCGCTGGCCAACACGTGGGGGGTTCGACGACAACGAGGACAAGACGGCCTCAGCGACCTCGACCCGACGTGCTGTCGGGGTCCGCTGGCGGAGCCAGCCCCGGTCGGAGAGGAAGATGTTGTCGAGGACGCTCAGATTGTCCTCGACGAGGACCTCCTGGAAACACGTTGCGATACCGGCGTCGATCGCCGAGCGAGGGGAGAATAGGCGTAGCGGTTTGCCACCGATGACAATCGAGCCGCGGTCAGGTGGCAGTACCCCAGCGAGTATTTTCACGAACGTGCTCTTGCCCGAGCCGTTCTCGCCAGCGAGAACGTAGGAGGAGCCGGCGCCGAAGGTGAAGCTGAAGTCTCGAAGCGCCCGCGTCGCGCCAAACGATTTCGAAAGCGAGCCGATCCGAACTTCGAGCGGCTCGACGTCTGCGCCCACTGGCACCGGGATGCCGGCGTGATCGGCTGTTTTGTTCACGGACCTGGCCCGGATTTGTTCATCGATCGGGCCCGGACCGCCCGGGCCCGCCGCAGGACCGCGGCGAGCCCACTCCTACTGACGGAACCACGCGAGATCACCAAGACCTTAAGACAACGGCGCCTTGCCGTTCGTGAAGTAGCCGTTGAGGGCCGAGTCGGGCAGCGGGTTTGTCGGAGGCTCCGGCCAGGCCGTTGTCGACGGGGTCAGGTTCGGCGTCCACCACTGGTCGATATTGGCTGCGGTGATGGCGGGAGGCGGGTAGAAGACAGTGATGTTCTTCGGGTGTTGGCCCTCGAGGATGCGGGCCATTACGTTGAAGGCTTCCTGCATGCAGTAGCCGGGCGGGTCGGTCAGCTGGTAGAAGTTCGGCTTTTGGCCGGACAGAAGCAGGTTGTGCCAGACAGCGGTGAAGCCTCCCGAGCCGACCTCGACGATGGCCGGGATCGGCCTGCCCTCCTGGTGGAAGGCGTTGTAGATGCCGATCCCCATCCCGCCCTCCTGGAACACGCCCTGAATGGGTTGGGGGTGGGTCGAGAGGAACTGCAGCACGGCACCCTGGGCGATCGTGTCTGTCACCTTGCCGACGACCTGGCCGATGATGTGAACGCCTGGGAACTGCTTCAGCGCCGCGTTTAGCCCGGCCTGGTACTCGATGTCGATCGTCTCACCGGGAATGCCGATCACGTCGAGCAGGTTGCCCTTGCCGCCCATCGCCTTGGCGAGGAAAGTCGCCTCGGAGATGCCGCTCGTATAGAAGTTCTCGTCGAAGTTTTCGGCGTAGGGCGAGGTCGTCGGGCCGAGGTCATCCACGACGGCGATGCCGGCGTTATAGGCCTGCTGGATGACGCTGTTCATCCCCGAGGTGCCAGTTGGGATGGTGATGATACCGCTGCAGTGGTCGACGTCGATCATGTCCCGCATTTGCTCGATCTGGGTCGGCAGGTCGAGGTTCGAGTTCGTCGAGATGCCCTTGGCAACGAGGCCAGCCTTCTTGTACTGGGCGACGAGGTTGCTGAACTCCGTCAGCGTCGACGCGCGCCAGGTATTACCGAGGTACGAGTTGTTGAAGCAGATCGTCCAGGGCTTCGGGGCCGGTTTCCAGTCCCGGTAGGCACTCGGGCCCAGAATGTCGTAGGAGTGCGCGTAGAGCGCTGCGACGCTGGCGGGAAGGCCAGCGGTGTAGCCAGTCTGGGCGGACGTGGGTACCTGGCCCTGGCTGCTGCTGGCGCTGGCGATACCGGACATTAAACCTATGCAGGTCGTCCCCGCCGTCAAAGCGACGAGAGCGCGCCGTCTGATACTCGACTGATGGAGCAACTTCAGTCCCCTCCTTCGTGCGTCCCAGGATTTATCGGAATCCTTACTGGAATCAATCCCAGACTATGGTCTTGTCCTGCGACCGTCAATATGGGAGGGCTCTATGGCCGCTCGGTTTGAGAAGCGTGTTGCGCCCCTGCCGGGCGACGGCATCGGGCCAGAGGTCGACGACATCCTCACGGACCTTGGCGCGCCTTTGGCCGGCGGACTGGGCCTCGCCGCCGGCGCCAATCTCAACTCCCAACGCCGCTACCCCTCGATGATCGAGCCGGTGCACGGTCGACGCTGACCCCCGAGGTCCCCGACGCCCGCATCGACTCGCTGCGCCGCCCGGGCTGAGCAGGACCGTCAGCCGAAGGCACCCTCGGCAGCCAGCGAGGACCGCCGCGCCTCCTCGTAGCCGAGCAGCTCGCCCAAAACGTAGTCGGCGTCCTCGTTGAGCAACGGCGCCCGGCGATGGTCGCGGCGCGGTGGGCCGGCACTCACCGGTGAGGCGACCTGCCGGACGGTGCCGAAGCGAGGGTGCTCGGTCTCGATGACGAGACCGCGGGCAGTCGTGTGCGGGTCGGCGAGGGCGTCCGGCACGCCGCGCACCTCACCGCAGGGGACACCGGCGACGCGCAGGGCGGCGGTCCATTCGGCCGTCGTGCGGTCGCGCAGACGCGGCTCGAGGACGGCCAGCAGCTCGGAGGCGTTGGCCTGTCGCGCCGCGAAGTCGCCGAAACGGGGGTCATCGGCCAGCGCGCCCAGCCCGACGACCTCGGCGAAACGACACCAGAATTTCTCCTTCGGGCAACAGACGACGACCCAACCGTCTTTCGTTTCGAAGCTCTGGAACGGCACGATCGATGGGTGGGCCGAGTGCCGGGTGCGCACGGGCTTGAAGCCGCCGTTCAGGTTCCACGTGGCGATGTAGGTGAGCATCCCGATGGCGGTGTCGTAGAGGCTGACGTCGCAGTCCATGCCGCGCCCGTCGCGGCGCGCCGCGTGGACAGCGGCGAGCAGGCTGATTGCCGCGGCTAGACCGCCCGAGTAGTCGACGAGCGAGAGCGCGCTCTTGGCCGGTGGGCCGTCGGGCTCGCCGGTAAGGGCCATCCAACCGGCGAGCGCCTGCAAGACGTAGTCATAGCCGGGTTCGGCAGCGCGCGGCCCCGTCATGCCGAAGCCCGACAGCGAGCAGCACACAACCCGCTGGTTGACGTGGCACAGGTCTTCGTAACGGATCCGGAGCTTCGCCGGTACGTCGCCGCGCAAATTCGAGTAGACGACGTCCGAGACCCGGACGAGGTCCTCGAAGACGTGCCGGCCGGCGGGTGTCCCGAGGTCGAGGGCGACTGAGCGCTTGTTGCGGTTGAACGCCTCGAAGAACAGCGAATCGCCCCCCTCAGCGTGGGGCGGGACGTGACGGCCCACGTCGCCTCCCGCCCCGGGGTCCTCGACCTTGATCACCTCTGCACCGAGGTCGGCGAGGTGGAGCGTGCCGAACGGCCCCGCTCCGTACTGCTCGAGGGAAACGATGCGGATGTCCTCGAGTGGCTTCACGGCGGTGCTGGTGCTCCCTTAGAAAGCGTACTTCTCGAGGGTTTCCATCCGCACCTCGACGCCGAGGCCCGGCCGGCGCGGCACCTCTATGAACCCGTCGCGCTGGCGGAAGGGTTCGGTGACGAGCTCGTCCTGCATCGGGTTCGGCTCGGGCTTTAGCTCTTGGAGGAGGCACCGCGGGGTGTAGGCCGAGAGAGCGATCGAAGCTGCAGTGTTGACGCCACTCGACCAGGCGTGCGAATTGAACCACACGTCGTGGGCCTCGACAAGCTCGATGACCTTGAGCGCACCGGTGATCCCCTCGGCGCGGCCGACGTCGCAGCCGACGACATCGACGACGCCCGAGCCGATGAACTCCCGATAGCCGCGAGCGTCGAACTCGCGCTCTCCGGTCGCTACGAGGCACTTCACGTGCGGACGGAACTTCTCGAACCCAACGAGGTCCGAGGGCTCGAGGGGCTCCTCGATCCAAGTAAGGCCGTATTCCTCGAAGGCGTTGGTCCGGCGGATGGCGTCGGCCACCGTCCAACGTAGGGATTGGCCGCGGTCCATCATCAGCATCGCCTCCGGACCGATCGCTTCACGCAGTAGCCGCGTGAACTCGACATCGCGGGCGAACTCGTAGCCGAGCCGAGTGCCGCCCTTCTTGCCCATTCCGATCTTCACGCCCTGGTAGCCCTGCTCTCGGACGTAGCGCCCATGGCGGTCGGCTTCTGCCTCCAGCGAGGGATTGAAGACGTGCGTCGAGGCGATCACCGGCAGGCGCTCGCGGGCCGCCCCGCCCAATAGGTCGATGAGCGGGAGGCCGAGCAGCTTGCCCTTCAGGTCCCAGAGCGCGATGTCGATCGCCGAGATGGCGAACGAGGCGAGGCCGCCGTGCCATCCGTACCACCAGCTGCCCGCCTTGATAGCCCGCCAGATGGCGATGTTGTCCATCGCCGATTGGCCGACGACGTGTTGGGCCATTCCCTCGATCAGGGCCGAGGTGGCCCGCGTCGACTCGGCGAACTGGCTGATCGCCTCGCCCCACCCGACCGTGCCGTCATCCGCCTCGACCCTGCAGAACGTGAGGTAGCGGGTGTTGTTGTTGTCGTTGGGCTCTGGGTAGCTGACCGTAAACGGGGTGATGGCGGCAATCTTCATAGTCGGCTCCTCCTTCTGCTCGCTCGCTGAACAATAGGCCCCAATGTGGAATCGTTGCCAGCGCGGCCGACCTGTGGCATAGTTTGACGCAAGCAGGCGATCCGTTGAACCGGACGAAACCCCGAGCCCTTGGTGTAGAGGATGCTGATCGGCGTCGACTCCTACTCGTACCACCGTTGCTTCGGCGAGCTGCGCCCGGGCGAGGTGCCACGACCGGGACCTCGCTGGCCGCTTTCGCCCGAGCCGGTGCTGGCGCACGCCGTCGAGCTCGGCGTCGAGTGCGTGTTCCTCGAGACCTGCTTCCTCCCGGCCCCCGATGACCTCGATCCGAGCGAGCTCAAGGGCAAGGTCGATCAGGTGGGATTTTCCTGGGGTCATCCATGGCCCTCGGGGAGCGAGCACGGTCTGCATGCCGGGCACGGCTCGACCGGCGAAGCCGACCTCTATCGTTGGGCCGAGCTCGCCGCGTCGCTCGGGCACCCGGTGATGCGGATCACCGCGGGCAGCCCGGTGACACGTCAGGGCGAGCCGGCTGACCGGCTCCTCCATCGCCTCGCTCCCGTGCTGCGCAGGGTGTGCGATCGAGTGGCGCGCTCGGGCGTGCGGCTGGCCATCGAGAACCACGGCGACCTGACTGCCGTCGAGCTCCTCGCGCTGATGCGCCTCGTCGACTCGCCCATGCTCTGCATCTGCCTCGACAACATCAACCTGTCGCGGGTCGGAGACGACATGGTCACTTCGAGTGAGTTGCTTGCGCCTTATGCCGCTGTGGTCCAGCTGAAGGACTGTGCCGCCGGCGACCTCACCGTCCCCGGCGGCCCACTGTCGGTGGCACTTGGCGAGGGCGTCGCCCCGCTCGACCGAGTCGTCACGGCACTCGGTGCAGCAGGCTACGCAGGACCCGTTTGCGTCGAGATCGCCTCCCTCGCTTCGGATTCAGCTGACGAGCTCGATCTCGTGAGCCGAAGCATCGACTGGCTGAAAGGTCACCTCATTCGCCAATGAGCTCGTCCCCCGGCCCGAACCCCGTTGGGGCTGCCAGGTGGCCTTAACCCGCTGCCGTCAAAGGGCGGTTCCCAGAAAGCGCTTTAGAGATGGGCGGGCAAGCCGAGCTGGCGGGCGATGATCATACGTTGGATCTCCGAGGTTCCTTCCCCGATCTCAAGGATCTTGGCGTCGCGGTAGAAGCGGCCTACGGGCGTCTCGTTAAGAAAGCCGTAGCCCCCGAAGATCTGGGTCGCCTCCCGAGCGTTCACCATGGCGGCATCCGAGGCTATGAGCTTGGCGATTGCAGCCTCCTTCTTGAACGGTTTCCCAGTCCCCAGACGGGCGGCGGCGTCGTACCAAGTGAGCCGGGCTGCGTGCGTCCTCGCCTCCATGTCCGCCAACTTGAACTGCAGCGCCTGGTACTCGCCGATCTTGTGCCCGGAGACCTCACGCCGGCTTACGTAGCTCAGGCACTCGTCTATGCAGCCCTGGGCCAGGCCGACTGACAAAGCGGCGACCGCGATCCGGCCCTCGTCTAGGACGCTCAGGAACTGGGAGTAACCGCGCCCCTCCTCGCCGAGCAGGTGGTCGGCGGGCACGCGGCAATCCGAGAACGAAAGCTCCCTCGTGTCGGATGCTGACCAGCCCACCTTGGAATATTTCTTGGAGGCAGTAAACCCGGGCGTGCCCGCAGGCACCACGATGGCCGAGATTTGCGGCCGCTCGTTGACGGGTTTTCCAGTTACCGCCGCCACCGTGACGACGCTGGTGATCTGGGTCCCCCCGTTGGTAATGAACGCCTTCGTGCCGTTGATCACCCACTCTCCCCCGTCGCGCCGGGCCGTCGTGGCGACGGCAGCCGCATCCGAGCCCCCGCTTGGCTCGGTCAGCCCGAAGGCGGCGAGCTGTTCCCCGCGGCACAGCGGGGGTAGCCAGCGCTGTTTTTGCTCCTCGCTGCCGTAGCGGTAAATGGGTGTCGTACCGAGGCCCACCGCTGCCGCCAGCGTGATCGCCACCGATGAGTCGACGCGCGCTAGCTCTTCGACGGCGAGGCAAAGCGCCAAGTGGTCTTTGCCCCCTCCTCCGTATTCCTCGGGGAAAGGCAGGCCGAACAGGCCCATCTCGCTCATCTTGGCCACGATCCCGTAAGGGAACTCCTCCCGCGCATACAGGTCGCCGATGAAGGGCGCCACCTCTTCGCGGGCGAAGCTCTCGACGTTGGCGCGTAGCTGCGCGTGCTCGTCCGAGAGAAGAACGCTGGCGCCATTGCGGGTGCTCACAACTTGCCCCTTTCTTTATCGTTCACGCTCCAGCCCCATCGCCAAGGCCTGCACCGCCCGGCTGGGGCTCGGCCGGCCGAGGCGACCGGCCAGCCATAGGCTCGTGCGCGCCAGCGCCGCGAGGTCAACACCGGTGTTGACGCCGAGGCCGTCGAGCAGGAACACGAGGTCCTCGGTGGCTAGGTTCCCGCTGCTGCTCTTGGCAAAGGGGCACCCTCCGAGCCCGCCAGCCGAGGCGTCGACGGTACTCAGCCCGCAACGCAGCGCCTCCACAGTGTTGGCCAGCGCCTGCCCGTAGGTGTCGTGGAAGTGCACCGCGAGCGTGCTCGGCTCGGCACCGGCGTCCAGGAGCCGGGTGATCAAGGCCCGGACCGCGCCCGGGGTCGCCACTCCGGTCGTGTCGCCGATGGACACCTCCCCGCAACCCATTGCCAAGAGCTCGGTGGCCACCGAGACCACCGCAGTCGGCTCGACGTCGCCTTCCCACGGGTCGCCGAAGCACATCGAGACGTAGCCGCGGACTGGCAGCCCGTGCTGGCGGGCACGGTGGGCGACCTCGCCGGCCACCTTTAGGCTCCGTGCCCGGCTGCTGTTGAGGTTGCGCTGGGCGAACGACTCGGTTGCACTGGTGAAAACGGCGATCTCCCGCACACCGTTGGCCAGGGCGCGCTCAAGACCTCGATGGTTGGGCACCAACACGGGATATCGTACGGCCGGCATCGGGGGCAGTCGCGTGAGCAGCTCCTCAGCGTCGGCGAGCTGAGGCACAACATCAGGTCGCACGAGGCTCGTCACCTCGACCACTTTCAAACCGGCGCCCACGAGACGCGCGATTAGCTGGAGCTTCGTCTCGAGTGGGATTACAGCGGGCTCGTTCTGTAGTCCGTCGCGCGGCCCCACCTCGTACACCGTAACGTTGTCGGGGAGGCCGGCGAGCCTGGCGGTACGAGGTCGCATCAATCCCCTCCAGCAGCCAGCTCGAAGAGCACGTCACCTCGCTCGACACGTGACCCGACGCCGAAAGCGACCCGTTCCACCCTGGCAACGAGGGTGGCCTTCAGCGGGTACTCCATCTTCATCGACTCGAGGACCCCGAGCACATCGCCAGGCCTGACCGAGTCGCCGGGGGTGACACTGACCTCAACGAGGATCCCCGGGAGGGGGGCCACGACAACGTCGTCCTCGCTTGCCAGCCGACCCCCGTCAGCCTCGCCGAGCTCGAAGCGGTACGACATACCGCGGTAAGCGACGAGCACCGCCCCCGGAACGGCCAGGACGCAAAAGCGCTCCAAAGCGCCGTCGAGCTCGGCGATGACTTGGCCGTCCTCGACCCGGGCGCCACGCACCTCGAGCGGACCGCCCGCCCCCTCAATGACCACGCTCCCCTCCTCGTTGTCCGAGCCGCGCTGGATGACTAACTCTTGCCGCGCCCCACTGGCGACAAGCACCAGGCGTGTGGGGGCCGACGTGCCGCCTAACCGCCAGCCGTCGGGACCGAACGGGTCCGGCCCGCTCTGCTGGCGGAGGTGCTCGAGGAGGTAGAGCGCGGCTGCGGCCATCGGGATGCGCCAATCGGCGGCCCCGAATTCTGTGGCGTGCTCGTCAAGCCAGCCGGTACCTATCTCCGCGCGGGCAAAGCGTTCGGAGTTGACCAGGCGGCGGAGGAAGCCGAGATTGGTCGTCAGCCCAAAAATTGCCGTGCTATCTAGAGCGTCGACCAGCCTAAGCCTGGCCGCTTCCCGGCTGGGCCCGTGAGCGACAAGCTTGCCGAGCATCGGGTCGTACCAGGCCCCAACCTCCTGGCCGGTCTCCAGAGCGGGATCGACGCGGACGCTCGAGGGCCAGCGCACGAGCGTCGCCCGCCCCACCTGGGGCAGGAAGTCGTTCCCGGGATCCTCGGCGTAGATGCGAGCCTCGATGGCATGCCCTTCTGAGGTGACCTCGTCCTGGGTGAACCACAACTTCTCACCTCCGGCGAGGCGCAGCTGTAGCTCGACGACGTCGAGGCCGGTGATCGCCTCCGTAACGGCGTGCTCCACCTGGATGCGAGTGTTCATTTCGAGGAAGAAGACATCGTCGCCGACCGCGAGGAACTCTACGGTGCCCAGGCTGCGATAAGAGACGTGCGCAGCGATACGTAGCGCAGCATCGAGGGCTCGGGCGCGGGCCAGCTCGGAGTTGACCGAGGCAGGTGCCTCCTCGACTACTTTCTGGTGCCGGCGCTGCACGGAGCAGTCGCGATCGAACAAGTGCAGCACCCGTCCGGTCCCGTCCCCTACGATCTGTACCTCGAGGTGCCGGCCGGCGGGCAGGTAGCGCTCGATGTAGAGGGACGGGTCCCCGAAAGCCGCCAGCGCCTCACGCCGAGCGGAGGCGAGTGCCGCTTGCAGCTCGTCGGGCCCGGTCACTACCCGCATCCCCTTGCCGCCGCCGCCGGCTACCGCTTTCACCAAGGCGGGAAAGCCGAGCTCGTCGCCCACGCGGTCGGCCAGCAGCGCCGGACCTTCGCCGTCCACCTGGACCGCGGGCACGACGACGGCGCCGGCCTCAGCAGCTACCTGGCGGGCCCGGTCTTTGCGTCCCATCAACTCGATCACGGCCGGTGGGGGGCCGACGAAGACGAGGCCGGCCGATTCGCAGGCTTGGGCGAAGGACGCGCTTTCGGCTAGGAAACCGTAGCCGGGATGAACCGCACTGGCGCCCTCCAGGTGGGCAGCGCGCAGGATCGCGTCGATCGACAGGTAGGACTCGTCGGCGGCGGCCGGGCCGATCCTGACGGCGCGATCGGCGGCGGCGACGTGGGCGGCCTCGCGGTCCGCGTCGGAGTACACGGCCACGGTGCGAAACCCGAGCCGGCGCGCCGTCCGCAGGATCCGCAGCGCGACCTCACCCCGGTTGGCGACGAGCAGCGTGTCTAGAGCCACCGGCCGTGCTACATCCGGAACACGCCGTAGGACGCCGGCGCTTGCACAGGAGATGCCGCCGCCAGGGCGAGGCCCATGGCCAGCACGCGGCGAGTCTCCACGGGGTCAATAACCCCGTCGTCCCACAGGCGGGCGGTGGAATAGTACGGGGAGCCCTGGGCCGCGTAGCGGTCCCGGATGGTCGCCTTGAGGTCCTCTGCCGGGGCCCCGTCAGCGTTAGGGCCGCCGCTTAGGCCCTCGCCAAGCCCAGCCTGCCGGTGTTCGCGCCCAACGATGGCCAGCACGGCGGCCGCCTGGTCGCCGCCCATGACCGAGATGCGGGCGTTGGGCCACATGAAAAGTAGGCGCGGGTCGAAGGCGCGTCCGGACATGGCGTAATTACCCGCCCCGAAGGAACCCCCGATAATTACCGTCAACTTCGCCACACGCGAGCAAGCTACGGCCGTGACCAGCTTGGCGCCGTCCTTGGCGATCCCCCGGCTCTCGTACTCTCGCCCGACCATGAAGCCGCTGACGTTCTGCAGGAAGACCAGGGGGACGCCGCGCTGGTTGCACAGCTGCACGAAATGCGTGCCCTTCAATGCGGACTCGCCGAAAAGGATGCCGTTGTTCGCAACTATCCCGACCCGGTACCCGAAAAGGTGGGCGAACCCACACACAAGCGTTTCCCCATAGGTGGCCTTGAACTCGTGCAGCCGAGAGCCGTCCACGATCCTACGGATCACTTCGTGCACGTCGTAAGGCTGGCGCACGTCCGCCGGCACGACGTCGTAGAGCTCGGCGGGGTCCTCAGCCGGGTCCTCCGGCTCGGCCCGCTCTTCGGCTTCGACCGGCGGGGGCCCCAGGGTGGCGACCATCGACCGCAGGGTCTCGAGGGCATGGACGTCGTTGTCAGCCAGATGGTCGACCACACCCGACCGGCGAGCGTGCACCTCCCCACCACCGAGCTCCTCGGCAGTGACTACCTCGCCGGTGGCCGCCTGTACCAGGGGTGGCCCCCCCAGGAAGATCGCGCCCTGGTCGCGCACGATCACCGTCTCGTCGCTCATCGCCGGCACGTAGGCCCCCCCGGCGGTGCTCGAGCCCAATACCGCCGAGAGCTGGGGGATGCCCGCCGCCGACATCCTGGCCTGGTTGAAAAAGATCCGCCCGAAGTGGTCCCGGTCAGGGAACACCTCGTCCTGCAGGGGGAGATAGGCCCCGCCGGAGTCCACCAGGTAGCAACAGGGCAGCCCATAGGCGGCGGCGATCTCTTGGGCACGGAGGTGCTTTTTCACCGTCACCGGGAAGTAGGTTCCCCCCTTCACAGTGGCGTCGTTGGCCACGATCATGCAGCACCGCCCGGCGACCCTGCCAATGCCGGTGACGATCCCCGCCGCCGGTACCGGCTCGTCGTACAGGTCCCACGCCGCCAGCGGGGACAGCTCGAGGAAAGAGGCGCCCGGGTCGAGCAGGCGGTCGACCCGGTCCCGCACGAGGAGCTTGTTCCGTTGCAGGTGGCGTCGGCGGGCCCGCTCGTCCCCGCCCTGGCGAACGAGTGCCAGGCGCACCCGGAGCTCGGCAGTCAGCTCCGCCAACGAGGGGCCAGGAGGGGAACTCCGCTCAGGCGCAGAGGTGCCCAACGCCGTTCCGTCGTCCCCGTTCCCGTGTTTTCCAGCCATGCCAGACGGTTCACCCTCGGCTCGCCCTTGCAGGTAAGTTCACAGTAACGCTACCTTCGGGTTGCTCAATTCCACACCCTTGCGCGGCCGGCTCGACGCCCACCAGATGCGCGCCCGGTTGCGCTCGAAGGCCCTCGCTGCCTTGGTGTCCGGCGTCTCGGGCGATGTCGGCCAGTGTGGGCAGGATCACCAGTGTGGGCAGGATCAACAAAGAGAGGGAACAATGACCGAGCCGCTTTCCAAAACGAACCGGGCCCAGTTCGTGGGGCTCGTGTCACACGGTTCGGTGGCTGAGCTCGTCCTCGACCGCCCCGAAGCCATGAACGCCATCTCGAGCATCATGTTCGGACAGCTTGCGGCCACGTGCAGCGAGATCGGGCGACGAC
>Ga0209415_10007144_pt1 | contig 19560 bp, 15 predicted proteins | sample PeaSoiSIISIP2007_FD_187696 | JGI IMG/M metagenome (GOLD analysis project Ga0209415, IMG submission 187696) | Peat soil microbial communities from Weissenstadt, Germany - SII-SIP-2007 (SPAdes) (version 2) | ecosystem: Environmental > Terrestrial > Soil > Wetlands > Peat | place: Germany... | reverse complement strand
ATCTCGTCGATCATCGCGGCCAGCGAGGTGGACTTGCCCGAGCCGGTGGGGCCGGTGACGAGCACGAAGCCGCGCGGTCTGCGCGTGAACTCGTGCACGGCGGCGGGCAGGCCGAGCTCGTCGATCGTGGTCAGGCCGAAGGGGATCAGGCGGAAGGCAGCGCCGATCGCGCCACGCTGGTAGTAGGCGTTGACGCGGAAGCGAGCGTGGCCGGGGATCGAGTAGGCGAAGTCGAGCTGCCAGTTCGTCTCCAGGCGCTGGCGCTGGTCGCCCGTGAGGATCGAGTAGACGATCTCGCGCGTGTCCGAGCTGGACAGCTTGGGGTACTCCTCCAGCGGCGTGAGGCGGCCGCGGACGCGGATCGTGGGGTGAGCGCTCGAGCTCAGGTGGAGGTCGGAGGCGCGACGGTGCACGACCTCCATCAGCAGGTCTGCGAAATCGATGTCCATGGTTGGGCCCATCGACGCCCGGCTCGGGGCCGTAGATGAGCGTCCGCCCGGACTGGACGAAAGTTCTAGTGGCTCAGTTGCTGCCGATCACGCGGGCGATCTCGGCGATCGAGGTGCGCCCCTGCTTGACCTTCTGCAGGCCGTCGTCGCGCAGCCGCGTCATCCCCTGCTGCACGGCGACCCCGCGGATCGCCTCGGCAGGCAGGCGTTCGAGCGCCATCGTCTGGATCTCGGGGCTCATCTTCATGACCTCGTAGAGCCCGACGCGGCCGCGGTAGCCGCTGCCCGCGCAGCGTCGACAGCCCGCGGGCTCGTAGGCCTCGAGCTCGACGCGGGCCTTGTAGCCGCTTTCCTGGAGCACCTTGGCCGGGATGATCGTGCGGCGCTTGCAGCTCGGGCACAGCATCCGCGCCAGGCGCTGCGCGACCACGCAGTCCAGCGCGGAGGCGACGAGGAACGGCTCGACGCCCATCTCGATCAGGCGCGTGATCGCAGACGGGGCGTCGTTGGTGTGCAGCGTGGAGAGCACGAGGTGGCCGGTCAGCGCGGACTCCACCGCGATCTGCGCGGTCTCGCGGTCGCGGATCTCGCCGACCATGATCACGTCGGGGTCCGCGCGCACCATCGAGCGCAGGCCCATCGCGAACGTGAGGCCGACCTTGTTGGCGACCTGGACCTGGGTGAGCCCGTCCATTTCGTACTCCACGGGGTCCTCGACCGTGATGATGTTCTTCTCGGGGGAGTTGAGCATCTTCAGCGCCGCGTAGAGCGTGGTCGACTTGCCCGAGCCGGTAGGACCGGTCACGAGCACCGCGCCGTGCGTCTCGCGACAGGCGTGTTCGAAGCGCTCGCGCTCGGCGTCCGCCATGCCGAGCTTGTCCAGCTCGACGACCACCGAGGCCTTATCCAGCACGCGCATCACGATGCCCTCGCCGTGGACGCTCGGCAGCGTGACCACGCGCAGGTCGATGTGACGGCCGTCCACGACGAGCCCCACGCGGCCGTCCTGGGGCAGTCGCTTCTCGGCGATGTTCAGCTCGGCCATGATCTTGATTCGCGAGACGACCCCGGCGGCCATCTTGCGTGGCACGGTGGTCACGTCCTGGAGCACGCCGTCGATGCGGAAGCGCACGCGCATTTCGCGGCCGTCGGGAGCGAGGTGGATGTCGGAGGCGCCGCGCTCGACCGCCTGCCCGACGATCTGGTTGACCAGCTTGACGACCGGCGCGTCGTCGGAGGTCTCGTGCAGCGCAACGACCTCGTCCTCGGCATCCTCGAGGACGTCGGTCGACTCTCCCACCACGTCTTCCAGGCGGTCCAGCCGCGAGACCAGCGCGGCGATGTCGTCGGGCGGCGCGACCGCGACCCGCACCTCGTAGCCGGTCATGATCGCGATGTCGTCGACGGCGAGCACGTTGGACGGGTCGGCCATCGCGATCAGCAGCGTGCGCTTGTCGGTGAACGCCACCGGCACCGCCTGGTAGCGCTTGGCCACCGCGGTGTTCACGAGGTTGGCGGCCGCCATGTCGACCTGGAAGACGCCGAGGTCGAGATGATCGAGCCCGTAGCGCTCGGCGAGCGCGCGCGCGAGGCCGTCCTGGGTGAGCGAGCCGTTTTCGAGCAGCACGCGCTCGGGCGTGGTGCCGGTCGTGCGCGAGGCCTCCAGCGCGTCCTCGACCTGCTTGCGCGAGGCCAAGCCCATGTCGACGATCACGTCTGTCAGGAAGCGCGGCGAGGAGCCGCGACGTGAGGGACGCGTGATCCCCTGCCATCCGCCGTCCTCCTCCGCCGCCCCCGGCGGCGGGTCCTCGCCCGGCGCCTCGACCGCCCCGTCGAGCTCGAGCTCGACCTCGGGCACGTCGGCGTCGAGCGTCTCGAATTCGACCTCCTCCCCGTCGGCGTTCCGCTCCACCGAGATCACCGGCTCGGCGTCCCCCTTCGGCTCGCCGTCGATGCCGAAGATGGCGTGCAGGTCGGGCCCGGTCTGCTGAGGCGCGTCGCTCATCGCAGCGATGCCTCCGGCGACGACCCGCTAGGAGAGCTGGTCCTCCGCGTGCGCGGCTCGACGCATGACCTCGACCGGTGCCGGCCGGCCGGTCCAGAGTTCGAAGCTGAGCGCACCCTGGGCGACGAGGATCTCAAGGCCGTCGACGGTCCGCGCTCCGTGGGAGCGTGCGGCTGCGAGCAGGGGCGTGGAGCCAGAGCGGTAGACCAGGTCGGCGACATAGGAGTACTCACCGACCTGATCGAACGTCATTCCCACTTGGTTGAGCGGACAATCCTCAGTGGCCGAGCGTTCTAGTGAACGCTTCCCAGCATCGCTCCCAGCGTCTGCGGGAGCTGGTCGGGGCGGGCCCTCCGAGCCTGCCGGCTCGAGCCCCACGGCGGTGCAGTTGACGAGCAGATCGGCCGGCTCGGTCTGCCTGACGAAGCGCACGCCGAGCTCGCATGCGAGCGCCTCGGCGCGCTCGGGGGTGCGGTTCCAGATCGACACCTCGCGCGCCCCGGCCTCGCGCAGCGCCCAGGCGGCCGCACGCGCGCTTCCGCCCGCGCCGAGCACCAGCGCGCGCATCCCGTGCGGCGATGTGCCGAGCGCTGCGAGCAGGCCGGGCGCGTCGGTGTTCTCCGCGGAGATCGCTCCGTCGGCGGCGAACGTGAGCGTGTTGGCGGCACCGATCGCGCGCGCGGCCTCGCTCGCGTGATCGGCGAGCGCGAGCGCGGCCTGCTTGTGGGGGATCGTGACGTTGGCGCCGAGGAAGCCCGCGCCCGCGAGCGCGCGGGTCGTCTCCGCGAACAGGCGCGGGGGCACCGGCAGGCGCTGATAGCGCCACCCCTGCATGCCGAGCGCGGCGAGCGCCGCGTTGTGGATCGCCGGCGAGCGGCTGTGCTCGACCGGCCAGCCGAGTACCCCCAGGCGGGGCATCACTTCTTCGTGCAGGTGGGCGGCCGCCCACCGTTCTTCTTGACCGCCGCCTGGTAGGCCGCCACGTTCGCTTCGAACGCGGCGAGCGTCGTCGAGAAGACCTGCTCCCCGCAGCCGTCCGCGCCGGCCACGTAGTAGAGGTAGGGGACATGCGCGGGGTTGGCGGCCGCTTCGATCGACGCCAGGCCTGGGTTGGAGATGGGCGTGGGCGGCAGACCCGTGTGGAGGCGCGTGTTGTAGGGGGAGTTGATGTGCAGCTGCGCTTCGGAGAGTTCCTGGGTGTAGGTCGCCACGTTCTTCTCGAGCTCCACCGCGTAGTAGATCGTGGCGTCGATGCCCAGCGGGATTCCCCGGTGCAGGCGGTTGTAGATGACCGCCGCGATCTTCGCGCGGTCGCCCGCCACCTGTGCCTCGCGCTCGACCATCGAGGCCACGATCAGCAGCTGGTAGGGCGTGATGTGCAGGGCACGCGCACGCGCGGTCATCTCGGCGCCGAAGTTTTCCTTGAAGGCGATCAGCTGCTCGGACACCAGCCTGCTGACAGGCGCGCCGCCGTACTCGTCGTAGGTGGCCGGGAACAGGAAGCCTTCGAGATCCGGCGTTCCGGGCGGCGCTCCGTAGTGGGACGGGTTGAGCAGCGGCGAGCGTTTGGAGGCCGCGCGGTAGCTACCCCGCAGGCCCGCCCGCGACGCGATCCCCGCGATCTCCATCCGCGTCTTGCCCTCGGGGATCACCACCTTCACGATCGTCGCTGTGGCCACGGGTTTGGAGCTCTTCCCGCCTAGCAGCGCGCTCAGCAGCAGGACCACAGCGGCGATCGCGGCGGCCAGCGCGAGGACCGCGCCGAGCCGCGCGGTCGTGGGGCGCCGTCGCCGCCCGGCCGGGGCGATGTCGGCGCTCGTGCGCGGCCGCCGGCGCCCTCGCGCAGACCGCGGTGCGAACGGCGGCGGCGAGACGGGTGGCTCCTCGGGGGGCGCGGGTGCGCTCGCGCCGGCGTGCTCCGCGGGCGGCCAGGAGGTGCCGGGGTGCGCCTCAGCGGAGACGAACGCAGCGTGCTGCTCCTCGGCTGCGATCTCCCAGGCCGCTGTCGGCTGTTCGAGGTGCGCGTTCTCGAGCGCGGAGGCCTCGGCGTCCGGCGCCAAGGGCTCGGGTGCGGGCGGCACCGCGAGATCCGCTGCCGACGGCGGCTCGTGCTCGGGGTGCACGCCAGCCGCGTGCATCTCGGCGTCCGGCTCGTACGGCACGGGCGCATCGAGCTCGCCGTCGATCGCGTCGGCCGGGGTCACGTCGAGCGCGGCGTCGCTTAGCTCGGGCGCGGCGGGGGTCACGTCGGGTGCGGCGTCGCTTAGCTCGGGCGCGGCGTCGCTTAGCTCGGGCGCGGCCGGGGCTTCGTCGGGTGCGGCGTCGCTTAGCGCGGGCGCGGCGGGCGTTTCGTCGGGCACCGCGGTGGCGGGTGCCTGGCCCGAGCGCGCGGCGCGTCTGCGCGCGCGCTCCTGACGGTCGCGCTCGCGTTCCTCCTCGGTGCGCTCCCGCCCTTGCCGTGATCGATCGCCTCGGGACAAGACCTGGGACCTTAACGCGATTGCGCGGCGAGCCAGCTCTCCAGCAGCAGCGCCGCGGCCCGCGAGTCCTCGCTCGCGCTGAACGGGCCCTGCATCCGTTCGGCCATGCGGGTGGTGAACCGCTCGTCGTGGAGCTCGACCGGGACGTGCTCGCCGAGCCGGCGAGCGAGCGATTGGGCGAAGGCGCGCGCCTCGCGGGTCTGCTCGGTGTCCTGACCCTGCAGCGAGAGCGGCAGCCCGACGACCACGCGCTCGACATCGCGCTCGCGCACGAGCTCGCACAGGGCGCCCATCCCGCGCTTGCTGCCGGGGCGCTCGACCGTGGCGATCGGCGTGACGATCGTGCCCGTGGCGTCGCTGAGCGCGCACCCGCAGCGGGCGCTGCCGTAGTCGAGCGCGAGTACGCGCATCGCGCTCACGCGTCCGGCGTGTCGGTCACGCCCGAGCGCGCCGCGCTCACGCCTGGCGCAGCCGCCATCAACTCGAGAGTGCCGCCTCGATCGCGGCGCGCGCTGCGTCGATCGCCTCGTCGAGCTTCTCGGGGTCGCGCCCGCCGGCCTGGGCCATCGTGTCACGGCCGCCGCCGCCGCCGCCCACGACCTCGGCCGCGACCTTGACCACGGCGCCCGCCTTGACGCCCCGCTCCACGAGCGCGGGAGCCACGCTGGCGATCAGGTGCACGCGGCCCTCGGCGGCCGTGCCGAGCAGGATCGCGGCATCCTTGAGGCGGCCCTTGAGGCGGTCGACGACGTCCAGCAGGGCCTTCGCGTCGGGCACCTCCACGCTCGCGGCCAGCACCGGTGCGCCTGCGATCTCCCGCGCGCTGCCGGCGAGCGCATCGAGGTCCACCCCCGCCGAACCGTTGGCCGCCGCCCCACCCTCCTTCAGCGCACGCTCGAGCTGCTTGCGCTCGAGCGCGAGGCGGCGCGCAGCCGCGGGGACCTCCTCGGGCCGCGTGCGCAGCTCGCCGGCTGTCTCGGCGAGCAGCCGGTCGTGATCGCGCAGCAGCGTCACCGCCGCCGGCCCGGTGAGCGCCTCGATACGTCGCACGTTGGCCGAGCTGGAGGTCTCGTGCAGGATGCGGAACACGCCGATCTCGGCGGTCGAGCGCACGTGCGTGCCGCCGCACAGCTCGCGCGAGTACTCGCCCTCGCCGATTTGCACCATGCGCACCACGTCGCCGTACTTCTCGCCGAACAGCGCCATCGCGCCAAGCCGCTTGGCCTCAGCCAGCGTGGTGGTGATCGGTCGCACGGGATCGTTGCTGGCGATCCATTCGTTGACCCGGTCCTCCACGTCGCGCAGCTCCTCGGCGCTGACCGCCTGACCGTGGCTGAAGTCGAAGCGCAGCTTGTCCGGTCCCACGTAGGAGCCGGCCTGGCGGACGTGCGCCCCGAGGCGCTCGCGCAGCGCGGCCTGCAGCAGGTGGGTGGCGGTGTGGTTGCGCTGTGTGGCCTGCCTGGCCAGGTGGTCCACGCGCGCGAGCACGTGCTCGCCCTCGCCGAGCTCGCCGCTCTCGAGCACCACCCGCAGCACGCGGTCCTGGCCGACGGCCAGGACGTCCTCCACGCGCGCGCGGCAGTCGCCGTCCTCGCATTCGAGCACGCCCACGTCGGAGACCTGCCCGCCGCCGGCGAGATAGAACGGCGACTCGGCGAGCTTGACCAGCCGTCGCTCGCCATCCGCACCCCTCTCCGGGCCGCCGTCCTCGGCGGCCTCATCATCTACAACAGCCACCACGGTGGTGCGCTGCTCCTCGGTCTCGTAGCCGGTGAAGCGGGTCGGCTCCGTGCCGTCGAGGGAGCCGGCGCCCGAGACCCCGCGCGCTACCCCGCCGCCGGCGCGCGCCGCACCGGCCCGGCTGCGCTCGCGTTGCTCCTCCATCAGCGCGTCGAAGTCGCCTTCGATCGAGAGCCCCTCCTCGCCCAGCAGCTCGCCGGTCATCTCGACGGGAAAGCCGTAGGTGTCGTGCAGGCGGAAGACCTCTGCGGCGGGCACGGCCGCGTGCGCCTGCGAGCGGGCCCGGTCGATCAGCTGACGCAGCAGCTCGATCCCCTGCGCGAGCGTCCTTCCGAAGCCCTCCTCCTCGGCGGCGAGCCACATGTCGGTCGACTGCGCCTGCTCGAGCAGCTCGGGATAGGCGGCGCCCATCACCTCGCGCACCTGGGCGGCGTAGCGCACCAGGAATCCGGGCGCCAGCTGCAGGCCCAGCCCCTGCTGGATCGCGCGGCGCATCACACGCCGCAGCACGTAGCCGCGGTCCTCGTTGGAGGGGACCACGCCGTCGGCCGTCAGGAAGGTCATCGCGCGGGCGTGGTCGGCGAGGATTCGCATCGCGCGACCGGTCGCGAAGTCCTCGCCGTAACGCCCGCCCGAGAGCTGCTCGCCGAGCTCGATCAGCGGCAGGAACTGGTCGGTCTCGAACACCGAGTCCTTGCCCTGCAGGATCGCGGCCATGCGGTTCAGCCCGAGGCCGGTGTCGATGTTGTTGGCGGGCAGCGGCGTCAGCGTGGAGCGAGCGCCGTCCTGCGGTTGCTGGTCGTACTGCATGAAGACGAGGTTCCAGTACTCCAGGAAGCGCTCGTTCTCGCCGCCGGGAAGATCCTCCGGCGACCCGCGGTGCACGCCGCGGTCGATGTAGAGCTCCGAGCACGGTCCGCACGGGCCGGACGGCCCCGCCTGCCAGAAGTTCTCCGAGCGCGGGCACTCCACGATCCGCTCGCGGGCCACGCCGAGCTCCAGCCAGCAGTCGATCGCCTCCTGGTCTGCGCCGAGGCCGAGAGCCTCGTCGCCGGCGAAGACCGTCACCCAGATGTCCTCCTGAGGGAAGCCGAAGACCTCGCGCGAGAGCTCCCAGGCCATCGCGATCGCCTCGCGCTTGAAGTAGTCGCCAAATGAGAAGTTGCCGAGCATCTCAAAGAACGTGAGGTGCCGGGCGGTGTTGCCGACGTTGTCGATATCGACCGTGCGAAAGACCTTCTGGCAGTTCGTCAGGCGCGGAGCCGGCGGCTGCTCCTGCCCGAGGAAGTACGGCTTCAGCGGATGCATGCCGGCGACCGTGAGCAGCGCCGAGGGGTCGTGGGCGGAGGGGACCAGCGAGGCCGACGGGATGCGTCGGTGGCCGCGCTCGGCGAAGAAGCTCAGGTAGCGCTCGCGGATCTCGTCGGAGGTCATGCTGCGTCGGATCTTAGGCCGCAGCCTGGGCGCTAGGCAGCGATCGTGCCGTAGCCGACGACGAGCTCGCCGGAGTACAGGCACGCGATCTGGCCCGGGGCGGTGCGCTCGGCGGGCTCGCCGAGCTGCACCCGCACGCTCTCGTGGCGGCCCGCGGAGGGCTCGCCGGGCAGGCTGGCGACGAGCAGGCGCCCGTGCGCGCGCACGCGCACGCCGTCGACGCGGCGGCCTTCGCGGTGCAGCGTGGCCGCGCGCACGAGCAGCCCGCCCGAGAGCAGCTCCGCGCGCGGCCCCACCGTGACGGTGTTGGTGGCCGTGTCGGTCGCGAGCACGTACAGCGGCGCTGGCGCGGCGATCCCCAGGCCGTGGCGCTGCCCGACGGTGTACACATGGGCGCCGGCGTGCTCGCCGAGCACCCGCCCGTCCAGATCGAGCACGGGGCCGCGCCGCTCGCCGAGGCCGCCGTGACGCGCAAGGAACGCGCCCGAGCGCGTGCCCGCCAGGAAGCACAGGTCCTGGGAGTCGCGCCGCCCCGCCACGGACAGCCCCGCCCGCGACGCGAGCTCGCGCACCTCGGGCTTGTGCATCTCCCCGAGCGGGAAGCGCAGCCGCGCCAGCGAGGCGGGCGCGAGCGCGCACAGCACGTAGCTCTGGTCCTTCGCCCGGTCGACCGCGATGCGCAGCAGCGGCGCCGACTGCGCGTGATCGACGCGCGCGTAGTGGCCGGTGGCGAGCGCCTCCGCGCCGAGCTGCTCTGCGAGCTCGAGCATCGCGTCGAGCCGCACGTTGCCGTTGCAGCGCACGCACGGGTTGGGCGTCAGGCCCGCGGCGTGATCGGCGAGCCAGTGCTCGACGACGCCGGCGCGGAACTCGGCGCGCAGGTCGATCGAGAGGTGCGCCATGCCGAGGCCGTGTGCGAGCTCACGCGCGCCGCGCACCGCCTGCGCCGAACAGCAGCTCTGCTCACCGTCGTTCTCGGGATCTGACCACAGCTCCAGGGTGACCCCCACGGCCTCCCGCTCCCCCTGGGCCAGGAGCCACGCGGCCGCGGCGCTGTCCACACCGCCGCTCATCGCCACCAGCGTGCGTCCGGCACACGGCGCGAGCGCCGCGCGAGCGCGCGCGGCGGCTCCGAGCGCGCGGTGCAGCGCGTCGGCCGCGAGCTCGGCGGCGTGGCGCTTGGGGGCACTCAACCCGCCGAGCTCCGCGGCGATGTCCGCGGCGCCGATGCGCGCCGCCGCCAGCAACGGCGCCCCGCGCACTAGCCCGACGACCGCACTTCCCGCGGCGACCGCGGCGCCGCAGCCGGTGGCGTCGAAGCCGGCGTCCAGGATCTCGCCGTCGGGGCTCTGCGGCCCGAGTGCAAGCGAGATGCGGATGAGATCGCCGCAGGCCGCTCCTCCGGCCGCGCCGGTGAACGCGTCCGCCGGGAGATGTCCGCGCCCGAGCGGACGTTCGAGATGGTTGCTGAGCTCCTCCGCGCCCGGTATCACCCGAGCGAGTGTAGGGCTAGGACACTAGGAGCCGCGCGCTTCGCCGATCGCCTGCCGGATCGAGTAGACGTCGGTGAGACCGGTGATCACGATTGTCTGGCCATGCCTGCCGACGATCAGCAGCGTGGGCGTCCCGTAAACCTGTACGCCCCTGGTGACCGAGCCGAAGGACGCCACTTCGCTGGCGAGCGCCTGGTAGACCGCCAGCTTTGCTTGGCCGTGCTGGAGCGAGCGCACCGCGCGCTGAACTGCCAGGTCGTCGGCGCCTTTGCGATCCCAGAAGAGCACCAGGACCACATCGCCGGACTTCAGCTGCGCTTCGACCTGCCGCTGGCGCGCCAGCGTCGCCGGCCCGGAGGGCTTCACGGGCGTAGTGCGCGGCACCACGGTCTTGCTGGCCGGGGTGGCGGGCGCCCTGGTCGTGGCCGAAGCGCCGGCCGCGCTCGTGGACACGGCGGCGGGAGCGGGCTGGGAGCTGGCGGTCTGCGTGGGCGAGCTCGTGGGGCTGGACGCCTGAGCGGACTTTTCAGCGAGCTGCTTGGCGTTCTGCTGGGAGATCGCCACCGCGCCCTTGGCCTTGGCGATCGCGCTGGTGAGACCCGCCACGCCGGGGGCAGAGCCGTGGTAGGTGGAGGTCGGCGCCGAGGCTTTCGGAGGGGTGGGCGCGCTGGCGGCGGGCGCGGGAGCGGGTGCGGAGGCCGAGCTCGAGGGGCTGGAGCTGTGTCCCTGCAGCGCGAACAGCCACACGCCGGCGAGCAGCACGATTGCGAGAAGGGCGATCTGGAAGGGGCGTGAGATCTGCGCCATCGCCTTACTTTCGGCATCTGCGCCGCAGAAGTTGAGCGGTGGCTTCGCTCATGGACGCTGGGCGCCAGGGGTGCCACCGCGGCGCCTGCGGGCGGCGGGCCGCGGCCCGGCCACTCCCTCCACGGCCGCTCGGCGACTCAGAGCGCGTGATGGCCGCGCAGGACGGCGTGCACCACCGCATCGGTGGCGAGCTGCTGCTGCTCGCCGGCCTGCATGTCCTTCAGCACGGTGTGACCCTCGCCGACGATCCCCACGTAGCGGGCGCCGAGCGCGCTCGCGTGGCTCAGCTGCCCTTTCAACGAGCGGCCGCCGAGGTCCATCTGGGCGGTCAGCCCGGCCCTGCGCGCCTCGCCGAGCAGCTCGAAGGCCTCGCGGCGCAGGCCGCGATCGGAGTCCTGGAGCGCGAGGAACAGCTCGACGGAGGGCGCCACGGCGGGCGGTGTGCCGCCCGCGAGCATCACGCGCTCGATGCCGGCGGCCCAGCCCATCCCGGGCGTGGCCGGCCCGCCGAGCCGCTCCACGAGACCGTCGTAACGACCGCCACCGCCCACGCCGCTCTGCGCACCGAGGGCATCGGATGTGAACTCGAAGACGGTTCGCGTGTAGTAGTCCAGGCCGCGCACGAGCGTGGAGTCGACCTCATAGCGGACGCCCGCGACGTCCAGCAGCGAGCGGACCTCCGCGAAATGCTCGACGTCCTCGCCGCTGAGGTGGTCCAGCAGCCGGGGTGCGTCCGCCATCACGCGCTGGGTGCCCGGATGGTCGGAGTCGAACGCGCGAAGCGGGTTCAGCTCGATCCTTTCCCGCACCTCGTCGGAGAGGCTCTCCCGGTGGGCGCGCAGATGCGCCTGTAGCCGCTCGCGGTACTCCGCCCTTGCCTGCAGGGTGCCGAGGCTCGACAGGCGCAGCCGCAGCTCGCGCGCGCCGGTCGCCTCGAGCACGGCGGCGAGCAGCGCGATCGACTCCGCGTCGACCGCCGGGTCCTCCGAGCCGAGCGCCTCGGCGCCGACCTGCCAGAACTGCCGGTAGCGGCCGGCCTGCGCGCGCTCGTGGCGGAAGAAGCTCGACAGGTACCACAGCTTCACGGGCTGGCGGCGCTTGTGCATGCCGTGCTCGACGTAGGCGCGGCACACGGGCGCGGTGCCCTCGGGACGCAGCGTCAGCGAGCGGCCGGCGGCATCGTCGAACGTGAACATCTCCTTGCGCACGATGTCGGTGGACTCGCCCACGCCGCGCGCGAACACCTCGGTGGCCTCGAACGCGGGCGTCTCGATCCGCTCGTAGCCCGCGCCCTCGAGGATTGAGCGCGCGCGCGCCTCGAGCGCAGCCCGCGCCGAAGCCTGCTCTCCGAGCACATCGAAGGTCCCGCGCGGCGCTTTGAGCTGCTGGCCGGTTCGGGGACGCGAGCCCAGCGAGCGTCTCCCGGTCTGGTCGCTCAACGCCCCGCTGCCGGCGAGTCGGCCGCCGCGACGCGAGGATCGCGAACGCGGCGCTCGCTGAGGAACGGGTTCGTGTCGAGCTCGCGGCCGAGCGTGGTCACGCCCATGTGCCCGGGATAGACCACCGTGTCCGCCGGAAAGGCATCGAGCAGGCCCGCGATCGAGCGCTCCAGCGTGGCCCAGTCGCCTCCGGGCAGGTCGACCCTGCCGACCGATCCCTGAAAGAGGACGTCGCCGGAGAGCAGCGCCCCGTTGGTCGCGTAGGTCACGTGGCCAGGGCTGTGACCGGGCGTGAAGATCACCTCGAAGTCGATGCCGGCGAGGTTCAGGCGCTCACCGCCGACGAGCGTGTGGTCGGCCTCGTAGTTCTCGAACGGGCCGAAGCCGGGCGGCACCCAGCGCATCACGTCGGCCAGCACTGGCCGCTCGATGCCGGGGCAGTAGACCGGCGCGCCGGTCGCGCGCGCTACCGGCGCCACGGCCCCGATGTGGTCGAAGTGGCAGTGCGTGACGAGGATCGCCTCGATCTCCGCGCCCAGCGCCTCGGCGGCCGCGAGCAGCCGCGCGGGCTCATCGCCGGGATCGACGATCACCGCCGCGGTGGCATCGCCGTGGGCGCGCACGATGTAGGAGTTCTCCTGCACCGGGCCCACCGTGAACGCGCGTACGTCGAGCGCGCTCACCGCGAGGCCGCCTTCGACCCGCCGTCGCGTCCGGACTGCTTGGAGCGCATCCTGCGCTTGTACATCCAGGCGTCGGTGTAATAGCTCACGGGCACGTACAGCAGCAGCACGATCGGGAACAGCGCAATCGCCTGGTTGGGCTTGCTGATTTTGAAGACCAGGAGGACCAGGAGCATGACCACCGCGGCGAACATCGCGCGCAGGAAGGCGTTGCGCCAGGTGGGCGGCCGGTCGCGCCGGTCGACGAGCTTCTCCCGCGCGCGCGCGACCTCGCGGGGGTTTCCGCTCTTCTCGGCGGCCGTGGGCTTGCGCCCGGTGCGGCCGCGCGACTCGACCACGCCCGCTGCGTTGCCACGATGCTTGGTCTGGCGTTTGCGCCTCGTCTGCGCCATGACTAGCAGCCTAGTGCGTTCTCGATGATGTGGCGTGCGGGGTCGAAGCCTGGTATCGGCACCTCGGCGGGGAACCCGCGCAGCGCGGCAGCCGGTGCGAGCCCGACGAGCTCCGCGCTCGCCACACCGACCAGGTCCTGCACCGCGGCGACGATCGCGGCCAGCGGAAGCTCGAACGGTCGCTCGACGTTCATCGACAGCTGGACGATCCCGCCGCCCAGCTGAAGGCCGATCGCGCGCAGCCCCGGCAGGCCCTGCTCGCCGCCCTCCCGCAGCCGCGCGGCGATCGTTCGGGCATCCTCCAGCGTGGCGGGGGGCGCGAGCTGCAGGTTGAAGGCCACCAGCGGCGGCCGCGCGGCAACCAGCGTGGCGCCGCCGCGGGGATGCATCCGTGCGGGCCCGAAGTCGGGCTCGAGCGGCACCGTCAGCGCGGGCTCGGCCACCCCCCGCACGCCGTTGCCCGGATGCTCGGCGGCGGCCATGCGGCGCGCGAGGCCGGCGAGCCCGCCGCGTCGCAGCTCCGCACGCGTCCTCTCCATCCCAGGCTCGCTGCCGGTGAGCTCGCCGTAGAGGAACACGGGCACCTCGAGCTCGCTGCCGATGCGATCTGCGACGAGCAGGGCCACCGCGCACGCGGCGCCCCGTGCGTGCTCGTGCAGGTAGACGATCGGAACCACATCCAGGGCGCCCACGTGGGGGTGCAGGCCGGGACCGTCCGGCCCCTGCGCCGGCCGAGCGACCACATCCACGTGCTCCAGCGCGACGCTGGCGCCCGCCAGCAGTCCGTCAGCGAGCTCGCCGGGGCGGCCGGCGAGCGTGAACACCGAGCGATGATGGTCGCGGTCGGAATGCGCGTCCAGCAGGCGCACGCCCGGAGCGGCGAACGCGTCGGCGATCTGCGCGATCGCAGACTCGCTGCGCCCCTCGGACACGTTCGGCACGGACAGCAGGATCGGAGCCTCCACGGCGCACGAGGCTAACCTGCCGCGTGTCCGGCCGCTGCGCCGCGCTGGTCGGACGCCGGTGTGCCGCACGCGTCAGCGCCCTCCGGGGTCGCACGCCGTAGATTTGGCAGCACGCGATGACCCCAGCGGACTACCCTCCACGGCCGTCCAGCGGCCCCGGCGTGCGTCCGGTCCTTGCGGCGCGGCGCGATCGGGCGCGCGCACGCGCACGGGCACGGCGTTTGCGCCGCCGGCGCCTGACCGCAGCCGCGCTCGCGGTGCTCGCCGCGGCCGTGCTCGCGATCCTCCTGGCGGGCGGCTCCGGCGCGCGGAGAGCGAAAGCGCCATCGGCGGTCGCGACCGTGGCCGCGAGTGCCAACCCGGCGGCGGCCGCTGCCTCGAGCGCTTCGAGCGCGCCGGCTGTGCCGCTGCACAGGCACCCGCACGCACCCTCCCCGGGATCGCTGCCCCAAACCGGCGCCCTCCCGCCGGGCAGCAGCGCCCACTTCAGGTCGCTGATGGCAGACCTCTGGGCGGGCGTCGTGCGCGGCTCGGTCGCCCCGGCGATGCCCGCGTTCTTCCCGAAAGGGGCCTACGTGCAGCTCAAGGCGGTGGGCGCGCCCGGCGCCGACTGGAGCGACCGGCTGGTGCACGACTACTCGCTCGACATCGGCGCCGCCCACGAGCTGCTCGGCGCGGACGCGTCATCGGCAGCGCTCGTCGCGGTGCACGTGCCCGAGAGCTATGCGCACTGGGTGCCGCCGGGCGTCTGTTACAACACCGTCGGCTACTACGAGCTGCCCAACGCGCGCGTGGTCTACCGCGAGCACGGGCACCTCAGCTCGTTTGGCATCGCGTCGCTGATCTCCTGGCGCGGCGTTTGGTACGTGGTGCACCTCGGCGCGATCCTGCGCGAAGGCGACTCCGGCGTTCTCGACGAACCGTCGTCCGGAAGCGGGTCATCGGCCTACTCGGGCACGTGCTGAGCAAGCCGGCCACCCGGCGAACATCGGGGAGAACAACGGTGGCCGCCATGCGCAACAGCACGGCCGCCCGAGCGTCCTACCCCGCGGCCGCGTCTAGACTGTTCCCCGGCGATCGGCGAGCCCGCCGGCGAGCGCTGCAGAGCGCTCGCGCCGACGGGGGGCCACGCCGCTCAAGCGCCGCGCCAGAGTAGCTCAGTCGGTTAGAGCAGCGGAATCATAATCCGCGTGTCGGGGGTTCGAGTCCCTCCTCTGGCATCACCAGAAACCCCGTCTACACAACGATTTCGAGGCTATCAGAGCTCAGCGACGGGGGCCACGATTTCCCTAGCGATTTCCCTACAGGGCCGTGTTGGGGGCGCGGCGGGTATCGGGAGAGGCACGAGGTGTCGGATGGTGATGGCGCGCGGCCACTCGGGCGACCTAGCTTCGGCTGGTAACTCGGAGCCGATCTCCGGGCGTCGCGGTCAACAGTCACGATGACTGGACGCATGGATGCCGAGGCGCCGGTGAGCTTGGGGGAAGGGCCGCTGCTGCGCCCGGAGCAGGCAGCCCACCTGCTGTCGGTCAAGACGAGCTGGGTCTACGAGGCGGTGCGGTCGGGCAGGCTCCCGTGCACCCGCATCGGCAGGCACATCCGATTCACGAAGCGAATGCTCGAGCAGTGGCTCGCCGAACAGCCCCGCGGCTGACACGGTCCGATCGCGACCGGTCCCTCGATTCGGCGGTACGCGTTAGGGGCTGGCCGATGTCGCCCAGTCGGGTGGTGGAGCTCCGGGCTTCCAGGCGCGCTCGACCCCGCCGCCTTCGGCTTTGAGCGTTTGGGCATAGTCCGCCAGCTGCGCGTGGAAGGCGAGCTCTTCGCGTGGGTCCTGTCTGGCGGTGTCGAGTTCGGCGCGCCAGGCGGCGAGCGCGCACAGCGTCTCGAGCTGGGGGTCGTCTTCCCACCAGCCGTCTCGCAGCGCGCCGAGCGCCCGCGGGTAGCGGGCGTGGAGCGCGAGGATCGCGCCCCAGGCCTCGGCCCGCCAGTCGCGACTTGGACCGTAGGGCTCAAGCCAGGGAGGGCGCCGCGACACGGTGCGGCGTTGCTCTTGACCCGGCGTCGGTGTTGGGTGTGTTGGGTCTCCGTCGCGGAGCTGCTCGAGTCGCTCGCGAACGAGACGCGCGGCGAGCGTGGAGGGCGGGGTCCCGTCGGTCGCCGCCCGGTCCCGGAGCTGTTCGACGGCGGGGTCTGGCAGCACGATCTGGATGCGGCGGCTCACCGCAGTCGCTCCAGGCTGCGCGCGCGGCGGCGAACGCGTCCGATGGTGCGTTCGAGGACGCTGTGGTCACGATCGGTCCGGCGGTGAGCAAGCGAGGGTCTCTGGGCGCGACTGGTCCGCATCCGGGCGGCGAGCCGCTCGACCCGGTCGACGTCGTGCCCTTCGCTGCCGAGCTCCTCCCGCGCGAGATAGAAGTCGGTGCCGTCGCGGGCACGGGAGGCCTGCACGTAGCAGGCCTCCTTGCCGGTCTGCCAGCCTCCGGTGACCACCAGTGCACGGGTGACGGTCGCGCCCTGCACCCGGTAGGCATGCTGCGCGTAAGCAAGCCGCAGCCGGGCGAGCTCCTCACCGGCGAACGTCCGCCAGCGGCCGGTCGCGTCGAACTGGACGAGCAGCTCACCCTCCTCGGATATGTCGATGACCTCTCCCCTCTCGCCGTTCTCGACGCGCTCCAATCCGGTCGGGCGGTGCTGGTCGATCAGCGCGACCCGGTCGCCCGCACGGAGCCCGTAGTGGACGCCAGGGATCGGGATCTCCACGTCGCCGAGGTCCCCGCGCACAAGCCGGTGGTGTTGCGCGCGGGCGTTGAGCCGGTCGATCTCCTGGTTGGAGGCGTCTGAGATCAAGGCGACCCCGCCGACGGGAAGCGTTTGTGTGAGGCGCGCCCAGTCGCGGACGGCTTGCTCGATCGTCTGCACGCGTGTGTCGTTGAGGTGCAGCCGTCCGCGGGCACGGTAGTAGGCGAGCGCGCGGTCGCTGCGCCCCGCCCGCAGGTCAGCCCACGCCCGCCGCTCGGCAGGCTGATGGGCACGACGGACTTCGCTCAGCTCGGCGGTGCGCAGCGTGCGGATGAGGCGCTCGAACATGCCGCCGGCGCTGATCGACGGCAGCTGCGCCGGGTCGCCGATTAGCACGAGCTTCACGCCGGCACGATCGGCGAGCGTTGTCAGTCCGTGCAGCCGGTCGGTGTCGGCCATCCCGGCCTCATCCAGGTAGATCGTGGTCCGGTCATCGACGCTGAGACGGCCGTTCGCCGTGCGCGCGACCAAAGCATCGAGTGTGAGGGTGCGCCCTGCGAGGGCTGGGCTGTCCCGTGCGAGACGCTGCGCGGTCGAGCCGGACACCGCGACCCCGAACGTTTGTCGTTGCGCTGACTGTTCTGCTCTGGCGGCGGCGTCGATCACAACGCCCTTCCCGGTCCCGGCCGGTCCGACCAGCACGGAGGTCCGGGTCGGTCCGGCGATCACCCGGAGCGCGTGCAGCTGCTCGTCGGAGAGCCGAGCGCCGAGCCGCTCGGCAACGCGACCGGCCGCGTCATGAAGCTGTCCGCGGTCGGGAGCGGCGGCGGGTGTGGCCGCGAGACGCCGCAGCCGTCGCTCGATCGCTCGCTCTCGCGCCCTGATCGCACGAGTGGTGAGCACGCCGCCAGTTAGCGCGAGCACGCGGCCGTCGTCGATCATCCGCCGCGCGTGTACGAGCGCCTGCTCCGGTGGGAGCTGCCCGACAGACTGCTCGAGCGCGACCGCGCGCAGCTCGCCATGGTCGAACGTCGCGGCGCGCTCGGTGAGCCGACCTTCCACACGCGACTCAAGCTCGATAGGCCGGACGGAGCGCTGGCCCGCCCGCCGCTGGCGCGTCGGGGTGCTGTACCCGTGGGTAGTTGCGGCCTGCTGCCAGTGCCGCTGTAGATCGACTTGTGTGACTGGGCGCTTGGCCTTGCGGTTCTCGAGCTTCAGCGATCGCAGCTCCCCGCGCTCGGGCGGGCGCCCCCATCTCGCCCGGAACCGCTCCGCGGCCTGCGCGACCTCTCGGCCGCGGGCCGAGAACGCCTGCAGCAGCCGGTCTGGTACGCCCGCGAGCTCGAAGTAGCGGCCGTCCCGGCCCGTCCCCGCACGGATGGTGTAGCCGCGGTGGGCGAGCTCATCCGCGAGCGCGGAGCGGTAGTAGGCGCCGAGCTCCCGCGCGGCGCGAAACAACGGCCGCGAAGCGACCGCGACGAGCCTCCCGTCCTCCCGCACAGCGCTCGTGATGACCACGTGGGAGTGCAGCTGCGGATCAGGCGGATCACCGCCCAACACGCCGCGCGCGGTGTTGTGCCGGTACTCGGCGGCCAACAGATCGGCCGCCGGCTCCTCCACCACCTTGCCTTCGCGGCGCCTGCGCACCGCTGGCACCGTTTCTCGCAGGTAGGAGACGGTCCGCCTGACCGCGTCGGCGTGCGCCGCCTCGAGCTGCCGGCGGGTGTCCGTGTCGCCGAGCGCCCAGACGGCCGAGACGGACTTTGGGGCGCTGAACGTCAGGTCGATCCCTCCCCCGCGCCGCCCGTCCGCGCCCGCCGCACGGATCCAGCCGCCGGTGCGTGGGTGGCGTCCCTCCAGTAGCGATACGAAGTCCTGCTCACCTACAATGTCGTCCTCTATGCCGAGCATCGCAAGGGTCCGTTGGGTTGAGAGCCAACGTCCGGGCGTCTGGCCCGGCTCCCCTGACGGGTGCAGGTAGTAGTCGCCGCGGTCGGGGGTCATCGTCTTGCCCTCGAGGTAGCGCGCGTAGCCGCCGGCCTTCGTGGCGCCGATACTTGCAGCGGTCATCACGCTCCCTCTGACCGCGAGAGGGCGTTGACCGTCCACCGGACGCCGGACGCCCGTGCGCGCGGACGGCTAGGCTACGCACTCAGTCCGTATGGAAGAGGACTCGTCACGGCCACGGGCGGGGGAGCGGGCTGAGGCTCGCCACGCGTCACATGCTGTATGGCAACGGACCGTGCTGGCCTAGCTCCATCGTCGTACGGGATCGCTACGATCCGGCCATGCCTCAGGCCCGATACGTGCTGGCGAGCGGCGCAGCCGCGCTAACAGCGTTCGTCGGACTTGCGCCAGCGTCAGTCCAAGCGAACCCCTACCCGTTGTCCCTGACGACGGCGGTGCGGCAGGCCTTTAGACCGAACCACGTGGCGATCCGCCGCGCGTGCGAATTCTCATACGGGACGCGCGAACTGTATGCATTCGCTCGTGTTCGACGGGACAATGGTACACCGGGCGTGGCTGCCTTTCAGTTCATCAACACGGCGGGATGGTTCTTGATGTGGAAGGACGGAAAGGTCCAGCGGAGCGTTCCGTCGTCCTTCAGCAGCAGCGTACGCCGCAAGGCAGCCCAGATGGGCGCTCGCTGTCTGTAGGCGCAGTTGATGTACTACTAGCGAGAGCAGCCTGGGGCGGACGATCCGGCCCCAAAGTCAGCGGTAAGGCGAGGAAGGAAGCTCGAGAAGCGACCGCTGCGAAACGGGCGGACGAACGAAAAGAACTCGCTCAATTAGTCACGAAGCGGCCGAACGGGGTTCAACCGAAGCCCAGGAACACGCCGAACACGACCGCTGCCGTCGCCTATTCCGACGACAGCGTGATGTCTAGCTCTTTGTGGCCCTTCTTGCAGCCGGCGCCGCCGGCCCCGAC
>Ga0209415_10007143_pt1 | contig 19562 bp, 15 predicted proteins | sample PeaSoiSIISIP2007_FD_187696 | JGI IMG/M metagenome (GOLD analysis project Ga0209415, IMG submission 187696) | Peat soil microbial communities from Weissenstadt, Germany - SII-SIP-2007 (SPAdes) (version 2) | ecosystem: Environmental > Terrestrial > Soil > Wetlands > Peat | place: Germany... | reverse complement strand
ATCGCCGAAGGCGGGATGGCCAGTGTGTGGGTTGCGCGACAGCGCGGCAAACACGGCTTCGAGAAGCTCGTCGCCATCAAGACCATCCTGCCCAAGTTCGCAGCTGATCCGCGCTTCCAGGAGATGTTCCTGGATGAGGCGCGGATTGCTTCACGCATCGAGCATCTCAACGTCGCCCAGATCTTCGACCTCGGCGAGGAGCACGACATCCTCTACCTGGTCATGGAGTACGTCGACGGCGACGCGCTCTCGAAGATCAACCGCGCGTGCGCCCGCAAGGGGGCCAAGATCCCCGCGGGCATCGTGCTGCGCGTGCTGGCCGACACGTGCGCGGGGCTGAACGAGGCGCACAACCTCAAGGACGGCGACGGCAGGGCGCTCGAGATCGTCCACCGCGACGTCAGCCCGCACAACATCCTGGTCAGCACGAGGGGGATCGCGAAGCTCATCGACTTCGGCATCGCGAAGGCCGTGTCACGCGTCGGCAACGACACCAACTCGGGCGTGCTCAAGGGCAAGATCCAGTACATGGCCCCCGAGCAGGCGCTCGGACGCCCGGTCGATCGCCGCGCCGACATCTGGGCGATCGGTGCCATCGCGTATCACCTGTTCGCCGGCAAGCCCGCGTTCGAGGGCGACAACCACCTGGCGACGCTGCACCTGCTGGGCTCCGGGCGTCCGCCGGTGCCGCTTCCCGACTCGGTGCACCCTTCCGTGCGCGCCGTGGTCCGCAAGGCGCTCGCGCACACGCCCGAGAACCGTTACTCGACCGCGGCCGAGCTGAAGGACGCGATCGAAGACGCGATGATCGAGGCGATGGTGCCCACGACGAGCGCCGACGTGGCGGCGTTCGCGCTCGAGCAGGTGGGCGACCGGGCCGAGAAGCGCAAGGCGGCGGTCGACCTCGCGCTCGCGGCGGCGGCCGAGCGGCGGCGCGTCGAGGAGCTGCTGCGTCCGTCGAGCGACCGCCTGTCGCAGGCCGGCATCACGCCGAGCGGGCTGGTCCCCTCCGCTGCGTCGTCCGCGGCGGCGCTGCCCATCGACCGCACGGCGCCGGACGGGCCGATGGCCAGGGGCACGTCGGGCGACGCGATCGCGAAGCTCACGCCGCGCCTGTCCGAGCCGCCGCCAGGTTCGCTGTCGTACGCCACGCTCGGCGCGGCCGGGTCGGCAGCGATCGATGCGTCCCAGTCGATGCGCGCGGCGAAGTCGCGCAAGGGCCTCGTCGCGGTCATCGGGGTCGTCGCCGTGGTCGCGGCAGGCGCCACGATCGCGTCGTTCACGATGTTCCGCGGCAAGCCTCAGCCGCCACCGGCCGCAGCGGTCGTTCCGCCGCCTCCGGCCAGCACGGCGGCGCCGACGCCTCCCGACGACTCGGCGGCTGCCTCGTCGACACCCGCGCCTTCCAGCAGCATCCCGGTGATCTCGGCGTCCTCGCTTCCGACGTACACGGCGCCAACACCGCCCCCACGCTGGACGCCGCCCCCCCGGGGTCCGGTGCCGGCCACCCCTGCACCCCCTACGCCTCCCACGCCTCCCAGGAAGAAGTCGGTCGACGATGGCTTCTAGAACCGCTCGTCTCGTGCTCGCTGCAACGCTCGCCCTCTCGAGCACCGCGAGCGTGGCCTACGCCGACCCGTCGGCCGCCGACAAGGAGACCGCGCGCAGCATGATGAACGAGGGGCGCGCCGCCCGCGACAAGGGCGACCTCAAGGGCGCCGTGAAGGCGTTCGCCGCCGCCGACTCGCTCATGCACGTGCCCACCACGGGGCTGGAGCTCGCGAAGGCGCAGGTCGCCGTCGGGCAGCTCGTCGAGGCGCGCGACACCGCCCTGCGCATCACGCGCATCCCGGTGAAGGACGGCGAGCCTGCCCCGTTCAAGGCAGCGCGCGACGCGGCCTCGACGCTCAACGACGAGCTGGTGGGGCGGATCCCGTCGCTCACCGTCAACGTGAAGAACGTGCCGGACGGGATGACCCCCACGGTGACCATCGACGGGGCCGACGTCCCGGCCGAGGTGCTGGGGCACCCGCGAAAGGTCAACCCCGGCCACCACGTCATCGCGGCCAAGGCCGGGACGGCCGACGGCAAGCAGGAGATCGACGTCGCCGAGAAGGAGACCAAGGACGTCTCGATCGAGCTGCCGGCTCAGTCGGCCGCGCCGCCGCCTCCCGCGGGAGACGAGACGAAGCCGGGGGGCGATCAGGCTCCCGAGTCGACCGGCTCGAGCGGCAACAAGCTGCTCATCTTCGGCGGCTTCGGGCTCGCGGGCGCGGGCATCATCGCCGGCTCGGTCACGGGGCTGCTGGCGATGTCCAAGGCGAGCAGCGTGAAGAACTCCGGGCAGTGCCAGGGGAACGTCTGCAACCCGGCCGAGGACAGCGACCTCAGCTCCGGCAAGTCGATGGCGACAATCTCGACGGTGTCGTTCATCGTCGCCGGCGTCGGCGCGGCAATCGGCGTGGTCGGCTTCTTCGTCGGCGGTGGGGACTCGGCGCCTGCGGCCAAGCCCGCCGATGCGCCGGCGGCCGACCAGAGCAGCGCCCGCATCATCCCCTGGATCGGGATCGGCTCCGCCGGCATCAACGGCACCTTCTAGAGAAGGGGGACCGGACGCCGGTCACCTACCAGGTCACCCGCACGTCGCCCCCGCAGGGCACCTTCACGTTGTGCAGCTGGCCCTGGCTGCCGATCTGGACGGCGCGCCAGCCGCACTTCACGGTGAGCGTCGCGGGCGACTCGCCGACGATGTGGTTGTCCACCCAGACGCGGTGACCGCCGCGCGACTCGGGCACGGTGATGGTGCCTGTCGTGCCGGTCGGGACGGCGGCCACGGTCGGGGTCGGGGTCGGAGTCGGGGTCGGAGTTGGGGTTGCAGCGACCGCGGAGGCACTCGGCCGGGACGACGGAACGTCGTGCGGAGGAGGCACGTACGCGCTCGGCGCTCGCCGCAGCAGCAGCACCACCACGGTGAGCGCGATCACGCCGAGGACGGAGATCGCCGCCACGATGCGCCCGGTGTGGTGATGCGGAGGCGGAGCTGCCGAGATCCTCGGCATGGTCGGCGATTGCGACGACGCCACGGGCGGCGGGGCTGGAGTCGCAACCGGCGCAAAGACCGGCGGCTGCGGGGGCGGCGGAATCCACGGCACGGGCACCGACTGGGCCGCAGGGGAGGGCGGGAACGACGAGATCACGAGCGTCTTCGGAATCGGCGCGGGAGCGGGGGCGAAGGGCGGCGGGGGCTGCGACCGGGTCACCACCCGAGGAGGAGGTGGTGGCGGTGGCGGCGGCGGTGGCGGCGGTGGTGGTCGTGGTGGTGGGGGCTGCTGAGGCTGAGGCGGCGGGGGTGGAGGCGGAGGAGGGGCCGCGACCGCGGGGGGTACACGCACCGGTGAGATCCCCATGAGGGTCGGCTGCTGCGAGGAGGGCGGCGCCCCACCGCTCATCTTCACCGTCGGATGCTTCGGCGGTGGCGCGCCGCTGATCTTGAGGGTCGGCGATTGCGCCACGGGACGCGGCGGCGCAGTACGAACATGCGACCCCGCCGGGGCCCGCGGCATCACTTCGGTCGCATCCGGCGCAATGGCCAGCATGTTGGGGATCGTCATGTCCGCCGACGAATCGGGGATCGTCTGCATGGGCCGCCGCGACACCGTCGCCGCGAGATCCTCCGGTGCGGCCGGCGGCCTCACTCCGGTCATCGCATCGACCAGTCGCTGCGTCCCGTCCTCCAGGTTGAAAGAGAGCCGCAGCGCAGCGGCCACCTCCTCCGCCGTGATCGTCCGCTTCGCCGGGTCCTTCTCGAGCCCGCGGTCGACCGCGTCGAGCACCTCGAGCGGCAGCTCGGGCCGCAGCGCGCCGAGCGAGGGGAAGGCTGGCTCGGCCATCGACCGCAGCACGTCCATGTCCGACGCGCCCCCGCGCACGATGGCCTTGCGCCCCACGAGCAGCTCCCAGAGCAGCAGGCTCGCCGCGTATACGTCCGCGCGGTCCGTCACGGTCTCGCCGCGCACCTGCTCGGGAGCCATGTATCCGTAGGTGCCCTTGATGAAGCCCGCCTGGGTCTTGTCGTTGTCGACGCCCGCGACCTTGGCGATCCCGAAGTCGGCGATCTTGACCTGCCCGTCCCAGGGTATGAGCACGTTGGACGGGTTGACGTCGCGGTGGATGACCGGCGCCAGCGCTCCCGTCTCCGGATCGCGCGCGTTGTGTGCGGCCGACAGCGCCCCGAAGACGCGCCACCCCACATAGAGCGCCGCCGCGTCGTCGAGGAACTTGCCTCGCTTGACCAGCGCGCGAAGCTTGTGCAGCGGCATCCCGTCGACGTACTCGAGCACCATCACCAGCTGCTCGGCGTCCGAGAAGAAGTCGTACAGCTCGACGATCGCCGGGTGCGACAGGCGGGCGTAGGCCGTGGCCTCGGCGGCGAACATGCGCTCGAACTGCTCGTCCTCGCGGAACTCCTGCAAGAGGAGCTTGAGCACCACCGTCCGCCCCTTGGCCTTCGGGCCCTCGCTCTGCGCGAGCAGGACGTCGCTCGTGCCCCCCGTCGCGATGCGGCTCAGCACCCGATAGGTGCCGATGCGCGCGGGAAGGCTGCCGTCGGACTCCATCGTCTGGTGCGCCCTTCGGGCTGTCGGCTCGCGCCAACCAGGCGCGAGACCTCAGCGGCTACGGTTCAGGCGGGGCGTTCGGCCAGGTCGGCCTCGACGGTGTCGAGCAGCTCGTTCGCGCGCCCCTCGTCGATTCCCAGACCCTCGGCCAGGGCGTTGAGCGTCTCGTTCTCCTCGTCGGCGATCGCGTTGTCGGCGAAGGCGACCGCGGCCGCGAGCACGAACGCGACCTCGGCGCGGGCGGCGTCTTCGTGGAGCATCGAGATGACCTCTTGCAGGCGCGCGTCGCGCCCGTCTGTCTCGACGTTCTTCGCGGACGTGGCCAGCATCGACTCGATGTGCACGCCGCGGATCGTGTCGCCCGACAGGTTGCGCAGGGCGCCCTTGAGCACCTCGCGCTCGTCGTCGGTGATCTTCCCGTCGGCAGACATCATGAGGTACATCGCCTCGCAGATCGGCCCGTACTCGGCGGCGACCGTCGCCTGCTCTGCCTGGTCGGGGGTGAGCGGCGCGTCGCCGATGGCGACGGAGGGTCGCTGCCCTCGCATGCGGAGCTGGTCGCGGAGGCGAGCAATCGTTGAGTTCGAGAGCCAGATCATGCTCTGGAGCGTACCCTCTCAGTCGTCGGACTTGAACAGGTCTTCGAGGTCGTTCTTGGTGAGCTTCTTGGCCCCACCCACGTCCTCGGACAGGACCGCCCCCACGAGCTCCCGCTTCTTCTCGGCGAGCTCGAGGATCTTCTCCTCGATCGTGCCCTTGGCGATGAGCCGGTAGGTGGTGACGACCTTGGTCTGGCCGATGCGGTGGGCGCGGTCGGTAGCCTGGTCCTCGACCGCCGGATTCCACCAGGGGTCGAAATGGATGACCGTGTCGGCGGCGGTGAGATTGAGACCGCTGCCGCCCGCCTTGAGCGAGATGAGAAAGACCGGGGGCCCGTCGTCCTTCTGGAAGTTGTCGACCCGCTCGGCGCGGTCCTTCGTGGACCCGTCGAGGTACTCGTAGGCCACCCCGTCCTCGTCCATCGCCCGCTTGACGATCTGCAGCATGCTGACGAACTGGCTGAAGACGAGGACCTTGTGGCCGCCTTCGATCGATGTCTCGACCAGATCGCGCAGCGCGACGAGCTTGCCCGAGTCCTCGTCGCCGAACTCGCGCGGCAGGCCCAGCAGACGGGGGTCGCAGGCCGCCTGCCTCAGCCGCGTGAGGCCCGCGAGGATCATGATGTGGCTTCGCGCCAACCCGTGCCGCTCGACCTCGCCGAGCACCTGCTGGCGGACCTCCTTGAGCACGGCGGCGTAGAGCGCGGCCTGCTCGCCGGTCAGCTCGCAGAACTGGTCGGTCTCGATCTTCTCGGGCAGATCCTTGGCGACCTCGGACTTGGTGCGGCGCAGGATGAATGGGTGGATCGCTGCGCGCAGGCGCGCGGCAGCGTTCTTGTCGCCCGCGTCGATCGGGCGGGAGTAGCGCTCCTCGAACTTGTCGAGCGGGCCGAGCAGGCCCGGGGAGACGAAGTCGAAGATCGACCAGATCTCGCTCAGGCGGTTCTCGATGGGCGTGCCGCTCAGGGCCAGCCGCCGGTCGGCCCGCAGCCGCTTGGCCGCGCGGGCGGTGGCGCTCAGCGGGTTCTTGATCTGCTGCGCCTCGTCGACGATCACGTAGCGCCAGTCGATCTCCTTGAGCAGCTCCTCGTCGCGACGTAGTAGCGCGTAGCTCGTCACCACGACCTCGGCGTCCTCGAACTCGTCCTGGCGCTCCTTGCGCTCGGCGCCGTGCCACAGGGCGTGCCTCAGCGAGGGCGCGAACTTGTCCATCTCGCGCAGCCAGTTGGTGACCACGCTCGTGGGGGCGACGATGAGGACCTTGAAGGGCTTGCGCTTGCCCTCGATCTTCGCGTCCTCGTTCTTCACGGCGAGCAGCAGCGCGAGCGTCTGCACCGTCTTGCCGAGACCCATGTCGTCGGCCAAAACGCCGCCCGAGCCGATCTCGTGCAGGAACCAGAGCCACTGGAAACCCTGCTCCTGATAGGGCCGCAGCTGCGCCTTGAGGTTGCGCGGCCTGCGAGTGACCTTGATCTCGTCGATGTTCTGGAGCTTCTTGAAGAGCTCCTTGGTGTCGGCCGTGACGGTCGACCGACCCAGCTGCGCGAGCAGGTCCTCGATGCGCCCGGCCTGCGACAGGGGCAGCTTGCCGCCCGCGCCGCCGCCGGTGGCCAGGATCTCGGCCTGGCGCAGGAGCACCTCGCGCACCTTGGCGGGGTCGAGCTTGGCGAACGTCCCGTCGGCCAGGCGCACGTACTTGCGCCCCTCGGTCAGGCAGCGCGCGAGCTCTTCTTGCGTGACGGCGACGCCCTCGCTCTCGAAGTTCAGCCGCAGCGACAGCCAGTCGACGCCGCTGGAGACGCGCGCGTTGGCCGACAGCGCCTCGTCGCGCACCTGCACGTCGACCAGGTCGTCGGGGACGAAGATGTCCCAGTCGTCGGGCAGCGTGGCGAGCCCCTCGGTCCAGAAGTGGATGGCCTCGTCTCCGTGGGCGACGAACTTGTTTCCGTCCTCGGCAGGGATGAGCCCGAGGTCCTGCAGCTTCGTCGCCGCGGCCTGCTGCGCTGCGATGTCGCAACGGATGCAGCGCGCCCGCTTGGTGCTCCCCGACTCCGGCGGCTTCACGATGACCGGCAGGGTCATCCCGTCGGCGCGCACGTCGATCTCGACGTCCTCGTAGGCCGCCCGCAGGCTCACTTGCGCGTCGACCAGCGACCCGCCCGCGGCCACGCGGAACGTGGGCACCAGGTCCACCACGTCGGCGACCTGCGACAGCTCGGGCAGCTCGGCCCCCACCTCGAGGGCCACCTTCGGCAGCCCCTGCATGACCAGGTCGGGCAGCCGCTCGACCGGCTCGGACATGGTCGGCATGCGCACCAGCCGGCGTATCGCTGCCGGCGACACGCGCCGGTCGACCGGCCGCGCCCACCCCTCCTGCGCATCGACGTACCACCCGGGGCTTCCCTCGAACCATGCGCCGGAGGTCGTCGTGAACTTGCGCGGGTCGCCCGGACGCTGGAACGACGCGCGCACGAGGATCTGCGTGCCGTCCTGCGACAGCTCCAGATCGAAGCGCGGGCGCAGCGGCTCGTCGCCGAAGCGCAGCTCCATCATCTGCGGCTCGACGATCACCCGCCGGCCCTTGAGCAGCGGCAACAGGTCGCTCGCGTCCTCGCCCCGCACGTCGATGCCCACGCGGCGGGGCCCCTGGTTCTCGAAGCGCGCGAGCAATCGGATGGCGTCGCGGTCGGGCGTGGGGTGCTGGTCCTGGCTCATGAGCAGCGTGCTGGGGAGCAGGGGCACGCGCGCGTCGGGGTCGAGCAATGTGATGGTGAGCGCCCCGCCGACGCCCGCTCCGCCGCCCCCTCCGCCGTGACCCACCTGCCGGATCTGCAGGCGGTACTCGATCTGCTTGGGCGCGGGCGGCATCGGCTCGGGCAGCCACGCCTCGGCCCCCGTTCCGGCCGGGGGCAGGCCGCGCCCCGGTTGCGTGTGCTGGGGGTGCTGACCGCCGCCCCCCTTCATCCGTGCCCGGGCGCGCTTGCTGCGCCGCCCTTCCCCCTCCACGCCCGCCACGTGGACCGTGCCGCCGTGGACGCTGTAGTGCACGCCGTTGGTCTGGGGTTGCTGTTGCTGCTGCGGCGGGGGCCTGGGCTGGGAGCCCCGCGCCTGGTCCCTCAGGGCGATGAGCAGGGCCGCCACGTGCTTGCAATGCCCCCCGTTGCTCGAGGCGAAGGCAGGGCACGTGCAGCTCGAAGAGAAGCCGGACGGCGCCAGCTGCAGGGTCACACGGTAGGGCTCGGAGTCGGTTCCCCGGACACTCCCGCGCGCGGACGCCTCTTCGACGACGACTTCGTCGACCGCGTGGCGACGCACGTAGTCATAGCCGCGCAGGTAGGCACGGGCGCCGAGCAGGCGCCGCAGCGCCCGGTCATTGAGGGTGGATAAGGCTTCGGTGAACGGTGAGGCCAAAGGGATGTGTCGCTTGTCTTCGTTGGGGGGGAGCGACCCGTGCAACTTGGGTCGCTCCGCCTCGTCTCGCTGGCGCTCGCTCGGCTCCGCTCCGCTTGCGGCAGGCCAGGGGGCGGGCACGTTGCTCGTTGAGAGGAGCGCGCCGCTCCTCCCGAACCCACCAGCGGGAAGGGGTGTCCAGCTGGACTCTCCTTACCCGTGCTGTGCTGCTTCGCTGAGTAGCACCCTGGCCTGCCCGAGGCAACCGGGATCGGGCCTGACGGGGAGATGACGCCTGCGGGCCCCCCGCCGAGCTTGAGGGCTGGCGCGCCCGGCTGGTACGAAAGGGCCCCAATGCCGGTTCGCAAGCCCCGCGCCATTTTGCTGCTCCTTCTCCTGCCGGTGATGGCGTGCGGGGGGGGCACGCCCGCCCCGGCTGCGCCCGCCAAGCCCCTCGCCCAGGCCGTCTGGGAGGCCACGGCGCCCAGCGTCGTCGCCATCCTGAACGACGACCGGGCGGACCGCGAGAAGGAGATCGCCGACCTCGAGAAGACGATGGGCGACGAGTCGCACGCGCCCAAGCACGTGATCGACGTGTCGCTCCGCAAGGAGCCCACGCCGCACGGAACGGGCTTCGCCATCCTCGACCCGCAGACCCACCAGCTCGAGATCGTCACCGCGGCGCACGTCGTGCTCAGGCCGGACCGACTCAAGCTCACCACGCGAGGCGGGCAGACCGTGGAGGGCACGGTCGTGCGCATCGACGAGGTGCGCGACGTCGCCATCCTCGCGCCCAAGGAGCCGCTCAAGGACGTCGTGCCCATCGCGCTCGCCGACGCCGACCCCGAGGTGGGAACTCCCGTCTGGGCGATGGGTCACACCGGCAGCGGCTTCTGGGCGCTGTCGTGGGGCATGAGCGAGGGGATCGCCTCGGGCGTCGTCGACATGTTCGGCGAGAAGCTGCTGCTCTTCGATGCCGCCGTGTATCCGGGCTTCTCGGGGGGACCCGTCGTGGCGCTCGGGCCGGACGGCAAGCCGCGCGTCGTGGGCGTCAACCACGCGATCCTCTACACGGGAGCCGCGATGTTCTCGCCGCTGGGGCCCATCTACAGCGCCGTCGCGCTGAGCGAGCTGCGCGAGGTGGCCCTGGCCCATCCCCCGCCCATCGAGGCGACGATGGCCGCCTATGCGAAGGAGCAGCGCAGCAAGAAGTGGGCGGACATCTTCGTGACCGACCACCTGAGCGTCGCGCGCGACGAGCAAGACCAGCCGGTCGCCGCCATCTTCGGCAACGCGCACGACCTCGACGTCGAGGACGACAAGGCGCGCATCCCGGCCGTCGCGATGATGTTCGGCCTGGACGCCGGCCCGCACGACGTCACCTTCGAGGTCCGCGATCCGCAGGAGAACGTGCTGGCGAGCGAAACGACGACCGTGCGCGTGGGCGACAAGCAGCGCGTCGCCTTCGCGTCGACGACCCTGCACTTTCTGGCCAAATCGCACGGCAAGCACTCCGTCTTGGCCAGGCTCGGCGACAAGGAGATCGGGCGCACCTTCGTCAACCTGATGCTGCCCGAAGACGACGAAGAGCTGCAGGACGAGCACGACGCCGACTCGACCGACGACGGCAACCCAGACGTCGACGTGGTCGTGGCCAAGCTGGGTCACGACGATCCGCTGGCCATGTTCGGCATCCGATCGGACTGGAGCGAGCGCACCTTCCCCCGCCGCGTCGAGTACGCCTGGTTCGCCCGCGCGACGCGCGGCTGGAGCGGTACCAACGTGTCGATAGCGTCGTACGTGCTCGACATGAGCGGCCACGTCGTCGGCCGCAACGAGGGCTGCTTCCAGTCCGAGGTCCGCCCCGAGCACCCGTGGTCCTGCATGGGCGCCGGCGGCGGCCTTCCCTTCCCCATGGCCGGCGCCGAGGGGCCCTACGACATCGTGTTCGCCATCAACGATCGCCCGGTCGCCTGGTGGCCGATGGAGGCCATCATCCAGGCGCAGCATGCCCCCGGCAGCGACGTCGCGCGCTGGATGAAGGAGATGCACCGCGCCGTCGTCCAGCGCAAGAAGCAGCTCCAGAGCGATACGCCGGCACCCGCCACGCCTGCGAAGCCGCCGACGGCTCCCAAGGGCAACGGGAAGCACTGAGCCATGGCGCGCAAACCCCACCCCCCTGGCCCCCCGCCCCGCAAGCAGGGCGGGGGGGACGTGAAGGGCGTCCACTGCGCCGTCACTCACGCTCCCCCCGCCCTGCTCGCGGGGCGGGGGGCGGGGGGGGTGGGGTTACTCCTCCTGCTCACGGCGTGCTCGGTGCCGGTCGCCGGGGCGCTCGACGATGGGGAGGCGAGTCGGGTGGTGGTGGCGCTGGACCGGCAGAGCGTGGATGCGACCAAGGAGGTCGACCCGACGGCCGAGGGGAAGTGGCGCGTGATGGTGCCGCGAGACGACCTGCCGCGGGCGCTGTCGACCTTGCGCGAGGAGGAGCTGCCGCGCAGCCAGCCGCCGGGAGTGCTCGATGCGCTCGGCAAGGGGGCCCTCGTGCCGAGCGAGGCGGCCGAGCATGCGCAGCTGGTCGCCGGCATCGCGGGAGACCTGGACCGGACGCTCGAGAGCATCGACGGCATCCTGCGCGCGCGCGTGCACCTGAGCGTGCCCTCGGCCAACCCGCTGCGCGACGAGGTGGCCCAGCGGGGGACCGCCAGCGTGCTGCTCGAGCACCGCGGGTCGACGCCGCCCGTGAGCGCCGACTCGGTGCAGCGGCTCGTCGCGGGGGGCGTCGCGGGGCTGCTGCCGACCGACGTGACCGTGGTGATGATCTCCCGACCCGCGCCCGCGGCGGCCCCTGGGGGCGAGCTCGGGCACGTGGGGCCCATCGCCGTGGCGCGCACGTCGGTGAGGGACCTGCAGGGGGCGCTAGTCGCCCTCGTGGCCCTCGTGGCGGTGCTGGCGGCCGCGACCCTCGTGCTCTATTCCAGGCTGTCGAGGGCGCGGGCCGAGCTCGCCCGTCCCGCAGCCAAGTCGTGATCCGCGTCTCGGGCATCAGCAAATCCGTCCACCAGGCCGGCGGCGGCAGGCGCACCATCCTGCGCGACGTGTCCCTCGAGGTGCCCGAGGGCTGCCTCTACGGCCTCATCGGACCCGGCGCCGCCGGCAAGAGTGTCCTGCTCAAGATCATCACCGGCCTGATGAAGCCCGACCGCGGCAGCGTCCAGGTGGGCACCGACTCGGTCACCGACGCCAACGAGCTGGTGCTGCAGGAGATACGCAAGCGCATCGGGATGCTCTTCCAGAACAATGCCCTCTTCGACCACCTGACCGTCTTCGACAACATCGCCTTCCCGCTGCGCCGCCTCTACGCCCCCGCCGAGGACGAGGTGCGACAGCGCGTCGCCGAGCGGCTCGAGTGCGTGTCGCTCCCCGGGTTCGAGGATCGGATGCCTTCGGGCCTGAGCGGCGGGCAGAAGAAGCGCGTCGGCGTGGCGCGCGCGACGGTCACCCGGGCGCCCATCGTTCTGTACGACGAGCCGGCGGCGGGGCTCGACCCGGTCACGTCGCAGAAGATCTTCGACCTGCTCCGCGCCGAGCAGCGCGCGAGTAGCGCCACGGTAATCATGGTGTCCAGCGATCTGGACCGGCTGCTCACGGTGACCGATCGCGTCGGCATGATGTACCGCGGGGAGCTGCTGTTCGACGGCACGACCGCGGAGGCTCAGTCGTGCCGGGATCCGCACGTGAAGCAGTTCGTCCACGGGCTGACGGAGGGACCGCTGTGAAGCGCGCCGCGTGCTTGCTGCTGCTCGTCGCCTGCTCGAAGGGCTCATCGAAGCCGGCGGAGACGGTCGAGGCCTCGATCCCCGACCCGTTTCTCGCAACGCCCCCCTCGGAGGAGCCGGCCGCGTCTTCGAGCGACTCGCCGGTGATGGCGCTGTCGCCGTCTCCCGTCGCGTCCATCGAGAGCACCGCGCCGGGGCCGCGATCGAGCGTCAAGCTGCTCGACCACGGACAGGAGCCGCTCCGCCCGCTCCACTACGCGTGGCACGCCGACCAGAAGGAGCGGATGGAGATCGAGCTGCGCACCGCGATCTCGGCCGACATCGGAGGCGCGAGGAAGGACAGTACCCTGCCTCCCCTGCACATCGTCGTGGCCATCGAGCCCCGGAGCGTCACGCCCGCGGGCGACCTACGCTTCGGTTGGCACGTCGAGTCGGCCAAGCCCGGGCTTCCCGACGCGGGGGCGCCGGACGCCATGATGGCCGGCTGGAGCGCGCAACTGGTCCCCGTCGAGCATCTCTCGGGAACGGCGCTCGTGAACGCGCACGGCGTCTCCCGCGGCGTCACCCTCGATAGCGGGACCGCCGGCGATGCCGGGGCCGACTCCGAGATGGTGGTGCAGGTGCTGCAGATGCTGCGGGACGTCGCGGCGCCGCTGCCCGACGAGCCCGTGGGCAAGGGCGCGCGCTGGCAGAAGCTGTCGACGCTCGACGCGAAGAACGGCCACGCGACGCAGACCGACACGTTCACGCTCCTCGACGCGCCGGCCGACACCGGCGCGCTCGACGACGTCTTCGCCCAGACCGCGTCCCCGCAGGCCCTGCCCTCTCCCACCGGGGGCGGAGGTTCGCCTGCGATGGTCGACTCGCTGCTCACCTCGGGGAGCGCCAAGGTCCGCTTCGATCTGTCGCGGCTCGTCCCGCAGCAGTCGCTCGACGGCACGACGTCGATGGCCCTGTCGGCCCCCAGCAGCCGCATGAACATGGTCATGCGCCTCGGCATCACGGTCCGGGGGACGGTCAGGTGAGAGAGGGCGACGTCGAGTTCGTCCAGGTCGTGTGCGAGATGCTCGTGGTGCCGGCCGTCGCCGCAGCCATCGTGCGCATCGACGAGCGGCGCCTGACGGGCGTCCGCCTCGAGCGGGCCTGGCCACCCGTCTCGCGCGACGCCGTGGTCTTCGCGACGTGGCAGTTCGGCATCCTCTTCGGCTGCCCGGCGATGCTCGTGTGGTTCATCCGCACGCGGCGGTCGCTGTGGGGGGTCGCGCAGGGACTCGCCGCCGCGGGGCTGCTCTTCGCGGCGGCGCTCGTCTCGGCGCTCGTCCCCGAGGCGATCATCGACTGGCTCGGCCTGTAGTAACGTGGGCGGGCACCGATGGCCCTGGAGCCCACCGCCGACTCTCCCGTGGGGCGACTGGCCAGCCTCGCCGGATCGGCCGGCGCGGCGCTCATCGGCATCGCCCAGACCGTGGGCGGGATGGGCGTACTCTTCGGCCGCATCGTCACGCGCATCTTCGCCTTCCCGCCGCAGGTCGACTGGCCGGAGCTGAAGCGCAATCTGCACAAGATGGCCGTCAAGTCGCTGCCCATCGTGGTGGTCACGGCCCTCTTCACCGGGGCCATCATGGTCATCCAGGCCGCGCCGCTCGTGAAGCGCTACGGGGCCGAGGGCCTGCTCGGCTGGGGGGCGGGCTTCGGCACGCTGCGCGAGGTCGCCCCGCTGCTCACGGCCCTGATGATCTCGGGCCGTGTCGGCGCCAACAACACCGCCGAGCTCGGGACGATGGTCGTCACCGAGCAGATCGACGCTCTGCGCACGCTCGCCATCGATCCCATCGCGTTCCTCATCGCGCCGCGCTTCATCGGCATCGTCGTCACGCTCTTCGTGATGACCCTGTACGCCGACGCGCTGGCCCTCTTCGGCGCCGCCTACAGCGGCTACGGTCTCATCCAGGTCGAGCCGCAGAGCTTCTACAACGGCCTGACCGGCGGGCTGCTCCACTTCAGCGACGTCGCCAACGGCCTGGTGAAGAGCGTCGTCTTCGGGCTCGTCATCGCCCTGGCGAGCTGCCACTTCGGCCTGTCGACCACGGGCGGCGCGCCGGGCGTCGGACGCAGCGTCAACGCGACCGTCGTCGCGAGCGCCGCGGGGATATTCGTCCTCGATTACGTGCTGAGCTTCATGCTCGGGTGACCATGTCGGACGCCACCGCCCCCTCCGCCTCCACCCACACGGGGTTCGTCCACGATCTCGGCGGGGCGGCGATCGACCTCTTCCTGGGCGGGCGCGAGCTCTACTCGGTGTTCGTCCGCACGCTCTATTACGTCTTCCGCGGGAAGCGGGAGAAGGGGGCCGTGGTCGCGCAGATGTACTCGATCGGCAACCGGTCGCTCTTCTTCGTGTCGATCACGATGGGCTTCATCGGGATGATCCTCTGCTACCAGGCGGGCCTGCAGTCCAAGCGCGTCGTGCCCGACTTCACGATGCTCGGGCCCACGTACCTCGAGCTGCTCGTGCGCGACCTGGCCGCGTCGCTCGCGGCGCTCATGCTCGCCACGCGCGTCGGCGCCGGCATCGCGGCGGAGATCGGGTCGATGGTCGTCACCGAGCAGGTCGACGCCCTGCGCATGTGCGCGGCCGACCCCATCGACTTCCTGCTCGTGCCGCGCTTCCTCGCGAGCATGGTCATGACCACGGCGCTCATCGTGTGGGCTGCGACGGTGGCCTTCTTCGCCGGCGCCGCGACGGCGTACGTCGCCTTCGACGTGCCGCTGCGCACGTTCTGCAACATGCAGCTCATCGACGCGGGCGACCTCACCATCGGTCTGTCCAAGTGCGTCGCGTACGGCGCGGCCATCCCCATCGTGAGCGGCTACTGCGGGCTATCGACCTTCGGCGGCAGCGAGGGCGTAGGCTGGGCGACGACGCGGGCGGTGGTCAACTCGTCGCTGGCGATCATCATGCTCAACGCGTTCATCTCGACGGCGGGGCTGCTGATCTTCGGGACGAAGTGACCGGCTGGGCCTGGTAGCATCGGCCGCATGAATCCCTACCAGCCGCCGGGCGACTACGCCCCCTCGGGGGCCGCCGTCGCAGCGGTCAATCGAGGCCCGTTCATCCTCGCCGCGGTCGGCGCGTGGCTCGCCGGCGCGTACTGGGCGGCGATCACGCTGCTGCTCACCTTCGGCGTCGCGACCGGGACGGTGTCGGGCGCGCAGATCATCCTGCCGTGCATCCTCATCGCCCTTTACGCGATGCGGGGCTGGCAGCTCTTCCAGGGCGATCCCGCGGCCGCCCGGCGCATCCTGTGGCTGCACGGCGTGGGAGGGGTCGCGGCGATCGTTCAGATGATGGCAGGCGGGCCGATCATCGTGGTGTTGAACAGTATCAAGGTGCTCATCCACATCTTCGGGGGCATCACGGCCATCTTGGCCCAGCGTGCGTTCGCGACAGGGCAGGCCGCAAGGCGGTAGGTCTCAGAGCGGCGGCGCCACGGGCGCCATCGTGTCGTCCATCGCGCACGACATCGCGTCGAACAGGAAGAACTCGAACAGAGCCGTCGCCCCCGGGTCGGGTCCCGCGCCCGGGCACTCGGCCGGGAACACCTGCGCCGAGGTGGCCCCCGCCGACACGTGGAAGTCCGAGTACGAGACCTTCCCGCAGGACGTCGAGCCCGCGTAGAATGACATCTGGTAGACGTTCACGGGGTTCGCACCGGTCAGCCAGCCGATCGTGGGAGCGGTCACGCTCGACACGTCTTGCCGCGCGTCCGCAATGCTCGCGATGTTGCCGAGAGTCGTCGATGCGCCGGCGGACACCGCCCAGTGGGCCAGGGCGTTGCCCTTTGGGATGCCGAGATCGACCGCGACGTTGGCCGCCGGCACGGCCTGGTCGGCCTGCTGCACCGCCGCCGCGCTCCACGGCGACGTCGAGCCGGTGGGCCAGAGCAGGTAGTTCTCGTAGTGGGACATGTACACGCGCCCGCCCTGCCCCGCGTAGTTGTAGATGTTGGTCAGCGACGCCGCCGGCTTGTCGGTGGGAGCCAGCCCCTGACACGCGTCGAGCACCATGTCGTACTGATTGAGCGTCGCGCTGTTCGACCACAGGCTCGTCGCCGAGACGTTCGTGTTGCCGGTGGCCCCCGACGTCGTAGAGCCCTGGTAGAGGTGGATCGAGCCGGTCCCGGTGTTGTCGGTGATCTCGGCCTGGTCGACGCCGATGGTCTGCAGGGCGCATTCGAACGTGTCGAGCCCCGTCGAGATCGCGATGTGCGGGATGTGCCCCTCGCTCTTGTTCTTGGGCAGGCGCGTCAGCGAGCCGTCCACCGCGTTGTCGGTGCACGCCGTGACCGCGGGGATGCGCGCGTTCTCGCGGCGCCACTTGCCGATCTGCACCACGATGGGGACGTTCGTCCCCGAGGGAGTGTTGTCGAGCGTGAAGGTCCCGTCGGCCGCAGAGATGGCGACGGCCGCCGGCGCGCCCGACGGAGGCGTTCCGCAGAGGTCGCACGACGGGCCCGACGCGATGGTGTCGAGCGCGACGGTCGGGATGTAGACGATGGCGTTGTAGACGGGCTTGAGCTGCGCCGGGTCCCACACCGTGCCGTGAATCTTGGTGCCACACCCGCTGCCGCTGCTGCTGCCGCTGCTTCCACCGCTGCTGCTCCCGCCGCTGCTGCCGCCGCTGGACCCGCCGCTGCCACCCGACGAACCCCCGCTGGACCCGCCGCTGCTGCCACCCGAGCTCCCTCCGGACGAAGAGCTGCCGCCGTCGCCCTTGCTCCCGATGAGGCTCGAGTCGTTGGCGCCGCTGCACGCGGGCAGGACGAAGGCGGACGCGGTGGTGATCGCGAGGGCGAAGAACGCGAGATAAGCAGGCGAGCGGCTGGTCATGGGGTAAGTGGCTCCAGCAACAGTATACGGCCTCTCAGACCCACTTCTTCCTCTTGAACCATGTCCAGATGAGCAGGGCCAGGACCACCATCTGCAGCATGGCGAGCTCCCTGCCCCACGCCCAGTTGAACTCCGGCGTGCTCTTGAAGTTCATCCCGTAGAAGCTCGCGATGAAGTTGAGCGGCAGCAGCACCGTCGACATCAGGGTCAAGCGCTTGACCGTGTCGTTCATGCGATTGCTCTGCACGGTGAGGTAGGCGTCGACCAGGCTGGTCACCGCGTCCATGTAGTCCTCGGCGTGCTCGTCGACGCGCGTGAAGTGGTCGTACACGTCGCGGAAGTACAGGCGACAGTCCCCCGGGATCTGGCGGACCTCGCTGCGCGACAGGCGATGGAGGATCTCGCGCTGGTGGTGCGTGCTGCGGCGCAGCGCCTGGATGACACGGCGCAGGGCGAAGAGCTCGGGCAGCAGGTCCTTGCCCTCGGCCAGGCCCGCGCGCAAGAGCACGTGCTCCTCGACCGCGTCGATGCGCTGGCGCAGCAGGTTCATGTACGGCTCGTAGCGGTCGACGACGCCGTCGATGAACGAGTGTGCGAGCCAGGCGGGGCCCTTCTCGAGCAGCTGGGGGCTCTTCTGGAACCGCTCGAGCATGCGCACGCTGGCGGGCCCCTCGCGGTGCTGCGTGAGGACGAAGGTCTTGCCGATGACCACGTCGAGCAGGCCCAGCTCCGCCTTGAGGGGATCGTCGGGGCGCTGCAGCGCGTGGATGACGATGTACACGTGCGTGTCGAACTCGTCGATCTTGGGCACCGATCGCTCGCCGAAGATGTCCTCGACGATGAGCGGGTGCACGCCGAAGGTCGACGTGAGAAACGCCTCGGTTGCGGGGCTCGGCTCGCCGATCTCGACCCAGAGGTGCCGCCCTGCGGCGTGCGCCTCCCGGATCGCGTCGGGCTCGTGGAGCTGCTTGACCTGACCGGCTTCAACGACGTGTGCGTGCATGCGTGCGACTCGCGGGCCGAGAGTGTATATGAGCCGGCTCATGAGAGCCTCGTTGCCCTTGATCCTGGTCCTCCTCGCCCCCGTGGCCTGCGGCGCCTGCTCCAAGAGCGAGCCCGAGCCTTCCGGGCTGACCGTCTCGTCTGCCGTGATGCCCACCCCGGGCAGCCCCACGCCCGCGGCCGCCCCCACCTCGTCGGTCCCCCTGGCCCACGTCACCCACCCCGACCTGCTCGACCCGTCCAAGGCCACCGCCAAGGCGCCCGACGTCTTCAAGGCGAAGCTGTCGACCACCAAGGGCGACGTCGTCCTCGAGATCCACCGCGACTGGTCGCCCAACGGGGCCGACCGCTTCTACAACCTGGTCAAGATGGGCTTCTACGACGACCAGCGCTTCTTCCGCGCGGTCGACGGCTTCATGGTCCAGTGGGGCATCAGCGGCGACCCCATGGTCTCGGCCAAGTGGATGAACGCCGGCATCCCGGACGACCCCCCCAAGCAGTCGAACACGCGCGGGATGGTCACCTTCGCTCAGAGCAGCCTGCCGAACTCGCGCAGCACGCAGGTGTTCATCAGCACCGTGGACAACTCGCGCCTCGACAAGAACTTCTGCCCGTTCGGCAAGGTCCTGACCGGCATGGAGGTCATGGACTCGCTCTACAAGGGCTACGGCGACGGCCTGCCGCAGGGGGCCATCCAGGCCTCGGGCAACGCTTTCCTCGACGCGAAGTACCCCAAGCTCGACGGGATCAAGCACGCCGAGATCGTGCCCTGACGCTAAGCCGCTACAATCATCGCGTCCTGATCGAGTTCAAGCACATCAAGAAGTCCTTCGGCCCCAAGGCCGTCCTGGACGACGTCAGCTTCGACGTCCGCGACGGCGAGGTGCTGTTCATCATCGGCGCCTCGGGCGTCGGCAAGAGTGTGCTCATCAAGCACCTGGTCGGCCTTCTGTACCCCGACGGGGGCGAGATCTGGCTCGACGGGGAGGAGATCTCGCAGAAGGACGAGGTCGGGATGTACGCGGTGCGGAAGAAGTGCGCGATGGTCTTCCAGCACTCGACGCTCTTCGACTCGATGTCCTGCGTCGAGAACGTGGCCCTGCCCCTGCGCAAGCACAAGGGCCACTCGCACAAGGAGGCCCTGGCCGAGGCGCGGCGCCGGCTGGAGATCGTGCACATGCACGAGTTTGCGGACCACTACCCCGCCGAGCTCGGCGACGGGATGCGCAAGCGCGTCGCCATCGCGCGCGCCCTGACGCTGGACCCGCGCTACGTGCTCTTCGACG
>Ga0209415_10007142_pt1 | contig 19562 bp, 19 predicted proteins | sample PeaSoiSIISIP2007_FD_187696 | JGI IMG/M metagenome (GOLD analysis project Ga0209415, IMG submission 187696) | Peat soil microbial communities from Weissenstadt, Germany - SII-SIP-2007 (SPAdes) (version 2) | ecosystem: Environmental > Terrestrial > Soil > Wetlands > Peat | place: Germany... | reverse complement strand
ATCATCCTGTGCAAGGACCTCGACTTCTACTCCTTGTGCGAGCATCACCTGCTGCCCTTCTTCGGCAAGGCGCACCTGGCCTACCTGCCAAACCGGCGCATCATCGGGCTCTCCAAGCTCGCTCGGCTGGTCGATATCTACGCGCACCGCTTGCAGGTGCAGGAGCGGCTGACCACGCAGATCGCTCGCACGCTGATGGAGGAGATCGAGCCGCTGGGCGTGGCCGTGGTGCTCGAGGCCGAGCACCTGTGCATGCGGATGCGCGGGGTCGAAAAGCAGAACTCCTACGTTACGACCTCGGCGATGCTGGGGGTGTTCCGCACTCACTTCGAGACCCGGCAGGAGTTCATGAACCTGCTGCGCAACGGCAAACAGTAGGCCGGTCGTCGATCGCATCGCCGCTCGCACGTCGCGGATGAAGCCGGCGCGCCATCTAAACAGTGAATCAATGAATGAACCCGTTTCAGCCGAGGTGCTCGACCAGTTGGGCGCCTATGCGCTGCGTTACGTCAAACCCGGCCAGACCGTGGGGCTGGGAACCGGGCACGCCGCCTCGGCTTTCATCCGTGCGCTCGGCCAGCGAGGCATCCAGGTGCGCGGCGTTCCGACTTCGACGGCCAGCGCTGAACTTGCGCGTTCGCTCGGAATCGAGGTCGTCGCGCTCGACGGCAAGGCGCGCCTGGACGTCGATATCGACGGCGCCGACGAGGTCGACCCGCGGCTTAACCTGGTCAAGGGCTATGGCGGCGCGATGGTGCGCGAGAAGGTCGTCGCATGCGCCTCGCGCAAGGTGGTAATCCTGGTTGGCGCGGAAAAGCGCGTGACCCGTCTCGGCCAGCGCCGCCGGCTGCCGGTCGAGGTCGTGCCGTTCGCGGTGCACTACGTGATGCGCCGCATGCGGGAGTTGGGACTCAAACCGGCGGTGCGAATCGGAGGCGACGGGCGCGAGTTCCTGAGCGACAACGGCAACCTGGTGGTGGACTGCGGCAGCCGCGTGTTCGAAGCTCCCGCCCGCCTCGAACGCGATTTGCTCGCGATTCCCGGCGTAGTTGGCACCGGACTTTTCGTCGGTATCGCTAGTGTCGTGCTGATTGCCAATGGCGACGGTTCGATCACCACACTCGAGCGCCGGCGCTAGCAGGGCGGACGAGTCGCGGGCGAGTCGATGGATGACGCTTCCGCACGCTCGGCCAACTCGCTCGCTCGGCGCGATTTGACCCGCATATACGCCGCGGCTGTCTCGGCGGTTGCGCCGGCGCATCTAATCGCACGCGCGCTTGGCGGCGAACTCGAGGGCGCGGAGAGAGTTCCGGCGCTGCTTGCCGATGCGTCGCGGATTTTCCTGCTCGCGGTCGGCAAGGCGGCGCTCGGGATGGCGACCGAACTTGCGGCGCGGATGGGCCCGAAACTTCACGACGCACTCGCGATCGTTCCATCGTTACCAGAAGCCGGTGGATCCGGTCCGCAAGCAGTTGCCGATGCGTCGCGCGAGACGATCCGGATAGTCGCGGCGGCCCATCCGCTGCCCGACGCGTCATCGCAGCGCGCCGCCGAGGCCGCGCTCGAAATCGCCAGCCACGCCGGCCCCGGCGACGTGCTGCTGTTCGCGCTCAGCGGCGGCGCGTCCTCGCTGATGGCCGCTCCGGCCGCACCGGTTACGCTGGCGGACAAGATTGCGATCAACGCCGCGCTGCTTGGTTCGGGCGCGTCGATTCGCGAACTCAACATCGTGCGCCGCCATCTTTCGACGATAAAGGGCGGGGGACTGTTGCGGGCCTGCGGCGGCGCTCGCGTGCTGAGCCTCATCCTTTCCGACGTGGCGCACAACGATCTCGCGGCGATCGGTTCGGGACCGACCGCCGCCGACCCGACGACTTTCGCCGACGGTATTGGCGTGCTCAAACGCCGCGGGCTGTGGGGCCGTGCGCCGGAAACGATTCGCGATCGGCTCGAGCGCGGCGCGGCCGGGGAGATCGCGGAGACGGTCAAGCCTGGCGACCCGCTGCTCGAGCGCGCCGACAATTTCGTGATCGGCGACAATCGTATCGCAATTGATGCCGCCGCCGGCGCCGCCGCAGCTGCCGGCTATACGGTCGACCGATGGCGCGAACTCTATGGCGAGGCCGACGACGTGGGGCGCGCGCTCGGCGCTCATCTTGCCGCGGTCGCCCGGATCGCGGGCGCGCGCGTGTGCGTGCTCGCGGGCGGTGAGCCGGTGGTCACGATACGCGGGCGGGGGCGGGGAGGGCGCGCGCAGCAGGCGGCGCTGGCGATGGCGCTCGAGTTGGAGCGGCTCGGGCGCGAGCGCCGCATCATGGCGCTGTTTGCCGGCACCGACGGAATCGACGGCCCGACCGACGCGGCCGGCGCGTTCGTCTCGCCGCGCACCGCGGAGCGCGCGCGCGAGGCGCGCCTCGATCCCGCCGCGGCGTTGGCGCGCAACGACGCCTATCCGCTCTTCGCCGCGCTCGGCGATCTTCTGGTGACAGGGCGGACGGGCACCAACGTCTCGGATATATTCATAGGATTGGTCAACTACTGATCGCGGGCCGTGCTGTTCGGGGTCGCGCTCATTTCGAGATTCAACAGAAGAGAAGAAGAGACAGGATGGCGAGGACGGCGGCAAAGGCGGGTATCAAGGCTGCGCATCACGGCAAGGTGAACCACGGCAAAGTCGGCAAAGTAAACAACGACGGGCGGCGCGGCCCGCGCAGCAAGGCCGAGGGGACGCCGCGAGTGACGCTCATTCCGGGCGACGGGGTGGGGCCCGAGGTTATCGGCGCCGCGGTCAAGGTGATCGAGGCCGTTGGGGTTAAGATCGACTGGGATCAGCAACTGGCCGGCGCGATCGCGCTTCGACGATTCGGCTCGCCCGTGCCCGACCAGCTTATCGATTCGCTCAAGTCCACCAAGGTCGCGCTCAAGGGGCCGCTCGAGACGCGCGTGGGTGAGGGCTATCGCTCGATCAACGTCTACCTGCGCAAGCTCTTCGAGCTCTACGCCAACGTGCGTCCGGTGCGCACGCAGGCCGGAGTGCATACGCCTTTCAGCGGCGTCGACATTATCGTGATCCGCGAGAACACCGAGGACCTCTACGCCGGCATCGAGCATCAGGTCGCTCCAGGCGTGGTCGAAAGCGTCAAGATCATAACCGCGCGCGCCTCGACGCGAATCGCGCGCTTCGCTTTCGAGTACGCGCGCACCAACCATCGCCACCTGGTCACCGCGATTCACAAGGCCAACATCATGAAGCTCTCCGACGGACTGTTCCTCAAGTGCGCGCAGCGCGTGGCCCGCGACTATCGCGACATTGAATACCAGGAGCAGATCGTCGACGCCGCCTGCATGCGGCTCGTGACTGATCCGCACATGTTCGACGTGCTGCTGCTGGAAAACCTCTACGGCGATATCGTCTCCGACCTCTGCGCCGGACTGGTCGGCGGATTGGGTTTCGTGCCTGGTGCCAACTACGGCAAGCATGGCGCGATTTTCGAGACCGTCCACGGCACCGCACCCGACATCGCCGGCAAGGGCATCGCCAACCCCGTCGCGGCGATAAAGACCGGAGCGTTGTTACTCGACTATCTCGGGCACGGCAGCGCCGGCGATCGGATCCGTGCCGCGGTGAACGCGGTGCTGCGCGCGGGCCGGGTGGTGACGCCGGATATCGGCGGGAAAGCGACCACCGCGGATATGACCGCGGCGGTGATCCGCGCGCTCAAATAGCAGTCCATCGCCCCTTCCGCGCCCTTTTCCACACGATCGCGCTTAGCTATGTATTTTCGTCATGAGTAAGCCGCCGGTATCCGACGAATGCGCCGAACGTGTTCCTCCCGGCCAGCACCTGGTCGACAAGTTTCCCGTCCTGAGCTACGGGCCGACACCGCGTTTCAACCCGAAGAAGTGGGACTTCCGAGTCCTCGGCATGGTCGAGGAACAGTTGCGCTTCTCATACGAGGAATTCCGCGCGTTGCCGACGAGCCGTCAGCGCGCCGACTTTCACTGCGTCACCACCTGGTCGAAGCTGGACAATGTTTGGGAGGGCGTCAGGACGATCGACCTGATGACGCGCGTGCGGCTTAAGCCCGAGGCGCGCTACGTCATCGTGCACTGCGACGGGGGCTACACGACCAATTTGCCGCTGGAGGAGTTCGTCGGCGAAGACGTGATGCTGGCTTGGCGGCACGACGGCTGCGACCTCGAGCCCGACCACGGCTGGCCGCTGCGGCTGGTGGTGCCGAAACTCTACGGATGGAAGAGCGCGAAGTGGGTGCGCGCGATCGAATTCGCGTTCGAGGACCGGCGCGGCTTCTGGGAAGTGCGCGGCTATCATAACCACGCCGATCCATGGACGCAGGAGCGCTACTCGTTCCAGGAAGATCCTGAAGATTGAAGATTAGGGCAGAAGATTAGCGAACCGCGGACATCTCCTCTGCGCCGCGACGAGCAAATCGCGCGCCTGTCGCGCGAGAGCTTCGACCTCGCGGTCATCGGCGGCGGAATCAACGGCGCCGCGATCGCGCGCGACGCCGCGATGCGCGGGCTTGGCGTCGCGTTGATTGAGCGCGGCGACTTCGCCGGCGCGACCTCCTCGCGCTCTTCCAAGCTGATTCATGGCGGGCTGCGCTACCTTCCGCAGGGCGAGCTCCGGCTGGTGCGCACGGCCCTCGCCGAGCGCGAGCGCTTGCGCCGGCTGACCGCGCCGCACCTGGTCAAGCCGCTGCGCTTTCTCTTCCCGCTCTATCGCGGGCGCGGCCCGGGCCGGTTTGCGTTGGGCGCGGGACTGTGGCTCTACGACCTGTTCGCCCGCACGCCGCGCGCGGAGCGCCATCGCCGGGTCAACGCCGCGCGCTCGCTCGCGGCCGAGCCTATGCTCAATCCCCTGGCGCTGGCGGGGGGCGCCTTCTACTACGACGCCGGCGGCGATGACGCGCGGCTCACGATCGAAAATATGCTCGACGCGGCTTATCATCGCGCCGCGGTCGCCAACTACGTCGAACTCGAGCGCTTCTCGCACGCCGAGGGGCGGATCGCGGCGGCCGAGGTATGCGATCGCCTTGGCGGGACCCGCTTCGAGTTGCGCGCGCGGCTGTTCGTCAACGCCGCGGGACCGTGGATCGATGACGTCCGCAGGCTTGACGATCCCGCCGCCGCGCCCTCGGTCCGCCTGACCAAGGGCGTGCATCTTGTGATCGACTGCGAGCGGCTGCCGGTGCACGAGGCGCTAGTGCTGGGCGACGCGCACGGCCGAATCGTTTTTGTGATACCGCATGGCGAGGTGGTGCTGGTGGGTACCACCGACACTGACTTCGAGGGCGATCGCGAGCGCGTCGCCGCCGAGCCGGAAGACCTCGACTACCTGCTCGGTGTGGTTGAGCAAAGCCTTCAGGGAGCGGCGCTCACCCCCGCAGATGTCGCCGCGAGCTTTGCCGGCTTGCGTGCTCTGGCGGCGGCGGGCGATGGGCGCGCGCCGTCGTCGGTCTCGCGCGAGGAGGTTATCATCGAAAGCGGCACCGGGCTGATTTCGATCGCCGGCGGCAAGCTGACGACCCATCGCGAGATCGCCGAACGGATCGTCGATCGCGCGGCAAAGATTCTCGGGCGCGGAGCGGGACGTTCGCCGACGCGCGATACGCCGCTCCCGGGCGCGCGCCCGGTGGAAATCGAGGATCCCGGCGGCGCCGCAGCGGCGCTCGCCGCACTGCCGGCGGATTTGCGCGAGGCGATGGCGGCGCGCTATGGGACTCGCGCGATCGTGCCGGCGAATCTCGTTCGCGAATCGCCCGAGTTGGCGCGGCCGCTCGCTTCCGGATGCCCGGTCGCGGCCGCCGAGGTAGTCTACGCGACGCGCTACGAGATGGCGTCGTCGGTCGCCGATTTCATCCGGCGGCGTGTCGCGCTCTCATGGCGTCATCCACGATACGCCAGCCCGGCGGCCGAGGCGGCGGCGCGCCTGATGGCGGCCGAGTTTGGATGGGACCGCGCACGCGAGCAGTCCGAGTTAGAGGCGTGCAGTCCCGCGCCGCCAGCTCCGCCGGACGCCGACGCGGCACAATCGTAACCGCCGAAGCGGGGTCGCAATCACGATGACGCGTGAGTCGCATAAAAATCTCGTCGAGCGCACCGCGCGGATCGCGGCAGCGCTTGCCCGGCTCTATCCCGAGGCCCGCATCAGCCTCGATTTCACGAACCCGTGGCAATGCCTGGTCGCGACCATTCTCTCCGCGCAATGCACCGACAAGCGCGTGAACCAGGTGACGCCGCGCCTGTTCGCCGAGGTCCCCGATGTGCGCGCGATGGACGCCGCACCCGCGGCGCGAATCGAACGCCTGATCCTTGATACCGGCTTCTTTCGCCAGAAGACGCGCTCGCTGAAGGGCGCGGCGCGCGTAATCCTGGAGCGCTTCGGCGGCGAGGTGCCGTCGCGGATGGAAGACCTGGTGACGCTGCCCGGCGTCGGCCGCAAAACCGCCAACGTGCTGCTCGGCCACGTTTTCGGCGAAGCCGGCCTGGTCGTCGATACTCACGTGCGCCGGCTCGCGCATCGCCTGGGGCTGACGCGCGAGACGGATCCCGAGAAAATCGAGCGCGACTTACAAGGGCTGCTCAAACCTGCTGAATGGACGCCGTTCTCGATGCGTCTGATACTACATGGGCGAACGGTGTGCTACGCACGCAAGCCGCGATGCGACATCTGTGCGTTGGCGGCGGATTGCCCGCGTATTGGAGTGGCGCCGCGCGCCGGGGCGAAGAAATCGAGGTCCGGTGCACGTAAAAACCATGTTTGACCGCGCGCCGCGACATGTAATAATTGGCTCATACCGAAAAGCGTGATGGGCCGTGAGACTGCGTATCGACGAAATAACCGCCGAGGCCAGAGAGGTCTCTTTTCTCCAGTCCGAGGAGGACGTTAACCGGCGGCTCGCCCACGGCCCGGTGCACGAGTTCCGGGTCGGCGGCGCGATCGCGGTCGATTTGTCATACTACCGCGCCGGTATGGAGTTGTTTTTCGAGGGCCGGCTGAGCGCGCCGATGGTCGCGTCGTGCGCGCGCTGCGCTGAGGAGTTCAGCGCGCCCAACGCGCGTCCGTTTCGTTTTGTATTGGCGCCGCGCGCCGCGGCCGACGACGACGACGGGCGGCTGCGCACGGAGGACCTGGAATTTTCGCTCTATGACGGCGATCAAATCGATCTCGCTCCGCTGGTCGCCGAGCAACTCATCCTTGCGCTCCCCAGCCGCGCGCTTTGCCGCGAGGACTGTCAGGGACTGTGCCCGAGTTGCGGGACCAATCTCAACCTTCACCGGTGCGGTTGCGAACAGCAGGCACGCGACCCGCGCCTGGCGGTTTTGCGAGCGCTTAAACTCGAGCGCCCCTGAAGCCGCGCAAATTATTCCAGACGGAAAAAGAGTAACCATCTATGCAAGCACCCAAGCGTCGTACTTCCCGTTCCAAGCGCAACAAGCGCCGCGCCCATGACGCGTTGCGCGCGGTCAATCCTATCGCCTGCTCGCAGTGCGGCGAGCCCACGATGCCGCATCGCGTGTGCCATCACTGCGGCTCCTACCGCGGACGACAACTCGCGGAGACCGCTGAGTAGGCGGCGCGGGAGCGGCGCGTGAGAATCGCGCTTGACGCGATGGGGGGTGACCTCGCCCCCAAGGCGACCGTCGAGGGCGCGGTGGCGGCCGCGCGCGACTTCGGCATCGAGGTCGTTCTGGTCGGCGATCTCGGCCTGCTGACGCGCGAGCTTGCCGAGCACAAGGCCGGCGCGCTCAAGATCAGCGTCGAGCACGCACCCGAGAGCGTGGCCATGGACGACTCGCCGATGGAGTCGGTGCTCACCAAGCCGCACTCCTCGATTCACGTCGGGCTCGAGATGGTCAAGCGCGGCGACGCCAGTGCGTTCGTCAGCGCCGGCAACTCGGGCGCGGTGATGGCGGCCGCGATGATGATCCTTGGCACGTTACCCGGAGTCGACCGTCCCGCGATCGCCTCACTGGTGCCGGCCAGCGACGGCTTCGCCCTGCTCATCGACGCCGGCGCCAATACCGAGGTCAAGCCGCTCCATCTCGCGCAGTTCGCCGTGATGGGGAGTGTCTACTCCCATCGCGTGCGCGGCGTGCCCAATCCCCGCGTCGGCATCCTGGCCAATGGCGAGGAAGACTCGAAGGGCACCGACCTCACCCGCGGCGCGGCCGCGATGCTGGGCGTGATGCGCGAGTCGGTCGATTATATCGGCTACGTCGAGGGCCGTGACATCAACCGCGGCAAGGCCGACGTGGTGGTGACCGACGGCTTTACCGGCAACGTGGCGCTGAAAACGATGGAGGGCTTCGCCTCGTTCCTGCTCGGCAACCTGCGCGACGTCTTCGGCACCACGTTTGGCCGTATTGCGTACCTGCTGGTGCGCAAGCGCCTGGGCGCGATTCGTGAGCGCCTGGACCCCTCCGAATATGGCGGCGCGCCGCTCTTGGGCCTTACCGGAGTCACGATCATCGCGCACGGTTCGTCCAATCCACGCGCGATCCGCAACGCCATCCGCGCCGCCGCCAACGAGGCGCTGGTCGAGCGCGTCAACGCCGAGATCGTCGAGATGCTCGCGCGTCATGTCTCCTCGATGCCGGTCAAATCCGCGGGCAAGGGTTTTCGCGCGCTGTTGGACCGGATGCGCGAGCGGCTGCATCGCCATCCCCGCGAGGGCGGAGCGAACACGGAGCATCCGAACGCGCCCGCGCCTGCACACGCACCCGCGGCGGCAACCGCGCCCGCGGCCGTCGCGAAAGTCGTGGAAGCCGAGCATTTACCCCTCGAGGCGGTCGCCTCGGCCAATGGCGTCGCGGGTGTCGCGCCGCACGCAGACGGCGCGCATGATGAGCCGCACAAGACGGTCGAGGAGGCGGAGGTCGAAGCGCCGCCTCAACCCGAGATGGGGCCGCACAAGCCGGAGCCGTCTTGATATTCATCAGTTCGATACTCACGATCTCGCGAAATTCCGTTTTCGAGGGCACGTAGATGAAGGTTGCATTCCTGTTTCCCGGGCAAGGGGCGCAGCGGGTCGGGATGGGGGCCGAGTTGGCGCGCGAGTTTGCCGCCGCGCGCGAGGCCTTCGACGAGGCCGACGAGGCGTTGGGCTTCGCGCTCTCGAAGCTCTGCTTCGAAGGGCCGGAGGAGGAATTGCGCCTGACCGCCAACACGCAGCCCGCGACGCTGGCGACCTCGATCGCCGCGCTCCGCGCGTTTGAGGCCGAATACGGCGTGAAGGCCGAGCTCGCCGCCGGCCACAGCCTGGGCGAATACACCGCGCTGGTCGCGGCAGGAGCGCTGGAATATCCGGCGGCGCTGCGCGCGGTGCGCGAGCGCGGCCGTCTGATGCAGGAGGCCTGTCCGGCGGGCCAGGGTTCGATGGCGGCGCTGATCGGGCTCGATCTCGCGGCGGTGCGCGAAGTCTGCGAACAGGTCTCGCGCGACGGCCAGGTCGCGGTGCCCGCGAATCTCAACGCGCCGGGCCAGATCGTGATCGCCGGGCATGCCGGGGCGGTCAAACGCGCGATCGAAATCGCCAAGGAGCGCGGCGCCGGGATGTCGGTCGAGTTGAAAGTCAGCGCGCCGTTCCATTCACCGCTGATGCAGCCGGCGCGAATCGGGATGGAGCCGGTGATCGCGGCGCTTAAAGTGAGCGCGCTCGGCTTCGGAGTGATCGCCAACGTAACCGCGGAAATAAATCGCGATCCCGAGCGCGTAAAGCCGCTGCTGCTGGAGCAAGTCACCGCGCCCGTGCGTTGGGAAGAATCGATGGCGCGCCTTGGGGCCTCGGGCGCCACCAGCGCGTTCGAGTTCGGCGCGGGCCGCGTGCTTGCCGGTTTGATGCGGCGTATCAACAAGGGCTACAAGGTGCGGTCGGTGGAGGACCCGGCGTCGTTGAGGGCGTCAGGCCAGGCGCTCGCTGAGGAGGCGGCCAAGAATGCGTAGCGCGCAGCGCGCCACGCCACGTGCGCGTGAGGCAGGAAAGGCGGACGGTCGGGGCTCGTCATTGCTCGCGAAATCGGGCGTTGCGCATATTTCCGGCTGGCGTTTCTTAACTTGCCTAGTTGGAGCTAACTCCCTAAGCTGCGCTGTAACGTTTGCTGGCCCGGGGAATTTGCTGCCCAGGTGCGTGCGAGCACGATCCGGCGCAGGTGGGACCGAATCAACATAGTCGAACCAATGCAACGAGCGCGGCGCGCCACCCCGGGCGCAGGCCGGCAGGAGGAAATCAGAACACGATGGCTGGAGAAGTCGAAACCAAGGTTCGCGAGATCATCAGCGAGCAACTCGGTGTGTCCGCTGACGAAGTGACCCCGGAAGCGTCATTTATCGAGGACCTGGGTGCTGATTCACTCGATATAGTCGAGCTGGTGATGGCGCTGGAAGAGGAGTACGGGATGGAGATCTCGGACGAGGACGCCGAGAAAATCCGCACCGTCAAGGACGTGGTCAACTATATCGAAGCACACAAGGCCTGACCGTCCGCAACGCACTTCCACCCCCCAAAGCCTGCGAACTGCGCCTCGATACCGCCGGCGGATACTCGCCGGGCATCCGCGGGGCGCATCCGCCAACGGTTCACGAGCGCGTCCACTCGGGATGCGCCGACTGCGGCTGGCGCGCTAGACTTGCGTCATGAGGTGCCCGTTTTGCCGCCATCGCGGCAACCGCGTGGTCGACTCCAGGCTGAGCGGTGACGGCGTGACGATCCGCCGGCGCAGGATGTGCTCGTCGTGCAAGCGACGCTTCACCACCTACGAGCGGGTCGAGGAGTCCGCGCCGATGGTGGTCAAGAAGGACAACCGGCGCGAGCCGTTCGATCGCGCCAAAATCGTCTCCGGGCTCAAGAAGGCTTGCGAGAAGCGCCCGGTCTCGATGGAAACGATCGAGCAGATCGCCGACCGCATCGAGGCCGCGGTTGCCGAACAGGGCGGGCGCGAAGTCTTAAGCTCCGTCATCGGCAGCGCGATCATGAACGAACTGCATCGCGTCGACCAGGTCGCCTACGTGCGCTTCGCCTCGGTCTATCGCTCCTTCAAGGACATCGACGAATTCATGCACGAGCTGGAAGACCTGATCCGGCTGCGCAAGGAAGCCGGCGCCGCGCCCGCCGCTCCCGCGCGCGACAAGAAGGGCGAGCCCGCCTCGCGCAAGGGCGAGCCCGCTTCGTAAGCCGCCGTGCCCGCCACTCCGGCCTCGTCCGCCGATCTGCGTTTCATGCGGAGAGCGCTCGCGCTCGCACGCCGGATGCTTGGGCGGACTTCGCCCAACCCGGCCGTGGGATGCGTGATCGTGCGCGGCCGCCGGATCGTCGGCCAGGGCGCGACCGCTGCAGGCGGCCGTCCGCATGCCGAGGCCGTGGCGCTCGCGCGTGCAGGCGTAAAAGCACGTGGTGCGACGGCCTACGTGTCGTTCGAGCCGTGCGCGCATCAGGGACGCACGGCGCCGTGCGCGCGAACGCTGATCGAGGCGGGAGTTCGGCGCGTCGCTATCGGATGTATCGATCCATATCCGCCGGTGCGCGGGCGCGGAGTCGCGATCCTGCGCGCGGCGGGAATCGAGGTAGTCGCCGGTGTGCTCGAAGACGAATGCCGCCGCCTAAACCAGGGCTTCATCAGCCGCGTGACGCGCGGGCGTCCTTTGGCGACGCTCAAGCTCGCGCTCTCGCTCGACGGACGAATCGCCGCTGCCTCTGGCGATTCGCAATGGATAAGTTCGCCGGCCTCGCGCGCGCTGGTCCATCGATGGCGCAACGAGGCCGACGCGGTGATGGTCGGCGCTCGGACGGTGTTGGCGGATAATCCGCGTCTGACCTGCCGCATGGCGCGCGGCCGCGACCCGGTGCGAGTCGTAATCGACGGGCGCTTGCGATGCTCGCCGCGCGCGCGCGTTTTCGTCGAGCGCTCGACGGCGCCGGCTTTGCTGGTGACGACCACTGCGAACGTGGCGCGGGCGCGGCGGCGTTATGACGGCGCGCGCGTTCAGGTAATCGGATGCCCGGGGCGCGGTGGTGAGATCGATCTGCGCGCCCTGATGCGCGAGCTCGCGCGGCGCGGATGGTGCAACGTGCTGATCGAAGGCGGTGCGCATCTGGCTGGCTCGGCGCTCGATGCCGGTATCGTCGACCGGGTGGCGTTTTTCGTCGCGCCTATTGTGATCGGCGCCGGAACCCCCGCGGTCGAAGGACTGGGTTTCGCGCGCGTGCGCGACGCGATTGCGCTCGGCGCACTCAGCGTGCGGCGGCTCGGCGGCGATCTGCTGATGGAGGCCGACATCGCAACCCGGCGCCGCGCTTCGTCGCGGCGGGCTTGAGTGGCGCGTGCTGGTCAGCCTACGGAGGCGGTGATAATATTCGGGTGCTGAATTGTAGATGGTCAAGTCGTCCAAATCGCTGGAGGAAATCTTCAGCCGCATCCGCGCCGCCCAGATGATCCTGATGGTGATGGAGGAGGGCGAGGAGGCGGAGGGCGATCTCGTGATGGCCGGCGAGAAGGTGACGCCGGAGCACGTCAACTTCATGGCGCGTCATGCGCGCGGCGTAGTCTCGGTCGCGTTGCCCGAGCGGCGGATGCGCGAGATGGGAATTTCGCTGGTCGCCTCGTCCAAGAGCGAGCTTGCGGATGAGCAGTCGGGCTCGCTGGTCGAGGCGCGCGAGGGCGTGACCACCGGAATTTCCGCGCACGACCGCGCGCGCACTATCCAGGTGCTCGCGTCCGACAAGAGCGGCCCGCAGGATATCGTGATGCCCGGCCACGTACTCCCGCTGATGGCGCTGAGCGGTGGCGTCATGATGCGCCTGGGACGCGCCGAAGGAGCGGTCGACCTGATGCGGGCGGCCGGGATGCGGCCGTGCGGCGCGCTTTGCACGGTGCTGCGCGAGGACGGCGATGCCGCGCGTCTGGGCGAGTTGCGCGAGTTCGCCGTGACCCACGATATTCCGATTCTGTTCGTCAAGGACCTGGTCTCGTATCGCCTGACCAACGAACTGCTGGTGCAGCGCGTCGCCGACGTCGATTTTCCGATCGATTCCGGCGAGCTCAGGGCGGTGGTCTTCCGCAGCACGGTTGACGGTCGCGAGCATCTGGCGCTAGTCAAGGGCAACGTGGGCGGCGGGCGGCCGGCGCTGGTGCGGCTCCATTCGCAATGCCTGACCGGCGACGTGTTCGGCTCGCAGCGCTGCGATTGCGGCGAGCAGCTGGCCGAATCGATCGAGCGAATCCTGGCCGCCGAGGCCGGCGTGATCATCTACCTGCACCAGGAAGGGCGCGGAATCGGACTGGCCAACAAAATCAAGGCCTACGCGCTGCAGGACCAGGGCCTCGATACGGTCGAAGCCAATTTGCAGCTCGGCTTCAAGGAGGATCTGCGCGACTACGGAATCGGCGCCCAGATCCTGCGCGACCTCGGGGTCGGCGAGGCCCGGCTGCTGACCAACAATCCGCACAAGATCGAGAGCCTGCAAAGCTACGGCGTGCGCGTCAGCCGCGTGTCGCTCGAAGTCACGCCGCACCTGGGCAATATCGAATACTTGCGCACCAAGAAGGAGAAGCTTGGCCATCTCTTCTCCAAACTCAAGGTCATCACGTAGGTTGCGCCGCGGCCTCCTTAGGCGGAGCCGGCGCGACAGGCGCGAGTATCAGAGGGCCGGCGGTTTTTGGCCATGGGACTCAGACATCTGGGGCGCGAGCTCGCGCTCAAGGCCCTGTACCAGATAGATATTCGCGGTGGCACTTCGCGCGAGGAGCTTGCGCTCCTGTTCGAGAGCTTCCATGCGGACGACCGCGCGCGCAAGTTCGCGGTCGAATTGGTCGAGGGGGTGGAGCGCGAGCGCGCGGCGCTCGACAAGCACGTGGCCGGCGCGCTGGAGCATTGGACGATCGGACGGCTCTCGCGGGTGGACCACAATATTCTGCGGATCGGCCTGTACGAACTACTATGGATGAACGAGATTCCGGCGCGCGTCACGATGGACGAAGCGATCGAGCTGGCCAAGGCCTACGGCGACCAGGACTCGGGACGTTTCGTCAATGGCGTGCTGGACGAGCTCGCGGGGCGGCTGGGACTCAAGCAAAAGGGCGAGGAGCGTGGCGAGCGAGGCTTTGACAAGGCGCACTAGGGTTTGGTTCGCGGCGATGCTGAGCGCGCTGCTGATGCGGGAGGGCTGCGGCTACCATTTTGCATCCGCTGGCAATCCGGCGGGACAACTTTTGGGGGCGTGAGGGATTAGCGGATGGCGTTAGAGACGGCGCTTTCCATCCTCCGTGCGGGCGAGCGCGCGACGCTGGCGCCGGCGATCGTAATCAGCGGACCTCACGCTTTTCTACGCGAGTATATCTTCGACACCGTGCGGCGCCGGATGCTGCGGCAGGGGATGAAGTATCGCGGCTTCCAGGTGGGCGGCGCCGAGGGCTTCGACGCCGTGCTCGCGGAGTTGCGCGAAGCCGACCTGTTCGCGCCGATGCGGGTCGTAGGATGCCGCGTGCTGCGCTCGCATCGCGGCGGCGATCAGGACGGTGACGACGATGGCGCCGCGTCCAGCACCTCGCGCTCCGGCGCGGGCGGCGGTGAAGCGGCGCTCGCCGAGGCGCTCGAGACGATGCGCGGTCCGGGGGCGCTGATCGTCGTGTACGAGCGCGATACCGCGCCGGCCAAAATCCGCCGCGCGGCGGAGCAGAGCGGACTTGCGATAAACTGCCCGCGCCCGTACGACAACCAGCTCACGCAATTCGCCGAGGCCTTCGCCCGCGTCCAGGACCTGCGGCTCGGACGCGGGGTCGCCGAACTGCTGATCTCGCGCCACGCCGGCGATCTCGCCGCGATCGCCAACACGCTTGCCAAGGCCGCGATCCATCGCGAACCCGGGGCCACGCTCAGCCCCGCCGACCTCGGCGATCCGGCGGCCGCCAAAATACCTGACCTGTTCGAGTTGGCCGAGGCGCTTTCGAACGGGCGCGCGGCGGCGGCGCTCGCTACGTTAGGACGCGCGCTCGCCGCTGGACGCGATCCGTTCGAATTGCTGGCGGTCGAGATCGCCCCGGTGATGCGGCGGATGATGCTGGCGGCCTCGATGGCCGCGCACAAGCAGAGTGCACCGCAAATTGCCGCGGCGCTCGGGATGTCGCCGTCAAGCCCGCTCGCGATGCGGGCGATCGAGGGCGCGCGCCGCTTCGGGATGCCGCGGCTGACCGAGGCCTATCGGCTGGTTGCGCAGCTCGACGCCGACTTCAAGAACGGACGGATCAAGGAGCGCGAAGAGGCGCTGGCCGGGATGCTGCTCGAGCTGATGGCGCCGCGGGTCTAAGCGATCAGGATTTGGCGGCGGCGGCGCCGTGCTTGCGATGCAACGCGCGGGAGAGTCGCGCGACCTTGCGCGCCGCCGTGTTGCGATGGAGCGTGCCTTTGCCGGCGGCTTTGTAGAGCACGCGAGTCGCCTGGCGCAGTTCCTGCGCGGCGCCCTCGGCATCGGTGCCCTGGATCGCCTGGGCGGCCTGTTTGACCGCGCTGTGCACGCGGGTTTTTATCGCACGATTGCGGTCGCGCCGCTTGAGGCTCTGGCGATGGCGCTTCTCTGCTGACGGATGAACTGGAATATGAGGCATAACCAGTCCTAGCTAACAGTGCCAGCGTCCCGGGTCAATACGCTGCGGGTTCCTGACAGCACCCGGGTTCACGGCCTCGCCCACATCCTGGATATGAAACTCCTGGACATGAAACCGCTGTGTGTTCGAGAAAAGGGATCTGAAGACCAGCAGTCGAGCGCTTCTGACTCCCTCCACCTATTGTCTTGGGGGAGGGATGGGGCGGGAGTCGAGCGAGGAAGCGCCGGATGCTTTTTTTGCGGCGCTTCCTCGTTCTGATTTTTTTCCGTGATCTCTCCGTTTCTTTCGCGCGACTAGGTCACGCTCTCGTCGTCATCCAGGCGCCGCTTAACTTCCTGCCAGAGGGTTTCGATTTCCTGCGGATCGAGCTTCGCGAGTTCGAGTTTGCGCGCGGCGGCGACTCGCTCGACCTTCTTGAAACGCGCGATGAACTTGTTGCAGGCGCGTCTAAGCGTGGTCTCCGCGTCATGGCCCACGAAACGCGGCACGTTGGCCAGCGCGAGCATCGCGTCACCCATCTCCTCGGCCGCATGGTCGCTATCTCCGCGCGCCAGCGCCGCCCGCGCCTCGCCGATCTCTTCGCCGACCTTGTCGAGCACCGCGGACGCCTCCGCCCAGTCCATCCCGGCGCTCCGCGCCCGCTCGCCGAGCTTCTGCGCCCGCGTCAGCGCCGGCAGCGCGCGCGCGACGCCGTCGAGCGCCGAGGTCGCACCGGCCGCCGCGCGCTCCCGTTGCTTGAGCTTGTCCCAGTTCTGGACGACTTCGGCCGAGCTTTCCGCCGCGACCCCGGCGTAGACGTGAGGATGGCGCCGCACGAGTTTCTCGCGCGCCCGCCGCAGCATCGCCGCGACATTAAGGCTGTGTCGCTCTTCAGCAATATTCGCCGCGAACAGCACCTGCACCAGCAGGTCGCCGAGTTCGTCGTCGATCTCGCGGTCGCCGCCGTGCTCGATCGCGTCGGCGGCTTCGTAGGCTTCCTCAATCAGATGGCGCGAAGCGGTCGCGAGCGTCTGCTCGCGGTCCCACGGACATCGCTGCCGCAGTTCGCGAACAACTTCGAGCAGGGCGAGAAATTCGTCGGCCGCGCCGCGTCTCGCTGCATCATCCATGAGTGGAACTCGCCCACGCGGCCATCGTCATCGTCCGACTGCTGGGAGCGCTCAGGCCGCCTTGACCTGTACGTAGTCGCAGAGGCTGGTGGGCTTGGGAATGCGCTGACCGTCCGCGCGAAGCCCTTCGATGTGGAACTTGATTGCTCCGTGAATGAGTCGCTTGACCTGCGCAAGCGTCCGCGCCGCTGCGATGCATCCGGGAAGGTCGGGTACATAGGCCGAGTAACCACCCTTGCCCTTTTCGATGATGATGGCGTATCGCATGTCGTTAGTCCTTTCGGATTCGCGCTTGTTTAAGAATACTCCGCAGCGTCTTCGGATGAAGCTCCGCGGACGGTGCTCCGGCAACGGTCGCAGTTCCGGGTTTGGTTGGATGGTGAAACTGACGATGGCTGCCGCGCATTCGGACTACAAACCAACCGTCGGCTTCCAACATTTTGACAAGGTCCCGGATCTTCATCCGCTCATTCTTGCGGAGACTGCTTCTTAGGGCGTGATCACCGGCTGGATGACTTTTTCCGTCAGAAACGCCGACAGATCCTGGATCGCATCGACCGTGATCTCGTGGGCGCCGTCGTATTCGCGATAAGTCAGTGGCAGCTTGAAATTGCGCAGGCGTTCGATCGACTGGCGCGCCTTGGTTATCTCGATCATGTCGTCGGCGCGCCCGTGCTGGACCAGCGTCGGCATTTGCGCGAGCGCGTCGCGATTGCCTGCGTACTCGGCAAGCTCCTCGGGAAACCACGTCGAGAGTGCGACCAGCGCGGCGAAGCGCTCGGGATGGCGAATCGCGAGGTTGTAAGCCATCACGCCGCCCTGGCTGAAGCCCATCACGATCACCTTACGGCGGTCGACGGGATAGCGCTCGAGCGCGGCGTCCACGAAACGCATCAGACGCTCGGCCGCGACTCCCATCGCCTCCATGTCCGGCGGCGCGCCGACCCGCAACTGATACCATCCGTAGCCGTTGACCGCTCCGATCTCGACTTCGACCGGGCCTTGCGGACACAGCATCAGGCATCGCCCGCGCGCGATGTAAGGCGCAAGCCCGATCAGGTCGAGCGCATTGGAACCCCATCCGTGCATCGCGAGAATGGTCGGATGCGGCCCGTCGCCCGCCGGCTCGAAAGCGGCGTGAACCAGGTCCATGCGCAAAGCCTCCTCGATTCGAGTTTGGCCATCATAGACCCGGCTGCCGACGCCCGCCAGTTGCGCGCCGTGAGGCTGTCGGCTTAGCTGTGCCTTGCCGCGGCTATCTCGCCGCGAGTCGGGACTATGACGCGGGGTGTGGAAGATAGAGTGGTGAGGCGCGAATGTGTCCCGCGCGAAAGCACCGAGGTTGCGGAGACGAGCGGCTCGCCCGCGCGTCGCGTCGCGTCGATCTCGGTTGTCGCATCGCTGATGCTTCCGGCGCTCGCCGGCGTATGCGCGGCGGCGGACGTGGCGGCTCCGGCGCAGACCGGCAAGCTGCCCGGGATGATTTCCGGCCTGCTGCTGCTCGCGCTGCTTTGCTACTCGATCTCCGTCTTCGCCGCTCCGTTGCTGAAGGATCGCGACTCCTCGATCGTTTGGGCACTCGCGATTCTGTGCGGGGTCGCGATCGTCAAGCTCGCACTGCTGCCGTGGTTCGACGGCTACAAAAACGACATCTCCAGCTACGAATCGTGGGCGCTCCAGATGGCCTCCCAGGGCCCCGCGGGCATCTATCGCGCGGGCTACTTCCTCGACTATCCGCCCGGCTACCTTTACGCGCTGTGGCTCGCGGGAATTATTGCGAATGCGACCGGCGCGGACGGCGTGATGCTCCGGATGACCGTCGAGGCGCCGGCGCTGGTGGCCGACTTCGTGCTCGCCCTCCTGATGTTTATTTTCGTGCGGCGCACCGCGCCCGCGCGGGGCACGGCGGCCTACGTCGCGATGCTGCTGGTGGCGCTAAATCCGGCGCTCGGCTTCGACACGATCGTATGGGGTCAGAGCGATTCGGCGCTGACGGTGGTGATTATGCTGAGCGCGGCGCTGGCGCTCGACGGCGAGTTCGAGCTTGCGTGGGCGCTCGCCGCGCTGAGCGTGCTGGTGAAGCCGCAGGCGCTGATGTACGTGCCGGTGCTTGGATTGTGGACGCTGCTCAAGCTGCCGTACTCGCGATGGTGGCGTTCGGCGCTGGCCGCCGTGGCGGTGGCCGTGGTGGGAGTGCTTCCGTTTCAGTTCGGCCATCCATGGTACTGGATTCTGGAACTGTACCACTCGACCGCGGCGTATTATCACGAGACCTCGGTCAACGCGTTCAACCTGATGGCGCTGATTGGCGGCCTGCGCAAGCCGGACACCGACACCTTCGCAGACTTATCGTACTTCAGTCTCGGGATGGGGCTGCTCGTGCCGCTGTACGCGTTTATCGGATGGCGGCTTTGGAATGAGCGCTCGCCGCGCGGGATGATGTTCGCGATTTTCGCCGCGGTGTTCGGCTTTTTCATGCTCGCGCCGCGGATGCACGAGCGCTATCTGTACGCGGGGCTGGTCTTCGCGGCGCCGCTAGCGGTGGAGGGCGCAGAGATGGCGATAGTGTTCGCGATCCTCACCGCCACCTGCCTGTTCAACCTCGCCTACGTGCTGCACGTGCTCGGTACCACCGTGTTTCTCGATTCGCGCGACGGGCTCGCGATGTTCGCGTCGGCGATAAACGTGGTGGCGTTCGCGCTCGCGATGGACTACGGCCTCGGCCTGGCCGAAGGCGCGGGCCCGCTCTGGCGAAGGCTCGCGTCGTTCGGTAACCGGCTGGAAGGCGGCTCCGCGGACTCTCGCTCGCGCGCCGCCGCCTCGATCGAG
>Ga0209415_10007140_pt1 | contig 19563 bp, 13 predicted proteins | sample PeaSoiSIISIP2007_FD_187696 | JGI IMG/M metagenome (GOLD analysis project Ga0209415, IMG submission 187696) | Peat soil microbial communities from Weissenstadt, Germany - SII-SIP-2007 (SPAdes) (version 2) | ecosystem: Environmental > Terrestrial > Soil > Wetlands > Peat | place: Germany... | reverse complement strand
GCGCCGTCGGGGGTGATGGACATGTCCGAGGTGAGCACGAGCACGTCGTCGACGATGCCGGCGTCGATCCACATCTTGGCGGTGAGGATGCCGGCCACCCCCGAGGCGCACATCGCCGTCACCGACATCGTGGGCCCGTGGAAGTCGAACTCCCGGTTGACGGCGGTGAGGACGGTGGAGGGCATGAGCTGCAGGATCTGGCGCTTGGAGGTGTGGAAGCCCTTGCGGTGGTGGAACTCCCGCCACGCCCGCACGTCGCCGAGGACCAGTCCGTGGATGACCCCCACCACCCGGCCCGGGCGCCAGCCCCGGTCCTGGGCGTTGTGGACGGCCTCGCGTGCCGCGTGCCGGACGGCCTGGGAGAAGGTGCTCGAGCCGTCGGAGGGGTTGCCGTCGTCGGAGATGGGCGCCGCCCACACCACGTCGTTCTCGAAGTACGGCGCGAACCCGGTAAGGGGCCGGACCGCCGACTCGCCTGACAACAGCCCCTCGATGAGGAGCTTGTGGCCCCACCCGTAGCCGGTGACCGCGCCCACTCCACACAGGGAGACGGGATCCTGGACGAGCGCGGCGTACGCTCTTTTGTCCTGTCGGGCTGCCAACGACACGGTGTGAACTCCTCTGGTCGGTCGGGGAAGGGCCAACACAGTAGGCCTGAGACAGATGTTCGTAAAGGGGCGAAAGTGACTTTCTTGGTCAGTGTGGCGACTGACCTGCCGAAATAACGAGGGGCAATTTCCGGCCGTCTCGGTCGCCGGCGGGAATCACATTGTTGTTGTTTTGTTGTGGGAGGGCCCCGGTCCGACACGGTCCGTGGCATTGGCCCATTCGGCCGTCACCCACCCGGTGAGCAGGGTCAAGATCGCCCCCCTCGGCGCCGATAGCCAGGGTATGGCCGACGCACGTCTCGGGCTGTTGCGTACCGCGCCCCCGCTTGCCCCCGCGGGCGCGCTCGACACCGTGCCCGACGCGTCGCGACAGCTCACCGCGGTGTCCGACCTCACCAACGTCGTGGTGTGGGAGCTGGTGGCCCCCGACGCCGGGATCATCTGGCACGCCCCCTTCGAGCGGCTGCTGGCGGGCCAGGACCCGCATGGCACCTACCTGGTGCCGCCGGGCGAGTCCGGCACCCGCCTGTACGCGTCGGATCTCGGCGAAGCCGTGCTCGCCCCCCTCGTCCAGACGGTGCGCTCCGGGGTCACATGGGAGAACTACGAGTTGGTGCAGGAGTTCGAGGCGCCCGACGGGGCCGTGCACCGGATGCTCGTCCGGGCCGTGGCCGTCCCCGACTCCGTCCCCTCGCGGTTCCTCGGCATCGTGGCCGACGTCTCGGACCCCGGCGAGGTGCCGTGGATCACCGCCGATGTCGGAGAGCGCCTCACGCTCCTGGTCGAGCACTCCCCCGACGCCATCATCGTCCACCAGGACGGCCTCGTCGTCTACACCAACCCCGCCGGGTTGCGCATGGGTGGGCTCAGGTCCCTCGACGACGCCATCGGGCGGCCCATCACCTCGTTCATCAGCCCCGACGACCTCACGAGCACGATCGCCCGCCTGGCTCAGCTCAAAGACCCCGGAGACGTGGTGAAGGGCTTCGAGGCGATGATGGTGCGCGACGACGGGAGCCAGATGCCCGTGGAGGTGGCGAGCGCCCGGACGAGCTGGGGTGGCAAGCCCGCCTTCCAGGTCATCCTGCGCGACGTCTCGGAGCGCAAGCTCGCCGAGGAGGCCGCGGCGGCGCGCGCCGCCATCGAGCGCCGGTACGCGGCGGCCGTGGCCGCCTTGGAGGAGGGCGTGGTCGTGATCGACCGTGAGGGCGCCGTGGCCGCCACCAACGACTCGGCCACCCGGATCCTCGGCGCCCGGCTGCACGTGGGGCGCGGCGACGAGATCTTCACCGGCGGGGGGGGCGCCCAGCGCGAGGACGGATCGCCCTTCCCACCCGAGGCCCTTCCGCTGGCCGTGGCCCTGTCCCAGCGCGACGCCACCACCAACGTCGTCATCGGGGTGCGCGACGAGCGCGGCCAGGACCAATGGCTGTCGGTCAGCTCCCGCCCGCTCGGCGACTCCGAGGGTGCCGACAACGCCACCGTGGTGTGCTCGGTGTCCGACATCACCGACCGCAAGCAGCTGCACGACCGCCTCGCCTGGGAGGCGCGCAACGACCCCCTCACGGGACTGGCCAACCGCAGCGGGTTCCTGGCCGCGGTGCAGGTCGCCATCGAACACAGCGACCCCGCCACCTTGGAGTCGTTGGTCATGTTCTTCTTCGACCTCGACCGGTTCAAGCTCGTGAACGACTCGCTGGGCCACGCCGTCGGCGACGAGGTGCTGTTGGCCGTGGCCGAGCGCCTCAAGACCACCATGCCCGATGTCATCAGCCTGAGCAGGCTCCACGGTGACGAGTTCGCCGCCCTCGAGCCCAACGTCGCCGACGCCGACGCCGCCTTGCAGCGCGCCGAGGAGCTGCGAACCATCCTCTCCCGTCCCGTCCAGTTGAGCACGGGGCGCACGCTGTCGGTGACGCCGAGCATCGGGCTGGTGCGCCTCGCCGATGTCGGGCGCGAGGCCTCCGACGTCCTCCAGGACGCCGACATGGCCATGCTGCAGGCCAAGACCCGCGGTCGCGGGCGCGTGGCGATCTTCGACGCCGGGCTGCGCGAAGAGGTGGGGAACCGTCTCGAGCTCGAGCACGACCTGCGCACCGCGGTGGACAACGGCGAGCTGCGCCTCGAGTACCAGCCCCTGGCCTCGCTGGCCAACGGGAGGGTGCTCGGGCTCGAAGCCCTCGTGCGTTGGGAGCACCCGCGCCGGGGCCTGCTCCTCCCCGCTCGCTTCGTGGGCCTGGCCGAGGAGTCCGAGCTCATCGTGGCCCTGGGCCAGTGGGTCCTCGAAGCGGGCTGCGCCCAGATGGCTCGGTGGCGCGCCATGTACCCCGAGGCCGCCGACTCGTTCCTGGCCGTCAACGTCTCGCCCCGCCAGCTCGACACCCAGCAGCTGCTGCCCGCTCTGCGCAAGGCCCTCGACGACAGCGGGCTGCCGGCCGGGGCGCTCATGCTCGAGATCACCGAGTCGGGCTTCGTCTCTGACGACGGGCATCTCAACGGGATGCTCGACGAGCTGCGCGAGTTCGGGGTGCGCCTCGCCATCGACGACTTCGGCACCGGGTACTCGTCACTGAGCCACTTGAAGCGCCTGCCGGTGAGCTACATCAAGGTCGACCGTTCCTTCGTGAGCGGGCTGGGCACCGACCCCGAGGACGAGCGCATCGTGGCCGCCATCACCGAGCTCGGCCACGGCCTGGGGCTGCGGGTCATCGCCGAGGGCGTCGAGAACCGCCAGCAGCGTCACGTGGCCCGCCAGCTGGGCTGTGACCTCTACCAGGGCTACCTGCTGGCCGAGCCGCGCCGGCCTCGCGACATCCCGGCCTTCTGGCGCCCGCGTCCGTCGGCCGCCCGCTCCGCCGGCTGAGCGTCGCTCACGGCTTCGACGGCACCACCGGCGCCGCCCCGCCGGGGGTGACGACCTCGATGCCGGCGTGCCCCGGGTAGTAGGTGTTGCCCAGGCCGAACACCAGCGCGTCGCCGACGGTGGCGATCCCCGACCAGTTGGCCTGGGGCAGCTTCACAGACACGATGAGGCGTCCGGTCTTCGCCTCGCGTACCTGGATGACGTTGCCTGCCAGCGCCAGGCCGTTGAAGGTCATGCCGCCCGCCACCGTGGTCGGCGAGAAGGAAGCGACCTGGTTGGCTTGCCACAGCACCTTGCCCGTTTGGGCGTTGAAGGCGTGGTCGGAGGGGTTCTGCGACAACATGTCGCGGGGATTGGACGGGTCACAGATCAGCTGGTGTCCGCTCCTCTCGAAGCGCCCGAAGTCGCCGATGGCAGTGGCGCCGTAGACGCGCTGCCCGTCGTAGGCGGTGGTGGCGATGAACCCGCCCGAGAAGCCACCGAAGACGACATTGGTCGACCACCGCAGCGCTCCGGTGCTCGGGTCGAGCGAGTAGTACGTCCCGTCCTTGCCGCCCTCGCCGAGGAAGAGGGCGTTGCCGTTGGCGTCGACCCCGGCGTTGGCGGTGGCGCCGAAGTCCCAGTCACAGTCGAGGTCGGGCAGCGGGGGCCGGTACTGCCAGGCCAGCCGGCCGTCGTCGATGCGCAGGGCGATGATGGACTCCGACATCGGCTGGGTGTTCAGGAAGTCGCAGTCGGCGGTGCCGTACACCACCAGCCCGAGGGCGGGAAGCACCGTCCCCGACGACCACACGCTTCCGCACCCGTCCTCGGCCACCTGGCCCTGGGCGTTGAGGTCGGTCTGGTACTCCCACACCGGGTCCCCGGTGGCGAGGCTGGCCCCCACCACGTAGCCCCCGTACCCCGCGGCGCCGTCCACGTCGACCCCGAATAGCACGAGGCCGCCGGCCACCACCGGCGACGAGAAGATCCGGGTGCCGTCCTGGTCGGGGTTCGGGGGTTGGTCGGGCCGGCCCGTGTAGTCGTGCTCCCAGTACACCGCGCCGGTGGCGGCGTTCAGCGCGTACAGCGTGTAGCCCCCGCCGAAGATGACGAGGGCGGGGCGGCCGGCGGCGGCCGGTTCGAACCACGCCGAGGACGTGATCAGGCCGCCGTCGGAGCTCAGGTCACGGTGCTTCTCGCCCGGATAGGGCACGACCCCGTCCTGGGACTGGACCCTCGTCTTCCACACCAGCTTCCCGGACTCCAGGCTCACGGCGTAGAAGTAATCGTCCCACGAGCCCACGTACACGACCCCGTCCACCACCGTGGGGGTGGCGGTGACGGCGTCGGCGGTGGGGAAGATCCACGCCTTGCGCAACGTCTTGACCGTCGACGAGGTAAGGGTGGTCCGGCCGGCGAAGGTGTGTTGGGCGTCGTGGCCGTACGTGGGCCAGTCCCAGGGGCCCGGCACCGTCGGCGGCGGGGGCGGGGCCACGGTCCCCGACGCCGTGGTGGAGCTCGACCCGGCGTGCGCCGGGCCCGAGGCGCCGCAACTGGTCAGCACGACGCCCAGGGCCAGCAGGCCACAGGCACCGCCGATCGTGGACCGGAGCCCGGTCCGTCTCGTCGACCTCACGTCCCGCGGGCTTCGATCAGCCGAAGCCCGCCGTGGCCGGAGCGTTGGAGGCGGGGCCCTTGTCGGGCGCGGGGTTCTCGGCGGGGCCCGACAACGGCGGGGAGATGGCGCCCGGCGGGTACGGGCACACCGTGTTGGCCGGCACGCACACGGTCACGCTCGTGGGGAAGTCGAACCCGGTGGCGACGGCCACGGGGGTCGAGGGCTGGCCGTTGGTGAAGGTCACCCGCATGACCCGGCCCCCGTAGCTGGCGGGCCCGCATCCGGTCAGCAACCCCTTGCAGGCCACGTGGATGTCGATGAAGTACAGCGTCCCGTCCGGGGCGAAGGCCATGCCGAACGGGTTGTACTGGCCGGGGCTCTTGCCGAGGTCGGCGATGGTGGTCCCCGGCACCGACCCCCGGCCGGGCTCGGGTTGGCCGTCGCCGGTCACCCAGATGATGCCGGGGTTCCCGATGTAGCTGCTGACGGCGAAGCAGTCACACGTCGGGTCCTTGGCCACCCCGGCCGGGAAGGACAGGCCCTTGACGAAGTTGGTGACCTTGACCTTGCTGCGCGGGTAGATCCCCCCCGGGCATTGCGATGCGCCGGTGGGCAGCGACGACTGGGCGAAGCGGAGCACGCTATTGGTGCCCACGTTGGGGACGAGCAGGTCGCCGTTGTCGGCCAGGGCCATCATCCCGGGCTGGGCCAGCCCACCGGATCCGTCGGTGTGGTGCGGACCCGTCCCACCGGTGGTCGGGCCGTAGACAATGCAGTAGGTGGTGTAGCTGGGTGCGAACCACTCGACCAACCGTCCGCTGCTGGGCGACGGGTAGGCGCCCTGGGCGGTGGCGATGTCGTTCCCGAAGACGTCGCCGGCCTTGTCGATGGCGCATCCGGTGTAGGTCTGGTTGTTGTTGAACACGCCGTTGGAGGTCGGAGGCGAGTCACTGCCGATGCTCTGGCCCGGCATCTTGAAGGGCCCCGGGACGTACAGGGTCTGGCCGCTGAACGAGCCGTTGGGGTCGTCGAGCTCCTCCCCGTCGGCCGGTTGCTTGTACGGCTTTGCGCTCCCGATGTTGCGCTGGCCGGGCAGGGTGGGGTCGTACCCTCCGACGAAGCGGCCGTCGGGGAGCACGCACACCTGCCCGTTGAGGTCCCAGGCGGGAAGCAGCTGGCCCTGGGTCCCCGAGGGCATGGAGAGGAAGTCCACCTCTTCGTTCTGGTCCCAGTACACCAGGTAGCCCGGCTTGCCCGTCACGCCCCCCACGATGGGGGCGATGGGGCCGGTGGAGGCCACGTTCGTGGACAGCGTGGTCCTCGGGGCGGTGGTCGAGGTCGACGACGCCGTGGACGGTCCCGACGAGCACGCCGCCAGTACCACCGCGCACGCCGCCGCCCCGAGAAAGCCCCGCCCCCGAAGCATCGGCCGCGTTCGGCCAAAACCGGCACTGGTCATGTCACGCTCCCGCCCGCGCCCCGCCCCCTCAGGCTGACGCGGCCGTCATAGTACGCCCCGGCGAAGCGGGGCGCCGTGGCGGTCGGGATCTAGCGCTGCCAGTACCCGGACTGCCCCTGGTTCTCCGGCGACCTGGGGACGTTGGGGACACCGGTGATGCCCGGCGTGGCCTCGCGCGGCGACGACCGCAGGACGTTGCCCTCGGGTATCCGCACCGGCTCCGGGCTTTCGACGCCGGTGCGCCGGCCGTTGGACCTCTGGGGCCGGGGCGTGACACTGGGGGACACCGGCGCCACCGGCGGCGGAGGGCTGTCGGCCCGGCGGAAGTGGCCGTACCCGTAGGTCCCGTCGCGCCGGCGGCGGTTGAACCGCACCCGGTTGAGGACGATGGCCACGTTGGCGTTGGCGTTGTCGAGCCGCAGCAGGCACTGCTGGAGACGCTCGGGGTTGAAGCGTCGGGCATCGACCACCACGATGACGAGGTCGACCATGGTGGCGATGAGAACGGTCTCGGCCACCCCGATCAGCGGCGGGCAGTCGATGACGGCGGTGTCGTGGCGCTCGCGAAGCTGCTCGATGAGCAGCGGCAGGTGGGCCGAGACGATGTCCGACGGGTGCCGGTCGATGATGCCGGCCGGGATGACGTCGAGATACGGGTTGGGCGTGCGCGACGCATGGGCCAGCGCGTCCTCGGTGCGACGGCTCGTGACCCCGGGCCCGAAGGGCACCCCCATCTGGGTGTGCAGGGCCGGCTTGCGCAGGTCGAAGTCGAGCGCCGTGACGTGTCGGTCCTGGGCGGCCAGCGCCCATGCGATGTTCGTCGCCACCGAGGTCTTGCCTTCACCGGGGTCGCACGACGTCACCGCGATCATCGCCGACTCGCCCGGCGGGAGGCTGATGAGCAGGTTGCTGCGCAGCTCCTGGAACGCCTCCATGGCCATGGGCTCGGTGTGCTTGACGAACAGGTCCGTGGGCCGCAGCCCGGGCAAGGCCACGCGCGGGATCTCGCCCAGGACGGTAGCGCCGATCCGTTCCTTGACCTCGGTGACCCGGCTGAGCCGGCGCCTGATCCCGGCGGCCCAGATCGCCGCGAAGATGCCGAGGATCACCCCGAAGGCGGCCGCGCCCACCAGGATCGCCTTGCGAGGGTTCGACGGCTTCGTCGGTGGAGTCGCCGCCCCCAGCTGCTGGAGCTGGTACAGGACTTGCTGGGGCTGGAAGGCGATGAGCCGGTGCGCCACCGCGTTGGCGAAGTTCGCCGCCGCCGTGGGGCTCTTGCTGGTGGCTTCGATGGTGACGATGTCGGACCCGGGGTCGGCGGTGGCCATGACCGAGGGCCCGGCGGCATGATCGGCCGGCGAGAGCCGGCTCCGGGCGATGGCCAGGTTGGCCGGGTCGGTGGCCTCGGCGGGAAGCTGCGGGAGGATGATGGCGATGACCGCCGCGGAGCTGCCCCCGTCCGCCGTGGTGCTGCTGGGCTGGGCCAGGACGAGCGTGGTGGCCTGGTACTGCTTGGCCGGCAGGAACGCCGCCGCCACGCCCGCCAGCAGGCACAGGACGAAGGCGCCCACGGCCACCAGGAGGTTGTGGCGCACGTCGCGGATCACTTGACGGATCTCCATGGCGTCACACCACCTCGTAGTGGCGGTAGTCGCTCAAGGTACGCATGTTCATCATGGTCCCACCTCCAGAGGTCACAACACTGCGCAGCAGCCCGAGGGTCAACCCGAGCAGCGTGGCTATTCGATAGTTCTCGAAGATCGACTCGACCTGCCCCTGGGCCACCATCCCGACGACGAGGGCCACGAGGGTCAGAGCCAGGACCGCGGCCATCGGGTCGGGGTGCATCCGCCAGGCGGCGAACCCGTTGGCTATGGAGGCGACCAATGCGATCAAGAAGAGGGTCAACCCGATGATCCCCGTGCGCAGCAACAGGTCGAGTCCGATGTTCTCGGTGAGGTCGGTGGTCACGAATTGGTTCGGACCGGGGACGAAATAAGTGTAGGTGAAGCCCAGGCCCTCGCCGAGGATCGGATGCTGGCGGACGTCGGCGAAGGAGATCGACCACTTGTTGAGCCGGGCTTGCGCCGACTCCTGCTTGGCCCCACTGTTGAGGGTAAGCGCGAGGTTGTTCCCGATCGTGGACGCGAACGGCGGCGCCACCGGCTTCTGGGCGGTGATGGCGGGGATGATCGACACGCCCAGCACCACTCCCACGACCGCCAGGGCGGTGATGACGATCTCCCCCATGTGGACCCGGAGCCTCTGCCGGGCGGTACGGCCCAGCGAGACGATGAGGACGAAGACCACGGCCGCGCCCAACAGCAGGAGCACGGCCCGCTGGAAGGCGAAGAACGGCGCCAGCAACAAAGGCACCGTGGACAGGAGGTTGAGCCCGCTGCGGCGCACCTTGGCCAGCTCGGTCACCAGGCCGATCAACCCGACCGCCCCGAAGAAGGCGGCGGAGTCGGTCCCCATGGGACCGAAGTTGCTGAGCGGGAGAAGCGGGATGTTGGCGGTGATCGACACGTGGGCCACCGTCATGGGGATCAACGCCATGGAGATCAGCGCCGACCAGCGCAAGATGCGCTCGAAACCACGGCCGTCGAGGAAGCGCCGGATCGGCACCCCGGCCACCAGTGCATATCCCCCCATGACGTAGATGATGGCCTTGGCCTCGTAGGGGATGAGCGTGGTGTCGTTGTGACGGAGGACGCCCTCGACCAACTCGAGGGACCACCAGGCCGCCACCGTCAACCAGGCGAGCGCCGGGAACCCGATCCGGGTCGGCAGGCCCCGCACCGCCATTCGGGCCAACAGGGCGATGGTGATCACGACCTCGGGCGTCCGGAACTGGAAGCTCCCGCTGCCGGGATGGAAGATGCCCCGGGGGACGTCACTGAAGTTGCCGTAGAGGCTCGACTCCACGATGAGCATGCCGAGCAGCATGAACACGACCCAGTGCTCCCGGGCGGTGCGCTCCCACTGGACGAAGACGTAGAAGAGCATGGTCGACACCGCCAGGGCCCCCATGAGGAGGATGAGCTTGGTCACGGCGCCACCGTCTCGAGGAGGGGGGCGAGCGCGGCGTCCCAACTGTGCGAGGCGACCACGGCGTCGTGGCCGACACGGCCCAGCGCGGTGGCGGCCTCGGGGTCGTCGAGGAGCCCGGTGAGGACCTCCGCCATGGTGACGGCGTCGTCGGCCACCACGACACCTCGCCCGATCAGGTCTTCGAGGCCGTCCACGGCCACCGAGGTGGCGACGACGGGTCGCCCCGCGTCGAGTGCTTCCAGGATCTTCAGGCGGGTTCCTCCTCCGGACCGCAGCGGGGCGACGGCAACACGCGCCTGGGCGAGGTAGGGAAGGACATCCGAGACGGTACCGGAAACCTCGACCGACGATGAGGTCAGGGCCCGCACCGCCGGGGCCGGGTCCCTCCCCACCAGCAGCAGGCGGGCGTCCGGGAGCCGGCGCACCACCGCCGGCCACACCTGCTCGGCGAACCACAGGGCGGCATCGACGTTGGGGGCCCATCCGAGCGTGGCCACGAAGGCGGCGGTGGGGGTGGCGGCCGGTGCCAGCGGGCACGACGGGTGGGGGTCGCGACCGTTGGGGCACACCAGGACCTCGGGGAACCCCGGCACCAGTCGCTGGCGCTCGCGCTCGCTGACGACCAGGGCCGTGTCGAAGGTGCGGGCCGCCTTGCGCTCCATGGCCGACAGGGCGGCGGCTTCGACGTGGGCGGCCACGGCCGACGGACCGCGCGCCGTGCGTGCGTAGCTGTGCATGAGGGCGGACTCGACGTTGTGGAGGTCCAACACCCGCCGCGTGGCCCGCACGTGGCGCGCCAGTGGGGCCATCTGCAGGTACTCGACCATGAGCAGGTCCACCGGCGCTTCGGCCGCGGCGGCGTGCACCTGGCCGAGGAGCTCGGGGCTGAAGAACCGGCCGGCCGACAGGCTCCGGGTGTGCAGGGCTCCGCGCCCGGCGCGCGCCGCCGTGGGCTTCCAGGCGACGCTGCGCACGTCGATCCCGAGGGCCTTGAGGCCCGCCGCGTCACCGGCACCGTCGTCGTAGGCGCACAACACCACGTCGGCCCCGTGTGCCAGGCGCCGGGCCACGGCCAGGACCCGTTGCTTGCCACCTTCGTTGTCGGGGAGGGGCACGAATTTCGTCACCATGAGCGCTCTCATCGCGACGCGTCACATCCTCTTCGGCTGACGCACCACGGGCCACTGCGTGAGACGGTCCCCCCGGAGATAGCGGAGCAACCCGCCGATGGCCACGGCGTTGAGGAACACCACCTGGCCGAGGGCGTCGGCCAGCCGTCGCCCGCTCGTGGGTGCCGAGGCGGCGGCACCCGGGTCACCCGGATCGTCGTCGGGCCCTACCGTGACCGGCGCCGTGGCCGCCTTGCGAGCCAGCCCCGCCAACGCCACGACGTGACCGCCGAGGAACAGGGCCGCCAGGCGGCTGGTGCGGACACGGCGCACCGCCAAGACGAGCAGCAGGACATGGGCCAGGGGCGAGACGGTGTAGCGCGCCAGGCGATGACCCCAGATCTGCGCGGCGACTACCCCGCCGGCCGGCCCCAGCTGGTGGCGGCGGCGCATGAAGACGTGCATCGCCCCCGAGACGCTGCGCGTCCGGCGTTCCCACTGCTGCTCCAGCGTGGGTACCGGCGGGTCGAACGCTTGGGCGCGCGGTTCATAGGCGATCCGGTATCCCCGGGCCGAGAGGTCGAGGGCCGTCCACAGGTCGTCGGTGGCGATGTCGCTCGGGACGGGCTGCCACGCTTCGGTGCGGATGGCGGCGAGCTCCCCCACCAGGCCGATGGTCGTCCCCAGCCGCCACTCGCGCTGCTTGAGCCAGGACTCGAAGCGCCAGTACAGGTCCTCCCCGGCCCCGTCGGCCTCGAGCTTCTCCCCGGCGACGGCGCCCACGGTGGGGTCACCCAGGTGCCGGACCAACGCCGCAATGGCACCCGGGGCGATGACGTTGTTGGCGTCGCTCACCACGACCACCGGGGCGGTGACCTTCGAGAACCCGAGGTTGAGCGCTTGCGCCTTGCCGAGGCGCTCGTCGGCGGTCACGACGGTGGCTCCGGCCTGCTCGGCGCGCGCCGCCGTCTCGACGTCGGCGTCGGCCACCACCATGACGTCGAGCGGGCCGGGGTAGCCGTTGGCGAGGACGTCGCGCACCTTGGCCCCGATGTACTCGGCCTCGCCGTAGGCGGCCACCAGCACGGTCACCGCCGGCCACGAGACAGGATCGGAGGGGGGCGTGGCCCGGCGGCCCCGCGAGGCCAGCGCCAGCCACGCCGGGTACAGCACGTGACCCGTCGACGCGGCCGCCACCAGAGCGCCAACCGTCAGCCTCGAGCGTCGGCCCATGCCTAACAGTTTCGTCCTATTCGAGGTCGCCCTGTAGGTGACGGCGCGCTGTTCGTCGGGTCCGTCGCCGGGGACCGGTGTCCGGCCGGCCAAATCTCGCGGACCGTGGCCGACCTCATGCCACGCCCGGCGCGCGCGCCGCCAGGACCTGGCGGTACACCGCCAGGGTGCCGCGCGCCGTGCCTCGCCCCGTCGGTCGGCGGGGAGGGGGCAGGGGATGGCTGCTCAGCGCCGGGACCAGGGCTTGCGTCCACGCGCCGGGGTCGAGGGGAACGACGGCTCCGGCCCCCGTCCGGAACACCTCCTCGGCCAGCGGTGGGGAGGCCAGCACCGGCGTCCCCGCCGCCAGTCCCCGATGCAGCACCCCCGAGTGCGACCCCACCGAGTACGGGAGGACGAGGACGTCGGCCGCCGCCGCCCACTGGTCGAGATCCTCCTCGGGGATGAACCCCCGGCGGACCTCCACCCCGGGACATTTCTCCAGGAGGGCCAGGTCGGCCGAGTCGTAGGCCTCGCCCACCACGAAGAGCCTCGCCTCGGGCACGGCCGCGCTGACGTGCGGCCAGGCGGCGGCCAGCAATCCGATCCCCTTGTACGGCTTGACCTGGCCCAGCAACAGCGCCGTGGGGACGTCGTCGAGCCCCAGCTGGCGACGGGCCTGGCGGCGGGGGACGGCGGGGCCCCCGAGGGCCAGGTCCACGGGCACGACATGGACGGCCACGCCCGGGGCGCTGGCCTCGACGAAGGCGCGGGGCTCCTCGCCGTGGATGATGAGGGCGTCGGCGGCACGCCAGCGCCTCGCCTGGTCGGCGGCGGCCCGGGCCCCACCCTCGAGGGGCACGGGGTCGTGGATGGTGAGAACCACCGGCACCTGTCGTGAGATCCGGGCCAGCACCATGGGGTCGAGGCCCGGGACCACCTCGGTCTGGACGTGGACGACCGACGGGTGCGCCCGCGCCACCGCTCGGGTGAAGGACCGAGCGGTTCCCCCGAGCTCGCTCAGCCGCAGCGCGTAGAGCCGGGGCTTGCCCAGCCGGTCGACGTCGGGACCCCAGCGTCGAGCCCGCAGCACCAGGTCGTGGTCGCCGACGCCGGCGGGCGCGGCCAGGGCGACCTGAGCGCCCTCGGCTTCGAGGGCCGAGCGCAGGCACCGGGTGTAGCGGGCGATCCCGCCGCGATCCGAGGCGTCGACGAGCAGGACCCGCACGGACGGCTCGGGCGCGCCCGACGGCGCGCCCGGTTGCGGGGTCGCCAGGTCGATGTCCTCGGATGACGGTTGCGCGGTCATGGGTGAGCGGTGCAGTCCGGCGCGGTCGTCGCCGGTGGGCGCCGACCGGGTACTTCAATTGTCGTTCAATTGTCGCCCGGGGAGAGACGTGAGTGTCGCTCGGGCAGACGTGAGCAGGTCGCTCACCCGATCGAAGAGGTCTCTTTCGCCTCTGGCGTCGCCGCTTCCACCGGCTCGGAGTCGTCGACCCGATGGATGCGCAAGACGGGCGCTTCGGGCCGGCCCGTCTCCCCGTTGGGCTCGAAGGTGTTGCGGATCACGGCGGAGAACGTCTGGAACAAGATCACGACGTCACGCCACAACGACCAGTTCTCGATGTACTGGTTGTCGAGCCTGGCCCGCTCGTCGATCGACGTGTCGCCCCGCAGCCCGTGGACCTGGGCCAGCCCGGTCAGACCGACGGGCACCCGGTGCCGGTCGTCGTAGCGGGGGACCTCGGCCTTGAACTGCTCCACGAAGAACGGGCGCTCGGGCCTGGGGCCGACCAGGGACATGTCACCCTTCAAGATGTTCCACAGCTGGGGAAGCTCGTCGAACCCCGTGACCCGCAGGACACGGCCGATCCTCGTCACCGCGTCGTTGGTGGGGTTCCACTCGACGTCGGAGCGCGAGTTGACCCGCATCGACCGGAACTTGAGGACCTCGACGATGACGCCGCGCTCGCCCACCCGCTGCTGGCGGAAGTGGACCGGTCCCGGGCTGGTGAGCTTGACCACGGCTGCGATCGCCGCGTAGAGGGGGGACACGACGAGCAGCGCGAATGCGGCCACGGCGGCGTCGAAGACCCTTTTCACCAGGCGGGCGTGGCGGCGCAACAGCGACCGGCGCAGGCGCAGCAGCGGGTAGCCCCACACGTCGTCGACGTTGCGGCTGTTCATGGCGGTGGCGAGCTCGAAGAACCGGGGAAGGATGTGGATCTCGACCGAGGCGTCCTCGCACGTCCGGAACACGTCGACCATGTCCGACTCGCGCGTCACGCCGAAGGCCACGACCACCCGGTCGATGCGCTCCTCGGACAAGACCATGCGCAGCATGCCCACCCCGCCGAACAGCGGCAGGGGCAGTCCCTCACCGTCGACCTCGTCCACAAAGCCCACCGGGCGCAAGCCGTACTCGGGGTGCTCTTCGAGGGTCGACGCCACCTTGGTGCTCACGTCGCCGGCTCCCACGAACAGCGTCCGCTGGGCGAACCAGCCTCGCACCCGCATGGTCCGCACGAGCCAGTACATGGCGCACCGGGCCACGACGATGCTCGCCGCCGCGATCGCCGCGCTCACGACCAGCGTGGCGGTGGACGGCCCGGGCACCTTGGCGAGGGCCAGGACGAGGAACGGGGCCCCGGCACACACCGCCAGCGATCCGGCCTCTCGAGCCACACTCAGGGTGATGCGAGGGCGGTAGTGGCCGGTGAGCGCCAACGCGCTCACCGCCGCGCCCAGGGCCACCCATGTCCACCACGTCGCCAGCGGCACGCCCATGGCGGCCGCCACCACGACGAGGAGGGCGGAGTCGATCAACGCCGCCGCCGCCATCGCCGCGCTGGCCGTAGCCCTCTCCTGGAGGGACACGGCCTGCGCCTTGGCTTCAGCGGGCCGGCTGTTGACCCAGGACTGGTAGCTCAGTCCGACGGACATGGCTTGCGAGGACCTCTGGTCGACGGGTTGGGAATCGGCTTTGAACTAGGCGGCGACCCGGCGCAGCCGACGGCTGCGACGGACCATGAGGCCACCGACCACCAGGGCGCCGGCGCCGATTGTCGCCATGCCCTCGATGTCCGCACCCGTGAGGGCCAGACCGGCCGTGGTGGCCTGCTTGGGCTCGATGGGTGCCGCTGCCGGCGTCGTCACCGGAGTCGTGATGGGAGTGGACACGCCCGTCACCGGCCCCGTGCAGCCCGTGTAACACGTGGAGTCCGCGGACGCCATTGACGGCACCGCGACCACACCCAGCGCGGATATGGCCAGGCCCAGTCCCAGACCGAGGATCTTGCTTTTCATTTCGTTCTCAACCCTTCGCCCCGCAGCAGCTCGTGCCGCCGCATCCAAAAATGCCCGGTCTCGACTCCTGCCACACTCTCCGTGACCGGAATCTACTCTCTCCGCTGTCGACGTCGGCGGAAGGTTCCCGCCTGCCGCCGATCCTGCACCTGCACCCTGCATCATCGGTGTCATGCCCAGTTCGGGGCACTCCGCCGAAGGAACCCGGCGCTCACACCAGTCGTGAGCGACCTGCAACCGATTGTCACGGATCCGCATCGACACAGGCCCTATGGAGAGCCAACATTCGGTCAACTGAGGGTCGCCTGTGAACGACGAATCCCTGGTGGCAGGGGTCGTCGGCCGCGGGATCCCCCCGACCGGCGACCCCCGGGGCGCCCCCGGGGCCCGGCCCTGGCCCGGTCCTCCACCCCCGACCGCGGTCAGTGGCCGGCCAGGACGGGGGCGGGAAGAGCCGCTCGGAGCCCCGGACCCACCCCTCAGAACGACACGGTGAAGGGGACGGCGTCGGTGGTGGTGGTCCCGCGATAGCTCCAGGTCACCGGGTTCAGGCGGGCCGTGGGGAGGACCTGGATCTGGCCGCTGGCCTGCGGGAGGGTGAATCGGACCACCACCTGCTCGGACTGTCCGGCCTTGACGTCGACGCCGGTGGCGATCACCCAGGTCGGGCCCTCGGCCCCCAGGGCGTCGAGAGGCGGGTCGCCCCCGACATGAGGGACCGAGGCGTATCCGGGAAGGTTGACCGCCAGGACGCCGCGGTACTCGCCGTACACGGTCCCGAGGCCGGGGTAGGGCCCGGCGATGAACTGTGACTGACCGGGCGGGGTGTCGTTGTGCAGCTCGACCGTGAGCGTGGCCTGGCTGCTCTTGCCCCTGGTGCGGATGGAGAGGCCGGCGTGGACCGAGAGGTACTGGTCGAGCTTGTTCCCGCCCCGGTTGATGACCGCCGTCATCAGGGAGTCCGCCGACAGTTCGCCGGCCACCCCACCCTGTACCCACGCCGCCTCGGCCTGGGGGCTGCGTGACCAGGCCAGCAGGTGGCGGCCCTCGGTGGCCGCCGTCATGGCGTTGCTCAGGGACTTGAGATTCAACGACTCGTTCTCCAGCGCGCCCAGCGCCGATTGGGCGAGGGACCCCATACGGTCCTCGCGCCCCGACTCGATTTCGTTCTGCTGGGTCGTGGGCACGTCGGACAAGCCCTCGTACTGGTCGTGGGCCAGGAGCTGCACGACGTCGCCGGCATTGACCACGCTGCCGTCGTCCAGGGTGACCGGCCCCGTCGCCAACAGGATCTGGTGCAAGGCCTCGAGGTCGACGGCCAGCACGCCGTCGACGCGCTGGCCCGTCTCGGCCTGCCACATGCTGGCCGCCATGGGGGCGTTGACGTCGAACTGCGGGGTGAACCCGAGGTTGCGCCAGTCGACTCCGGGTTTGATCCAGCCCCAGCGGGCTGCGAGGTCACCGGTGGCGTTCACCTCTCCCGCCGGCACCGGGATGTTCACCGTCTGATTGATCTTCGAGAGCTTGAGATGGCCGTCTTGCGTGTTGAGCACGCCCACCTCGAGGAAGTCTCCCGAGCCGGCGCGCATCTCGGCGTTGTTGGCCATCAGCAGCAGGTAGGTCTGCGGCCCCTGGAGGATGTCGGCCATCGTGCTCGCCACGCCCGCGGCGTGTTGCAGCCGGGTGCGCACCTGGTCCAGGTCTCGCACGAAGGTGTCGTGCTTGGAGGCGAGCGGGCCGATCAGGGCGTGCGCGGGGCCGGTGTCGATCCGACCCAGTTCCCGGTCCGTGCTGGCCGCCAACGAGGCCAGCTTGCGCAGCTCCACCACCCGGGCGGGCCCGCTGCTGTGCGAGGACTCCAGCACGGAGTGGGCCCGGTTGATGGCGGTGGCGCCGATGCCGGCCACCTGCGCCGAGGCGGCCGACAGGTCCTGCACCGAACGCACTTGTCGCCCGATGACCGGGAGGATGTCGAGCGGCGCCACGAGCGGGGAGTGCAAGAACCCGTTGGCCGAGTCGAATTGCCTGACGGCGGCCTCCAGCGGCGCTGTGGCGGTGTGGCCCACGACGTCGGAGGCGGAGAGGTGTTGCTTGGCCTGCTGCACGTCGGCCATGCCGTGGCTGGCGTGGACCACGCCGAGAGCGAGGACCACCGCCGTGGACCCCAACCACGCCACCACGACCACGATGACGCCCACCACGAGCCGACGGTGGCGGCGCTGCTTGCCGCGGCGCCGACGGGGGCGAACGTTCGGTACCCCCGTCGACGGAGGCGAGCCCGAGGGTGACGAGGACCCGTCCGGTCCGTCCGGTCCGTCCGGTTCGTCCGGTTCGTCCGGTTCGTCGGGTGGGCTCACCCGGGCAGGGACCGGATGTCGCGCCGCGCCCACAACAAGGCGGCGACGCGCTCGACCAGAGCGCCCAACTCGCGCGCCGTCGATCGGAAGGCGTCGGGCGGACCACCGATGGGGTCGGCCACGTCGTCCTCGGCCGAGCGGCCCACGAGATCGGTTCGCTCCCGTCCCCGGTGCAGCCGATGGAGCCAGGCGGCGAGCGTCTCGCCGGGCGCACGACCACCTCGATGATCTCCGCGGCGCACCAGTTCTTTGAGCGTGAAGGTGCGACCCCACGCACGATGGTCGAGGATCACCACCTCGCGGGCGTGGCGGCGCCCCATGCACAGGATCAGGTCCGAGGCCGCCACCAGCTCGGGCGATATCTGTGCGCTGCAGTGGCCGGAAAGGTCGAATCCGAGCTCGGCCATGGCGGTGATGACCTCGGGAGGAGACGCATACCCGCCGGGGAGAAGGCCGGCCGACGCGACCGACACGTCCTCGGGGGCGTCGGGGGCGTCGGGCCCTTCGACGAGAAGGCGGCGGAACTGCGCGGCCGCCATCGGCGATCTGCACATGTTTGCCGTGCACACGAAGAGGACCTGCACCGACCGAGTGTATCCAAGGCATGCCGATCGGAAGGGTGTGGCCGTGGGTATTGTCGGGTATGTGCGACGGGGGCTGATCACCGGCGTACTGGGGCGAGTCCTCCTGAGCTTCGGCGCCCTCATCCTGCTCTTCGTGGCGTACCAGCTGTGGGGCACCAGCATCGCCGAGTCCCACAGCCAGGCGGTGCTCCGCCAGCGCTTCGAGGCCCAGCTGCACCGTGTCAAGACCACGCCCCCGTCGTCGACCACGACGACGACCCCGGGACCGGGCGACCAGCCCACGGTGGGCCCGACCATCGCCGCCCCCAACGAGGGCAGTCCCGTGGGGGTGCTGCGCATCCCCACGATCGGCCTCGACAAGGTCATCGTGGAAGGGACCAACACCGCCGATCTGCAGCAGGGGCCGGGGCACTACACCGGGACGCCGTTGCCCGGAGAGGAGGGCAACGCGGCGATCGCCGGCCACCGCACGACCTACGGGGCGCCGTTCTACAACCTCGACCAACTCACCCCGGGGGACACCATCGATGTCACCACCGTGCAAGGGTCTTTCACCTACCGCGTGACCCGCACCGTGATCGTGAGCCCCGGGGACACCTCGGTGGTGGCCGACACGCCGACTCCGGAGCTCACCCTGACCACGTGCAACCCGCGCTTCAGCGACACGCAGCGCCTCGTGGTCCATGCCGCCTTGACCAGCACGCCCGCACCGACGGTGGCGCCGCCCAAGAAGACGCCGGCGGGCACGTCGGGTGCGAGCGGCCTCGCCGGCGGCCAGGGTGACTGGATCCCGGCGTTGGAGCGAGGGGCGGTCTCCGCGGTGGTGATCATCGCCATGTTCGCGGTGGCCCGGGGGCGCCGCCGACGGGTCCGGCGCTGGGGCGTGTACGTCGTGGGCGGCGCGCTGTCGCTGGTGGCGCTGTTCTTCTTCTTTGGGGCCCTGAGCCCGTTGCTCCCCGCCAGCTTCTGAGCGGCCGCCTACTGGTCGAGCACGGTCGGCTCGGTCCAAGCGCCGTCGGCCACCGCCTGTTCGGTCGGGTCGGTGGCCCGCCAGCCGCCATGGGGCGAGTAGCGCTTGACGACCTTGGCGGGCGATCCCACCGCCACGCAGTGGTCGGGCAGCGCGCCGGTCACCACCGAGCCCGCGCCCACCGCCACGTTGCGGCCGATGCGACTCCCGGGCAGGACCACCACCCCGGTCCCCAGCCAACTGCCCGATCCGATGTGCACGCTCGACTCCACCGGCCATTGCGCCCCGATGGGCACGTCGGGGTCGCGGTACACATGGTTCTGGTCGGTGACGTACACATACGGCCCGGTCTGGATGTCGTCGCCGATCTCCACGCAGAAATGGCCCACGATGTGGCTCCCCCGGCCGATGAGGGTCCGGTCGCCGATGGACACCACGGGG
>Ga0209415_10007139_pt1 | contig 19564 bp, 14 predicted proteins | sample PeaSoiSIISIP2007_FD_187696 | JGI IMG/M metagenome (GOLD analysis project Ga0209415, IMG submission 187696) | Peat soil microbial communities from Weissenstadt, Germany - SII-SIP-2007 (SPAdes) (version 2) | ecosystem: Environmental > Terrestrial > Soil > Wetlands > Peat | place: Germany... | reverse complement strand
CGGGACGGGCAGATTTGAACTGCCGACCCCTCGCACCCCAAGCGAGTGCTCTACCAGGCTGAGCCACGTCCCGACGGATAGGAAACCCGCTGCACCAAAGCGCCGCGGTGGGGTCTAGGAAATTCTACACCAGCCCGAACCCGCGCGTCCCGATCTGAGATCGCAGGAAGCAATCGCTTCTGTACGTACAAGAATAGCTATATGCTATATTTCGACGCTAGGCCGCCTTGCGCTCGATTTGGCGCGTTGCAGGCGCAGAATGGCCTGCAAAGGTCAACCCGTGGCCTCGCGGTCGCTCCTGGAGGCTTCTAGAGGCCAGCAAATGCCATCGCAGGCGACGACCGAACCGGCGATTACCGCCCGCACCGCAGCGTTCAAGCTTTAACCAAAAGCTAACATTGTGATAGATATGGGTCATGCGCGCGAGGGATCGTCATCGTCGTTTACGCTTGGGAGCGGGCCGCTCTTCCTCAAACACAGCGAACTGGATTTTCTTCTCTACCGGGTCAATGCGATCCACTAGGACGCGGATCTTCTGCCCGAGGCTGTAGATCTTGCCGGTGCGCTGGCCGATAATCTCGCGTGTGTTCTCGTGGTAGGTATAGCGATCGTCGGTCAAAGACGCCAGCGGAACCAGGCCTTCGACAAACAGGTCGGTCAGCTCGACGAAGAATCCGAACTTGGTCACGCTGATGATCAAGCCGTCAAAGTCTTCGCCGACCCGGTCCTGCATGAATTTGACCTTTTTCCATTCCATCAACTCGCGTTCGGCTTCGTCGGCGCGCCGCTCGGATTGGCTGGATTCTTCGGCGATCTCACGAAGCTCTTCGAGGGAGATCGGTCCGCCCAGCGGCTCGAGCGACTCGCGATGAGCCGAATGATCGCGCCGTTTGGACCACGGAGAGGGAGCATCCGTCTGGCGCTGGCCCCCGGTTGGTGATCCCTCAGCGGCTAAAGCCGCTCGTTTCTCCCGGGTGCTTTCCGCGCGGTTGAAGTCGTGCCCTTCCCGATTCCTGTCGTCAGCAGGAAACACTCCGATTGGTACTTGCCCTTCATGTTTCTCAGCTGACTCTCGCAGAACATCCTTCAAAATTCGGTGCACGATCAGATCTGGGCAGCGGCGGATGGGCGAAGTGAAATGCGTGTAAGTTGTCGCCGCCAGAGCAAAGTGCCCGAGATTCTCTTCCGAATATCTCGCCTGTTTCAACGAGCGCAGCATCAGGTAAGACAGGATTCGCTCTTCCGGTTTGCCTCCGATCTTTTCCGTCAGCTTCTGATACATGCGCGGCGTGATGTGAACTTCCTTCGGGATTTCGATTTCGCGCGGACGTTTGCCCGTGCCATAGCTGGCGCGACGGTCGGTCTTGAACTGCACCCGCTGAATGGGCAGCGGCCCCACGCCCAGCGAATAACCGAATGTGGCAGCGATCACTTCGAAATCGTAAACCCGCTTGGCATCGGGCTTCTCGTGGATCCGGTAAAGAGAAGCGATGCGCTTGTTTTCCAGATATCCGGCGACGCACTCATTGGCCGAGAGCATGAACTCTTCAATCAGGCGATGCGCCATGTTGCGCTCGGAGCGTGTAATGCTCTTCATCAGCCCCAATTCGTCGAATTCAATGACCGGCTCGGGCAAATCGAAATCGATCGAGCCCCGCCGCTCGCGCTTTCGATTCAGGATCAGCGCCAGGTCTCGCATCATCTCGAATGTGCTGACGAGATTTGCATAGCGCTTGCGCGCGCCCGCGTCGTTTTCCAGCACTGCATTTACGCCGGTGTACGTCATACGCTCGGCCGAGCGGATCAGGCCTTCCGATAACTCGTAGCCAATGATTTCGCCGCGATGGTCAATTTCCATGACGCACGACAAAACCAGGCGGTCCACGTGCGGGCGCAGGCTGCAAATATCGGTCGAAAGCTCCAGCGGCAGCATGGGCACGGCACGATCGGGGAAATAGACGCTGGTGCCGCGCAGGCGTGCTTCCTGATCGAGCGCTGAACCGGGCGTAACGTAGTGGGCCACATCCGCGATATGCACCTGCAGTTCGACGTTGCCGTTTTCCAGCTTGCGAACTGTCACTGCGTCGTCAAAATCGCGGGCCGTTTCGCCGTCGATGGTCACGATCGGAAAAGCGCGGAAATCGCGCCGTTGGTGAACTTGGCGTGCGGAAATGATTGGTTCGACTGCTTGTGCTTCGTCGAGCGCCTCGGGCGGAAAACGATGCGGCAGATGAAACTTGCGAATGATGATTTCCACGTCGACGCCGAAGTCGTCTTCGTAGCCCAGGATTTCCACCACTTTTCCGCGCGGGTTCTGAGTTGCACTGGGCCAGTCGGTGATTTCGGCATCGACGACGACGTTTTCCAGATCGTTCGAGAGAGTGCGACGGACAACTTCTTCTCCCAGAACCCGGTGGGGACCACTCGCGCTTTTGCTTTTCCTTCGGGTCCCCTGCGCTTCCCTACCCGATTCAACAACCGAGGGCGAGCCGGGCGCGGAGGAGTCGGAAATCGTTTCCGGAAATTCCCTCCCCGGCGGAATGACGATCTCCTGCGCAATCTTCTGGTCTATGGGCGTGACATAGTTGTGGCGATTGCCGTAGTGGAAGGTCCCGACCACGGTAGCATGGGCGCGGTCCAGGGGACGTACGATTCGTCCTTCCGCGCGTCCGTCGGGGCGGATGGTCGCAATCTCGACCAGTACGCGGTCGCCGTGCATCGCCGAACCGACCGCGGGCGGGGGAATGAAAATGTCTCCGGAGAGCCGCGCCTTCAGGCGTTCATCAAGAGAACTGGCATCCGGGATGACAAATCCGAAGCCATCGCGGTGCATACTCAGTTTTCCCACCACAACATTCTTGCCGCTGGCCGGCTGCGGAATCGCGTAACGGTCTGAATCCACCTGGGTGAGCTGGCCGCTGCTCACGAGGCGTTGCAGACGCTCCGCAAGCTCACGGCGCGCATCGCCATGCACTCCCATCTCCCGCACCAACTGTTTGAAACCGGCGGTACGTTTGGGCTGGCGTTCGATCTTTTTCAGAATGGCGGAGTCGGAGATCATGAGAAGCCGAAAAGATCCGTTCTTGTCCCTGGGTTTTCAGCCACCCTCAGCATACCTGAGCCGTACAAGAACTACCTTCTGCGGGGAGGAATTACAGTGCCGCAGCCGCTATTCCTGTTACTTTGGGTATCCCGGCTGAGCCTGAAAATGCGGAAACCACAGAATTTCCACAAGACTTGAGGCTTGCTGCGGAGTAGAATTCCCTTTAGTCACTGAAATGCGGCCTCGAACCTAACTCACTGATCAGGAAAGGATGTTTTTCGACATGTGGAAACCCACGAATCAGCCTTCTACAACTCCATCACGGCCGGGTGAGCCAGAGCGTCCTGCCGCGCCCCCAACCGTGACCTCCGTCACTACCGATGCCCCTGCGGCAGCGCCTCGTCCAGTTTCTGCCAGCACTGCCGACCAGGCGACTATCGGCAAATCGCTGGTGATCAAAGGTGAGGTGACCGGTTCTGAGTCGCTTTACATCGACGGCCGGGTGGAAGGTTCCATTAACCTGTCCGGCAACCGGGTCACGGTCGGCCGCAATGGTGTGGTTTCCGCGAATATCAATGCACGCGAGATCGTGGTGCTCGGGAAAGTGCGTGGCAATCTGACTGCCAGCGACCGGGTGGATATTCGCAGCGATGGTTCGCTGACCGGGGACGTGGTTGCAGCGCGCATCTCGATCGAAGACGGCGCGTTCTTCAAGGGCGGCATCGACATCCGCAAGGCTGGCCAAAAGCCGAACGGCGAGGAAGTGAAGGCGTCTTCCTCCACGACCGAAGCGGCGGCCGCGCGGGCGTAGACAGGCTCAAAGGATTCTAAGCAGAAAGAAATCAACGGCGGGAGCTCTCACAAGAGTGAGCGTACCCGCCGTTTTCTATCTTGCTGATAGCTGATGGCTTCTTAGCAGGCTGCTGAAAAATGAACCAAAAGAGTAAAATCAGGCTGTTTTGCGTCAAGAACTGGACCGTAACTTGTGGAATCTTCGTTCAGCGAAGCGAACAAATTACCCCTCTGGTTCATTTTTCCGCAGCCTGTTAGAGCGTTTAACAAAACCCGAGTTCGAGCCTAGGAACTATCCTCCAAGCCATTGATCGGCAGCATGCAGAAGAAGAAAAGCCGCCCAGACATCGGGCGGCGTGTGAGAAATCAGGAGTGTTTTCTACCTCCGTGCTGGACGTGCTTCATTTCCCCACCGTGAGGTTGTACGTAATGTCCAACGTGAAGTTGTACATCGGCATGTACCCGTGGAAGTGAATCTTGTGTGGACCTGCCCGCAGTGGCGCGAACATCACATACACTCCGTCGTCCACCAACGGAAAGTACGCTCCGCCGGTAAAGAACCCCTCCCCGATTGCCGTCCACAGGTTATCGTCCGGAATCGTGAAGACAGTGGCCGGAGATTGGACACGGAACTCCTGCAGCAGGTTCCGAATCTGTTTCCCGTCAATATCGATTTCATTGGTTGTTCCATCCATCGCCTGCGCAAGATTCACCCGCATATCGTTTATTTGTGCCTTGGGATCGCCCAGTTCCAGCGACGTCCACTCAGCGTTGAGTATGGGGATGTAGAGAGCTTTTCCGGCCGGTACGCTGCAGCTGCGAATGACGCCGTTGTAGCCGCAATTGTTTTGGTTGGTGGCGCAAAACTTCCCTCCCAGAAACCACACCGCACCTGACTGCCCGACACTGCAGTCGCCGTTGTCAAAGAGTGGATGGTTAGCGACAGGTATGGAGAGCGCCCATTGCCACCAGGCTGCCGACCATTCGCTGTACGTCCTGCCATACGCCACGGAGTCCCGGTCCATCACGTTGGGATCGTCGCCATTGCGGGCCATGGCACTGGGTACTGCCAGCACTGCCAGGCCCAGAACAATTACAACAACTAGGATACGTTTCATGGTATTTCTCCTTTTTTTTATGTGGTTGGGGCCGCGAGGCCGATTGAGGCGCTCGCGGCGTGTTGGTCAAGCGCGGTACTGCAGAGTTGTGCTGCCGCTCTGCGGCTTTCCTTGTACCGCAATGGAAAAAGACATCGAGAGCAAGTTCGCACTACCGTTGTCCTTTCCGTTCCAACTTGTCATCCCGATCCGAGCGCCGGCGCCATCAGAATGATTCCATCCTGGGCGTGGCACTCCACGCCCAAGTTCCCGCTATGCTGGACGTGTTTCATTTCCACGCCACGTGGAGGTAGTACGTAATGGTGTCCCCCCCAGCAACCCCAAACACCACTACGTGATCCCCTGGAGGCAGCGGGGCGAGCATCACATCCCATCCATCGTCCACCGCGGGAAAGTACGTTCCTGCCGGATACGTCGTGCCGTAAACCGCGGTGAGCAAATTGTTGTCGGGAATGGTAAAGCCAAAGACGGTGGACTGGATCCTGAAGTCCTGCAGGAGATCTCGGATCGGTTTATTATCTATCGCGAGGAACTCGTGCGGGTTTAGATACTGGTTTAGAAGCTGGAAGACGTTCGAGCGCAAGGTCGCAATCTGTTGATACGTCTGGTCGCCCGGGTGTTCACTCGTGCTCTCTTCTACTGCCGAGTCTTCCCAGTCCCACACGGGGAAGAAGAGAGCTGTCCCGGCCGGGATGTTACAGTGGCGAACCCTGGTCCAGGGGGGGACGAAAGCCCCGCCCAGGAACCACACCGGACCCGACTGGCCCACGCTGCAGTCTCCGTCGGTAAAGAGAGGGTGCGTGGTCACGGGGAGTGAATAAGACCATTGGTCCCAGGCCGCCATCCAGTCACCGTAGGTCCTTCCGTAGGCCACGGAATCCTGGTCAATCACTTTGACGCCGTCGCCATCGTGGGCCATGACATTTGGTACTGCCAGCACCGCCAGGCCCAGAACAATTGCAACAACTAGGATACGTTTCATGGTATCTCTCCTTTTTATGTGGTTTGGGCCGCGAGGCCGATTGAGGCGCTGGCGGCGGGTTGATCAAGCGCGGTACTGCAGAGTTGTCCTGCTGCTCTGCGACTTTCCTTGTACCGCAATGGAAAAAGGCCACCGACATCGAGAGCGAGTTCGCACTACGGTTTGTCCTTTCCGCTCCGAATACACGGGCTGAATATGGGCTGTAGCCGGTGAGGAAGTAAGGAGGAAGAAGTCAAATTTGGGTGAGGCTTTCGTCTGGAAAAGGCAGTCACGCGAAGACCTAGCCAGCGTCGCAGAGAGCCCCTTCTGTATGCGATTAAAAGAAAACAACTTACTGCGATTTGCAGAAGCCGGCCCGCGCGCTGCGTCCGGTGGAATGAGCAACGGTCCTGGCGCATGTGCGCGGAGAAAAAATTCCAGGATCGCTCACTGACGTTGCGCGATGAAGGGAGTATGCTATTCGCCAGAAATCTTTCTCAGGTTAACTAGGGCTCTCCGGCGAGCCAAAAGGCGTTGTGCCCATGGACCACGGCGCGCAATCTCCTGCCGCACCACCCAGCACGTGCCTGTACCATGCCTTCTACGTGGGAGACTGGCTGGTTGAGCCAGAACTAAACAGGATTCAGCGGAATGGCGACAGGGCCCACCTTGAGCCCAAGGTGATGGAGGTATTGGTCTGCCTGATCCAGGCAAACGGAAATGTCGTTTCCAAGGAACAACTGATCCGGGAAGTGTGGCAGGGCACATTTGTCACCGATGACGTATTGAAAGGAAGCATCTGGCAACTGCGCAAAGCGTTTCAGGACCATTCCAAACATCCGAAGGTCATCGAAACGATACCGAAGAGCGGGTATCGTCTTCTCCTGCCCGTCCGGGGAGTTGAAAAAGTTAAAGTTCCTGTTTCTCATTCACAGATCCTTGCGCTGGTTACTGCCTCTGTTCTTGTTCTGGTAGTTGCCGCCGCTTGGATCCGGTACAAGCATACCCACGTGGGTGCTGCGGGAGACTCCGCACCTTCGGTTGCTGTGTTGCCATTTGCGGACCTGAGTCCTAAGCACGATCAGGAATACTTCTCAGACGGTTTAGGGGAAGAAATCCTAGACCATTTGACTAAGATCCCGAAACTTAGAGTTTCGGCGCGTACATCAGCGTTTCGGTTCAAAGGGAAGAACGAAGATCTACGCGTCATCGGACGGATGCTCAACGTCGCCAACGTCCTCGAAGGGAGCGTCCGAAGGGATGTGAACCGCGTTCGCATCAGTGCGCGGCTGCTCAGGACGGATGACGGCGTGAATCTCTGGTCGGACTCCTATGATCGTGATTTCAAGGACGTCTTCGTAGTGCAGGACCATATCGCAAGGGCGGTGGCCTCCGCCCTGCAAATCACGTTGCAGACTGGTAAGCCGACAGCGACTCCGCCGACTCCGGGAACCACCAGTCCTGAGTCCTATGAAGCTTTCCTGCACGCCCTATATTTCTCGCACATGAACGACAAACAATCGGAAACCAAGGCTCTCGATTACGCCAACCGGGCCATCCAGTTGGATCCTAACTACGCACCGGCGTACGCCCTGCGGGCAAGCATCACTCTAGAGTCCGGTGGAATGGTTTGGATGGATCCCTCGAAGGCAGCAGAAAAGACCCGGCGCGACACAGAAAAAGCCATCGCGTTGGATCCGAACCTCGCTGACGGGTACCAGGTGTTGAGCAGGATTCAATCTGAGGTGGAACTCAATTGCCGCGAGGCGGAGATCTCCCTCGAAAGAGCGCGCGAGCTCCAGCCGGGAGATCCCGAAAACCTGGGCCGCGGCGCAATGCTTGCGAGATGCCAGGGCCGCCAGGAGGAAGGGGTAGAACTCCTGAAGCAAGAACTTTTACTCGACCCGCTGCGGCCCCTGGAGTATGTGTATCTCGCGCAAGACTTGCGAGACCTGGGACGGCACGAGGAAGCAGTCGTAGCTCTCGGAAAGGCCTTGGACATCAATCCGAACCAGATCATGGCCCATGAAATTCGAGGCGAGGTTTACCTCGCCCAGGGACACCTCCAGGAAGCCCTGGCCGAAATGGAGAAGGAGCCAGAGAGCATCTTTCACGATCTTGGAATGGCCATTGCCTACCACGCGCTTGGACAGTCTCAGGAATCTGACTCGGCCCTGACAAGGTTCATCTCACAGCATCAGGATGATGCCGCCTATCAGATCGCGCAGGCGTATGGCTATCGTGGGGAAGTGGATCAAGCCTTCGTGTGGCTCAACCGCGCTTATAAGCAGAGCGACCCTGGCCTGGCGTGGCTCAAAACCGATTTGAAGTTGAAGAACCTGCATGAAGATCCGCGATACGCCCAACTGCTTAGAAGCCTCAATCTGCCCGAGTAAGTTATTCAGATCTCAAGACCCCATGGGCTTGCTGGCAAAGTACTGAGACGTTTGTTAGAAGCTCTCAGGGCTCAATCCCCTTACTCAATTCCTCTGCTTGCCTTTCGGCCACGCGTGGATAGATGGTTCCCTTGCGTCGACGCAGATCGCCGGGCAACTTCGACCGCGTGAGCCACAATCCTGCAGCAACCGCCCCGGCCCATGTGAGGGTGATCAAACCTAGTGCCTGGAAGTCAGCAGCACGGCTGCCCCGGACCATCACTCCGCTCGCCACCCGGTAACTCAGCAGTGCGGCAGCGGCAGCTGTGATGGCGGCTTTGCCCAACTCTCCCCATTGCAATTTGCCGGTTGCAACCAGCTTACGACGATGCAACAGGATGGCATATGCGAGGGTGTTGGCGACGATGCCAAGATCGGAGGCGATTGCGAGTCCAACGGTCGACAGTTCGTGATAGAGAGCGGAGTACATGGGGAGCGATGCGACGGTGATGACGCTGCTCGCAATCATGGGTGTAAGCGTGTTTCCTGCCGCATAAAAGGCGCGGGCATAAAGGCCTTGCGCGGCCCAGAAGGCGAGCGAAAGCGAGAACCAGAAAAAGTAAACCCCGGTGGCCTGGGAATCAGAAAACTGGAAGTGGCCGCGGCGATAGACCAGATCGATCAGCGGCAACGCGGCTACCGTCATCAGGCTGGTGGCGAGCAGCGAAGTGGCTACGATGCGATAAATGGAGCCGTTCACCGTGTCGGAAAACTCCTGCATCCGCCTCTCGCCGAACAAACGGGCGAAAAACGGGAGCGAGGCCTGGCCGGTGGCTTGCCCCAGCACCGCAATCGGCACGGCAAACAGGCGCTTGGCATAGTTGAGACGCGTGATCTCGCCGACGCCGTTAGAAGCGAAGTGACGGAGAATCCAGTCGTCGGCAGTAACCAGCGACACGCCCAGCATCAGCGGAATGGAGAGGCGAACCCATTCGCGAAAAGCGGGATTGCGAATGTCGAACGAGACTCGGTAACCCGTGCCGATCCGCGCCGCGCCGATGGCATTGATCAGGAATGGTCCGATGAAACTTCCGGCTAATGCTCCATAAGCGAGCGACGAAATGCCGAGCGGACGCGAAAGCAGGACGCCCCCCAGGATGATAAAGGCGTTGTAGAGCAGCGGCCCGAACGCCGGAAACAGGAACAGCCGCCGGGAAAGCAGGACCGCGGAAACCACTCCGCCGACGTAGAAAAAGACCTGCGCGGGCAGAAGGATGCGGGTGAGGTGAACGCACAGCGCAAGCTGTTCTGGGCCGAATCCGTTGAAAAAATAGCGCGAGAGCTGCGGCGTGAAAATTTCGGCCAGAATGATTCCGATCCCCAGCACGACCGTCATCACCGTAATGATGACCGAGAAGGTTTTCTGCGCGTCTTCCTCTTTCTTCTCGGCAAGGAATCGAGTGTAGATGGAGACGAAAGTGATGGAAGCGGTTCCGCCGGCGACGATGTAGTTCAGCCAGTCAGGAATGGTGAAGCCGGCGACGTAAGCATCCGTTGCCGGTCCGGCGCCGAACGCCCATGCGATGTAGGCTTCGCGGACATATCCAATCACACGCGAGAGCATGACTGCCGACATGAGCAGCAGGGTCGCCGAGAAGGCGCTGTGCTGATGCGAGGGGCGCAGGAGCTGCAGAAGGCGTCTCACCATTTCAGCCGCAGATTACGCAACCTAGATACTCTTTTCTCATAACCGGAGAACTTATCCGAGCCTATCAGACCTCACGCAGAAAGCGCGTTAATCTCCGTGGATCAGGGGCCGAAGCTATAATTCGGAACGTGCTGGATTCCACTCCTTTCGGGAGCCATTCGCTCCACGCTTATGCGACGGTTGTTTTGCGCCCCGGCGGCCGTCATCACGAAAGAATGGATTGAGTGGGCAATCGGACAGTTTGCGGGGCGATTGAGGAAGTGACGACGGAACAGTGATCCATCAGCTGTCCCTCAGGGTTTGCGGAAAAGCTGGCAAGAATTGTCATTCCGAGGAGCAGCGGCGACGAGGAATCTGCAGTTTCCTCTGAATTCTGCAGAACTGCAGATCCCTCGCTTCGCCCGGGATGACAAAGTTCTTCAATAAGTTACGCAAATTAGTCCCTCAAATCCGCTCTTTCCTTAATCCATGTGATTGTGCATCTGCCGCTCGACTGACCACACATCTTCCGGCTTCTGCTCGAACGGATAGACGTGCACCATCCAACCGAAGATTTGCGGCATGAAGTTGCCGCCAGCGGCGTCGCAATCTCCTTTGGTTGAAATCGAGCCGGCGAGGCCGAATTGCGGGTGCGGTCCCCACATTTCTTTCTTCTTATCCTGAGGAGGTACGCAGAGGTTCACATGCGCATGCCATTGGGCGATGCTGAGCGGAATGCGCGAATCGAGCTCGTCTTCGGTGGCGTTCTTGGGCGCGGTGTACATCACGCCGATAAGCTTGTAGTCATCGCCTTGCTTCTCGTAAAGCAACGACGTGGGGTGGTCGGGATTGAAATGGCGTCCCGCCTCAAATCCATACCAGTAATTCGTGAAGTGATATTGCTTCTGCGGCAGGTTGGGGAGAAAGATTTTGTAGCCGTCGGCCAGCGCGGCTTTGTAGTCCTTGTATTTCTCCGCGACCCTGCGGGCAGTTTCGACCACCTGATCCGCTTTCTGCTGATCACCTGGCTTGAGGTCCCGCAACGCGGTCATTTTCATGTGCGGCCCCATGTCCAGGTGACGGCTTTCCATGGAGTGCATAGCGTGGGCACTGCCATCGTTGCCCATGCCCGGCATGTCGTGCATGTCGGATGCGTTCATGCCGGACATATCGTGACCCGACATGTTCATGTTGGGCATATCGCTCGAAGGTTTCTGGTTCTGCGCCCAAGTCGCAGAAGAGCACAAGACGGCGAGCGAAACAACGGCCAGGATTGGTTTGAGCATACTGATCTCCCAGGTTCTATAAACCCTGAAGGAGATAGTGTGTTTCTGCAACGGAAGAGTGGTTACTCAGGGTTACGGGAGTAATTCTGCTCTAGTCGTCCCGACCGAAGCGAAGCGCAGCGGAGGGACTCTTTTTCAGAGGTATGGGACACCCGAACGTAGGCTTCAACCCATGCTATGCACTTCGGACTCAGTCCGCCGGAGGGTATTCTAATAAAGAACTATAAGTGGTTTCACGAACGGATTTCTTCGAGTCGGCGTCTGGCCTCAGGGGCTAAAGCCCAGTTTCATTGGACTATGAGCGGCACGGCTGAAGCCGTGCCCTTCCACAAAAACCATTTACGAAAACAGTTCCAGTTCTCACGAAGCGACTTCTTGTGGCTCCGCGCCGGCCAATCCAACTGCGATCAGGGCCTTGCTGGCAGCGTCTTTTCCGGAACGAATACAATCCGGCACGCCGATTCCGCGATATCCATTGCCGGCGAGCGCCAGGCCGGGAAGGCTTTGCAGTAGATCCTCGATCCGCTGCAGACGCTCCAGATGGCCCACACCGTACTGCGCCATCGCGCCCTTCCATCGGTAAATGCGCGTGAACTGTGGATCAGCCGTGAGGCCGATAATCTGACGAAGTTCTTTCCGCACGATGCGGACGATTTCTTCGTCGGAGGATTGCAGAACCTGTTCATTGCGCGCCCCGCCGATGAAACAGCGGAGAAGGGCGCGATCCTCGGGAGCCCGGTGAGGAAACTTGTTATGCACAAAAGTGGCGGCCAGCATGTGCCTGCCTTCACTGCGAGGAATGAGAAAACCGAAGCCCGGTGGCAGCGATGAGCGCACGCTGCGGCCGTAACTGAGGTTCACGGTCACAGAGGACGTGTACTGAATACCAGCCAGTTCGGAAGCAAGACGCGAGCTTGCGCTCTGCACCAGACCTGCCGCAGCTTGCGCGGGCGTGGCAAGAATCACCGCGTCGAAATAGTCCGAGGCGTAGCCCGCAGAGACTACCCAGCCACTGCTTTGCGGCTGGACCGATTGCACGAGAGCGCCAGGACGCAGAGCAGATTGAAACAGGCGAGAGACGACCGCGTCCACCATCTGCTGCATGCCATCCTTCAACGAAGTGAACAGCGGCCGCGCTGGACCTTTCGCAGCGTGCGCGATCTGTTTGCGAGCGGCCAGCATGGCGCGGCCCAGGCTGCCATATTTCGCCTCCATCTCGGCAAAGCGCGGCAAAACAGCGCGCACGCTGAGATCGCCGGCCTCACCGCCGTACACGCCGGAAAGCAGAGGATCGGCAAGGCGTTCGACCATTTCGGAGCCGTAGTGACGCTCGACAAACGAAGCCACGGTCTCATCCGCGTCGGCCTTTCGTGGCGGATGGAACCACTCACGCGCCATTCGTAATTTGGTGCGGGCCGAAAACAGCGCCGAAAGCACGGTGGGCGCGATCTTCGTGGGGACCATGAACATCAGGCCATCCGGCATGACCACCAATTTGCCCTTCACCAGAATGTAGGTCTTGCGATCGGCGTCATTGGAGCCGATCAGTTGATCGCCCAGTCCGATTTCACGGCAGAGTTCGCTGGCCCACGGTTTTTCTGTGAGAAAGGAATCGGGACCAGCCTCGACCAGGCAGCCATCCACGCGCTCGGTGATCAGCACCCCACCCAGGCGCGGGCCGGATTCGAATACAACATATTCGAGGGCTCCGGCGCGGCGATGCTCTTCGAGAGCAAAGGCGGCTGACAGTCCCGAGATACCGCCGCCGATGATGGCGATCCGTTTCATACGACTTCAGCCAGGCGCGACTTGGCCACGTCGGCGAGAGCTGCCGCCAACAATGGTGACTCGTTCAGCGACTCCGCGCGCCACAACCGCATCCCTTCCCTCTCGGCGAACTGCTTGAAGCCGATATCGATGTCGTAGAGCACCTCCACGTGGTCGCAGAGAAATCCTATCGGCTGAAGGAATACGCCTCGATAGCCTTTTTCCTTCAGACTGCGAATCGTGTTTTCCACGGTGGGCCCGAGCCATGCGCCGCCTGACATGCCTTGACTTTGAAAGGCGAACACCCAGTCGTCTGGTTGAAGTCGAACTTCGCGGGCAACCAGAGAGGCTGTCTCTTTGGACTGAGAGTCGTAGAGATCACCCTCGGCAATAGTGCGCTGCGGAACGCTGTGCGCCGTGAAGATGATCGGAATCTTGTCCCCCATTTCGCGGCAGGCACGCTCCCACCCGAGGCGCAACTTCTGGCTGAAGGCTTTGATTAACAACGGGTGGTCGTGCCAGGACTCGATGAAATCGATGGTAAAAGGAACTGCATTGCTACTGGTGAGCGCGGAGCGGTAAAGTCCGACGCTGGTGCGCGAGTTCTGCGGGGCCAGACAGATGACCACAGCGTGGTCGATGCCATCCGAGATCATGGCGCGAACCGCGTCGGCGATGAATGGTTTCCAGTTTCGCATGCCCACATACACGGGCAGCCCCAATTCTCGCGCCAGAAGTTCCCCTTGCTTCAGAGTCAATTCAGTGAGCGGAGACCGGTCAATCAGCGCGTAGCGGTGCTTCACTTCCTCGACGACCTGTGGTGGGAGCGGACGTCCACCTGTGACTTGCAGGAGGAACTCCGGCACTTCTTCGACCGAGTCTGGGCTGCCATGCGCCAGGAGTAGCACGGCAGTCTTTCGGAATTGAGCGGTTGTGGTCAAAGGAAATCACGTTCCAAATGCATCTTCTACAACAGAGGACACGGAGGGCACGGAGGTCGTGATCACCGGTACTCTTGCACAAACTTCGCCAGCGCCTTCACATTCTCGACCGGAGTCTCCGGCAGTATTCCGTGCCCCAGATTAAAGATGTGTCCCGGCCGGCCGCCGGCTCGGTGCAAAATATCTTCCGCCCGCGACTTCAGTTCCCTCCACTCCGCAAACAGCAAAACCGGATCCAGATTTCCCTGGACCGCACCTCGGAACCCCAGGCTACGCCAACCTTCGTCGAGCGGGATGCGCCAGTCGAGCCCGATCACTTCGGCGGCGGTTTCCTTCATGGATGGCAAAAGTGTCGCGCTGTCGGTACCAAAATAAATCACGGGAACTCCGCTCTTCTGCACTGCCCGCACCAGTTCAGTTGTTCGCGGCAGCACGAAGCGGCGATAATCCTCAGCGCTCAGGCAGCCTACCCAACTGTCGAAAATCTGAATGATATCGGCTCCGGCCTGCACTTGCTCCGCAGCGTATTCGGACACCACCGTGACCAGCTTGCGCATAAGCTCATCCCACAGTGCAGGGGACGAGTACATCATTTTTTTCGTGTGAACATAATTGCGCGAGGCGCCGCCTTCGATCATATAACTGGCCAGGGTGAAGGGCGCGCCACAAAAGCCGATCACGGGCAGACGGTTTCCGAAGTGCTTGCACACCAGGCGCACGGCTTGCGAAACGTAGCCCAGATCGCCGGCACGATCGGTGCGCAGGCGGGATACGTCTTCTTTTCGTCGCACAGGCGTTTCAATCACCGGACCCTCTCCCGCTGAAAAATGGAAAGGCAGTCCCATGACTTCCAGCGGCAACAGGAGATCAGCAAAGATGATGGCTGCATCCACCGCCAATGCCTCAGCGGCGGTGACGGTTACTTCGGCCGCGATCTCCGGCTTCTTGCAGATTTCGATGAGTGAATATTGCTTGCGCACGGCCCGGTATTCCGGCATGTAGCGGCCAGCCTGGCGCATAAACCAAACGGGTGTGCGATCCACCGGCTGCGCTTTGCAGGCCTTCACGAAGCGGGATTCGGGGGCAGACATGAACTTTCAAATGTAGCATTTTTGCGCTGAGCTCGGCGCCGGAGGGTCCAATGCGGACGTTTGTTATTCGCCGAATTCCCACCCTTCAAGGTTTTCTTACTGACTGTGTCCAAACCTTGGACGGCTGGTTGCCCTCTTGAGTACCTAGGCACCAAAAGAGATAACCTCAATCTCCACTGGATTCGGCCTATGATTCAAGGAGCGATCAGCCTTTGGGGATACAGGAGGTACTTGCATGGCAGCGAGTCAGGTAGTGCTCTATTTCGATAAGCAGGAGGACGCTCTGCTTTTCACCCTAGCTGCCAGTTCGGTGATGTCGGCCGAGGGGCCGGCCCGAGGCAGCGAAGCAGTGGCCAAGGTGGCCATGGAAATTTGCAAGGCCAGCCGTATCACGACGGAGGGCGCTCTTAATACGCCGGAAAGATGCGCATAACTCCCGAAAGCTCGATTTTCACGAGTGCGCGGGAAAATATACTGAATCAGTCCTCGCCGTGATCAAGAGCCGGAATTTTCTGGGTAATGGAAAAGATTGGCCCAGAAATTAAGAAGGCGGTCGTGAGGGTCGAACGTTGCCGTACCTGGCAAGCACTAACCCATGACCGCCGTGAGAACAATCTTCAACAACCACAATACCGCAAGCATGGTTCTGCCGCGATACAGTGAATTCCGTAGGATCCCATGAAAAGTACTGTAGGAGCTCCTTAGCCGACAGTTGACATTACTGCTCTCTGCTTTTTAACATATAGGTTCGATTTCGCACTGTCTTAAAGGATGGAGCTGGTTCCAGCGTTGTATACCTCGCTTCCTGCAACAAACTTCTTATGATCACTGTAAACGATCTCACAAAGAGATACGCGCGCAAAACTGCCGTCGACCATATTTCGTTTGAGGTCCAGAAGGGCCAGATCGTGGGCTTTCTTGGCCCCAACGGAGCGGGGAAGACGACCACCATGCGCATGCTGACGTGCTTTCTGCCGCCCACGTCCGGGACCGCGACTGTGGCCGGTTTCGACGTTCTCGAAAAACCGCTCGAAGTCAGAAGGCGCATCGGGTATCTTCCGGAAACTCCGCCTCTTTATCCGGAAATGGATACGGACGGTTACCTCACATTCGTTGGCAAGCTCAAAGGACTCAGCGGCGCCGAACTGCGCAAGCGCGTCGGCTATGTATGCGAGCGCTGCGCCATTCTGGATGTGCGAAAGACGCTGCTCGGCAAACTTTCCAAAGGTTATCGCCAGCGCGTCGGCCTCGCTCAGGCCGTGATTCACAATCCGGACGTGCTGATTCTGGACGAACCCACGGCTGGCCTCGACCCCAAGCAGATCAACGAAACCCGCGAACTAATCAAGGGCCTAGCCGGTGACCACACGATTATTCTCAGCACCCACATCCTTCCCGAGGTCGAGCAGACCTGCGAGCAGGTAATCATCATCAACCAAGGCAAGCTGGTGGCGACCGATTCTGTGCGCAACTTGCAGGAACGGGCCCGCGGCGTGGAATCGGTTCTGGTGGAAGTGGCGGGGCGCAATGGCAATCTTGATCGCGCCGACGCACAGCGGCGACTGGAGCAGGTGGCCGGGGTCAGCCGGGTCGAGTTCAAGACCAGCCACGGCAACCGGAATATTTTCGAGATCGAGAATCAGAAGGGTTTTGTGCGTGGCGATCTGGCCCGCGCCATTGTTCAGTTGGGTTGGGACCTTAACGAGCTTCGCTCCTCTGCCATGAGCCTGGAAGAAGTATTTCTTCAGCTCACGCGGGCGGAAACGCCTACTGCGACGGACGAACTCGCGGTCGAGGGGGCAAACTAAATGCGAAATGTGTGGATTATTTTCCGCAAGGAACTGGGCAGCTATTTCGTTTCACCCATCGCGTACATTCTGCTGACGATGTTCGCACTGGTGGTCGGATTCTTCTTCTGGATACTGCTTGGCGGTTTCGTTGTGGAAAGTATGCAGGCTCAGATGCGGGGCCAGATGATCCCCATGAACCTGAACGAGGAAATCATACGGCCCCTGTTATCCAACGTCAGTGTGATCGGGCTATTTTTCATTCCGATGATCACCATGCGGCTGTTCGCGGAAGAGAAACGCTCGGGGACCATTGAACTGCTGGCGACATCACCGGTGCGTGATCTGGAAGTGATCATCGGAAAATGGCTCGCGGCGGTAGCACTCTATGCCTGCATGCTGCTGTTCACTGCTCTGAACTTCGCATTTCTTTTTAAGTACGGCAATCCCGACTGGAAACCGCTCGCTATGGGTTATCTTGGACTGCTTTTGCAAGCCGGCGCGCTCTTGGCAGTTGGCACTTTCATTTCAACCCTGACCAAGAATCAGATCATCGCCGGCGCCGCAACCTTCGGAGTCCTGCTACTGCTTTGGGTTCTGGAATGGCCAAGCTCCTACGAAGCGGCCGGCTGGGCGCGCATTCTCGCCTACCTGTCGGTGATCACACACTTTGAGTCATTTGCAAAAGGTGTGCTCGATTCGAGGGACGCAATTTATTATGCGACGCTGATTTTCCTGGCACTGTTTTTGACGGCCCGTTCCATGGAATCTCTGCGCTGGAGGTCGTAAGTGAATATCCAGTTGCTAAAAGCGAGACAGACGAAATACGCGGCTTACGCGGCTGTCTACACCATTGTGATCATCACCGCCGTAGTCATCGCCAACGTTCTGGCGGACCGCTACAACAAGTCGTATGACGCGACTGCGAACAAGCGCTACAGCCTGTCGGACCAGACAGCGAAGGTGGTGAAGGGACTCAAGGGGGATGCAACCATCACCTACTTCGACCAGAGTACCCGCTTCGAGCGCGCCAAAGACCTGCTTGGAGAGTACCAAAATCTGTCGCCCCGGATTCATGTCGAGTACGTGGACCCGGACAAGAAGCCGCAGGAGGCCCGCGCGGCCGGCATTAAGAATTACGGGACCGCGCTTGTGCAAATTGGTGGCAACAAGGAAGAAGCCAAGAACATCACTGAGGAGGGCATCACAGGCGCGATCATTCGTGATCTGAAGCACAACACGCGTACGGTTTGCTTCCTGGCCAGTAGCGGCGAGCACCAAATCGAGGATGCGGACCGGAACGGTTATTCCGGCTTCAAGACTTTGCTGGGCAAAGACAATTACGAAGCGAAAACAGTAGACCTGCTGCAGAAGGCCGAGGTCCCAGCCGACTGCACCGTGCTGGTTGCCGCCGGCCCTACCCGCGATTACGAGCAGCCGGAAGTCGACGCGATCAAGAAATATGTGGAGGACGGCGGGCGGGCGCTGTTTATGCTTGATGCTCCATTGAAGATCGGCCGAGCCGAGATTGCGGACAACGATGTCCTGGGGAATCTGCTCCAGAGCTGGGGCGTTACCCTGGACAAGAATGTGATCCTCGACATGAATCCGATTGGCCAACTCGCCGGCCTGGGTCCGCAAGTGGCGCTTGTGACTACCTACGGCTCGCAACCCATCGTGAACGGGTTGAAAGGCACTGCGACCGGCTTCCCACTGTCTCGCTCAATCGAGATCAAGAACGGTGACAAGACCACAGTGGAAAAGATGTTCGATTCCTCCACCACCAGCTTGGCCGCCAGCAACTTGAGCTCTCCGGCGGTCGACGTAAATGATCCTAAGAACAAAAAGGGGCCCCTGACGCTCGCAGCGGCAGGCACTTACAACACCGGTAAACAGGACTCGCAAGGGCGTTTCGTGGTCGTGGGTAGCTCTTCCTGGGCGGCCAACTCGTTCCTCAGATTCAACGGCAATAGCGATCTTGCCCTGAATACGATTGACTGGCTGTCGTCGGATGAAGATCTGATCTCGATTCGTCCGAAGCGCCCCGAAGACCGCCGCATCATGATGACCCGCGCGCAAATAAATTGGATGCGCATCACCAGCCAGTTCCTGTTGCCCTTGGTAGTGGTGATTGCCGGCGTGTCCGTGTGGTGGAAAAGACGGTAGTTTATGTAGCCCCCGGTCGAGCGGCCCTCCGACTTGGCTCGGGGTTCGTCTCACAGGCTCTCTCCGGTGAAGCAGGTGGCATGGAAGGCCATCTCAAGAAAAGCACATGAAATTGCGTGGACTCATCATTGCGATACTGGTGTTAGGCGCTCTCGTCGGAACCCTCTACTGGTCCAATCATCACAAACCGGAGGAGACGACAAAGGCGTCCACTGACACTCCTCCCAAAATTCTCGCGCTTAACCAGGCCGACATTTCGAAGATCGACCTGAAGAACAAGAGCGGGGACGAGGTGGCGCTCGAAAAAAATGGCTCTGGCAAGTGGCAGATGACCGCCCCAAAGCCGCTCGGAGTGGAGGAGAGCGTAGTTTCGGGGATGGTGTATAGCTTGTCCTCCCTCAATTCAGAGCGACTGGTGGAAGAAAAAGCCACGGATCTGAACCTGTACGGCCTGGCCGAACCAGCTCTCGCAGTTGTGGTCACAGAAAAAGATAACAAAACACAGAAATTGCTCATCGGCGACGACACGCCGGCCAGTGGCGGGGGTTTT
>Ga0209415_10007138_pt1 | contig 19565 bp, 16 predicted proteins | sample PeaSoiSIISIP2007_FD_187696 | JGI IMG/M metagenome (GOLD analysis project Ga0209415, IMG submission 187696) | Peat soil microbial communities from Weissenstadt, Germany - SII-SIP-2007 (SPAdes) (version 2) | ecosystem: Environmental > Terrestrial > Soil > Wetlands > Peat | place: Germany... | reverse complement strand
CGCGCCGTCGGCTGGGGTAACTCGTCGATGATGGTGTGCCAGCAGTCGCCGCTCGAGCCCAACAAGACGCACACGCCGTGGCGCAACCACGTCGAGGGCCTCAAGCCGTATCCCACGTTGAACCGGCGCGCCTCATTCTACATCGATCATGACTGGTACCTCGAAGCCGGTGAAGAGCTGCCGGTGCACAAGGACAACCCGCATCAAGGTGGCGAGTATCCGTTGCGTCTCACCAGCGGCCATCCGCGCTGGAGCATCCATTCGATGAACCACACCAGCCGCATCATGCTCGGTACGCACCGCGGCTATCCGGTGATGTACATGAACCCCGACGACATGGAGGCGCGCGGCCTCAAGAACGACGACGAGGCGCGGGTGTTCAACGATCTTGCGGATATGCGCATCCGCGTGCGGCGCTCGCCGGGCACCAAGCCCGGGCAGGTGGTGATCTACAACGGCTACGAGCCGTTCCAATTTAAGGATTGGAAGGGACCGGAGAACGTCGAGCCCGGCATGGTGAAGTGGCTGCACTTCGCCGGCGGCTACGGCCACCTGCAGTACCGCGGCCTGCACTGGCAGCCGATCCCGATCGACCGCGCCGTGCACCTGGACGTCGCCAAGGCGTGAGAAGGCGAGATGTCCGCGCCGCTCAACGAACGTAGGGGCGATCCTTGTGATCGCCCCTTGCGGCGTCGCGAACCGGCGGGAAACAGGGCGAACACAAGATTCGCCCCTACAAGATCGCTGTGAACGTTATGCAGCAGCGGTGGGGCGGCACGATGGGACTGCGGCCGGCGTTGCCGCTCGTGGTCGCCGGCTTCGTCATCTCGTTCTTCGTCGTCGGCGGTGGCATCGATACGGTCAGCGTTTTTCTGCACGCCATCTCCAAGGCAACCGACTGGTCGCGTTCGGGCTTGTCACTGGCGGTGAGTATCGGCGCGGTGAGCGCGGCGTTGAGCACGCCGTTCGTCGGTGCGGCCGTGGATCGCTACGGCGTGCGTGTGCCGATGGCTGTGGGCGTGGCGCTGCTTGCTGTGGGTTTCGGCATCCTGATCGTCATGCAGGCGGCGTGGCAGTTCGCCGCCGCCAACGTCTTTCTCGGCGCGGGATTCGCCGCCTGCGCGTTGTTGCCGATTACCATCGCCGTGACGGTCCATGTGCCGGGCCGCACCGCGCTCGCCCTCGGCATTGTTGCCGCCGGCTCGAGTGTCGGGGCGCTGGTGCTCGCACCGACGTTTCAGGCGCTGATCGAGACGATCGGCTGGCGCGGTACGTACGTCGTCATGGGAGCGGCGGTTGTCCTCACGCCATTGCCCTTCCTCCTCTTCGCTTTACCGCGTGGCCGGCTGCGGGCGCTTGAACACTCGGAAACGGCGGCACGTGCCGGGCCGAGCCTGGGCGAAGGGCTGCGGCAACGAGGCGTGTTGCCGCTCGCCGGCATGATGATCCTGCCGGGTCTGGCGGGCTTCAGCGTCTCGGTGCATCTCGTACCGTATCTGGCTGCTCTCGGGCACTCTGGCACCACAGCGGCGGCGGCGCTCGGAGCAACGATTGGCATCTCGGGGATCGGCAAGATCGCGGGTGGCGTTGTGGCCGACCGCTTCGGTGCGCTGCCGGCGATCCGGCTGGCGTTCGTCGTCTGGCTGGCGGCGCTGCTTCTGCTGCCGCGCGCTGCGTCGTCTCCGATGCTGGCGCTCGTCGTGGTGCTTTACGGTCTGGCGCTGGGCACGCAGATCGCCGTCATCCCGGTGATCGCGCTGACGGTGCTCGGCAACGAGCGCTTCGGCGCGCTCTACGGCGTGCTGCAGCTCGCTGCCATGCTGGCGTCCGCGGTGGGACCGGTGACCTCCGGGCTTATCTTCGATGCCACCGGGCGCTACAGCGGCGCGCTGCTCATGTGGACGGGCGCGATGGTTGCGGCCGCAGCCATCGCCTTCTGGATGCGTGGTGAACCTGCGGCGACCGCCGCTTCGGAAGCGCGGGCAATTGCATGAATGGACTCACACGCCGGCAGCTGCTCATCGGCGGCGCCGCCGGCACGCTGGCGTTGTCGTTGTCTCGCTTCGCGACATTGTCCGGCGGCGAACGGTCGAAGGGCGCGGTGCACGCCGCGGTGCTCGAGACGCCCGACTACACGACATGGGAAGATGTCTACCGGCGCGCCTGGAGTTGGGACCGGGTCGTACGCGGCACGCATCTGCGCGCCAACTGCTTCAGCGCCTGTGCCTTCGATCTCTACGTGAAAGACGGTGTCGTCTGGCGCGAAGAGCAGGCCAACGTCTACGCGCGCCAAGCCGCCGGCCTGCCCGACTACGCGCCGCGCGGTTGCCAGAAGGGCAACTGCTACAGCTCGCTCATGGTGGCGCCCGGGCGCATCACGTACCCGCTCGAACGCGTCGGCGCACGCGGCTCGGGAACGTGGCGGCGCATCTCGTGGGACGATGCATTGACGCGCCTCGCCGATGCGATCCTCGATGCCGCGGCCGAGGGAGGCATCGAGACGGTGGTCTACGACAACGGCACGTCGAACGTCGATTGGGGACCGAGCACGGTCGGCGAGATGCGCCTCTTCGGCTTGCTCGGTGCCACCATGCTCGACGGCTTCGCCGGCACCGGCGACCTCGCCAAGGGTGCGCTGCAGACCTGGGGCACGTCGTTCGTCGACGGCAGCGCCGACGACTGGTGCCGCGCCGACACGCTGTTCCTGTGGCACTGCAACCCGGTGGCGACGCGCATCCCCGACGCGCACTTCACCACCGAAGCACGCTACCGCGGCGCGACGGTGGTCACAATCAGTCCCGATCTCTCACCGAGTGCGATCCACGCCTCGCTCTGGGTGAATCCGCATCCAGGCACCGACGCCGCCCTCGCGCTCGGCCTGGTGCGCGCGCTTCTCGAGCGCAGCGCTGTCGACGAAGCGTACGTGCGCGAGCAAACCGACCTGCCGTTCCTGGTGCGCGACGACACCAACCGCTTCCTGCGCCAGTCGGATGTTGAGCCGAAGGGCCGAGACGATATCTTCTACGTTTGGGATCTACGCACCGCGCAGGCCGTGGAAGCCCCAGGCACACCAGGCAAGTGGAGCGACTCGCTCGCTCTGGGCACCATTGTCCCCGCCCTCACCGGACGATTCAAAGTGGGTCCCCTCTCCCAGATGGGCGAGGCAATCACTGTCCGCCCCGTTATGGACCGCCTCCGCGAGCGAGTCGCCCCGTACACCCCCAACTACGTCGCCCAGATTACCGGCGTCGGGCCGCAAACGCAGGCGCGTCTCGCGGATCTGCTCGCGACGTCACCGCGCACGCTCATCTACGCCACGTGGGGCTCCTGCAAGTCGTATCACGCCGACCTGTTGCAGCGGTCGCTCATCCTGCTCTCCGCCTTGCGCGGCCAGCACGGTAAAACGGGCTCGGGCGTACGCTTCGCCGCGTGGATCCCGTTCGAAGGCGCCGACCAGTTCCTCGGCGCGCAGCCGTCGTGGGTGCAGCGGCAGATGCTGCACGTCTACACGCCGCCGCCGCGCATGATGGAGCAGGCGATCGCCGAGGCGTCGCGCACGCGACTGACATGGACGCCGTCGCATCTCTTCTTGCACGTGCACGGCGGCCTCGGCGAAGCGCAGGACAGTGTCTCTCCGGATGAGGCACTACCGCGGCCGGCGGCGACTTACTTCAAAGACGCGATCGAGCATGGCTGGCTACCGGTGCGGCCAGCGGCGGATCATCCGCCGCGCGTGCTGGTGACGTCGGGCGTGAACCCGTTGCGGCGCTGGCCGGTGCCGCAGGTGATCGAGCGCGTCCTGTGGCCGAAGCTCAAGCTCATCGTCGCCATCGACACGCGTCTGTCCACGACCGGCATGAAAGCCGACCTGCTGCTGCCGGCGGCCGGGTACTACGAGAAGCGCGGCATCAAGTACGCCGTGGCGCTGGCGCCGTACGTGGTGATCGGCGATCAGGCGGTGGCGCCGCTCGGCGAGGCGAAGCCGGAGTGGGAGATTATGGCGCTGCTCGCGCGCCGTCTGCAAGATCGCGCGCGCGAGCGCAGCCTGCAGGGCGACCTCGCGACGATCTACGACCGTTTCACCGACAACGGGCGCTACGGTCCGCACGATGACGAAGCCGTGCTTGAGCGCATCCTGCAAGGTTCGTCGCCGACGCGCGGCACGAGCTGGCGCACGGCGCAGAAGGCCGGGGCGATCCAGGCGCGCTCAATCGGCAACTGGGGAACGACCAACGGCATCGGCAGCGAAGTCGAGCCGCAGGGCAGCCTGTCGCCGTCACGCATTCACGTCGACGGCAAGCACGCCTGGCCGACGCTTACCGGGCGGCAGCAGTTCTATCTCGATCATCCGTGGTTCTTCGAGGCGGACGAGGTGCTGCCGCGCTGGAAGCCGTTGCCGGGAGCCGGCGGTACGCATCCGATCCTGCTCACCGGCGGCCACACGCGCTGGAGCATCCACGCCATGTGGCGCGCCGAGCCGACGCTGCTGCGTTTGCAGCGTGGTGAACCGTCGATGTGGATGTCAGTGGAGGACGCACGCGCCCGCGGCATCAACGACAACGACCTTGTGACCGTGCGCAATGACCACGGCACGTTTCGCGTGCGTGTCCGCATCGCACCGAGCGTCGCGCCGGGCGAGGCGATTCTCTACCATGCGTGGGAGCCGTTCCAGTTCCCCGACTGGCAGGGCAACATGGAGGTCGTCGCCTCGCCGTACAAGCCGGTGCATCTCGTCGGCGACTACGGCCATCTGCGCTACCGCGTCTTCGCCAGCGGCCCCGTGCACGTGCCGCGCGGCGTCCCCGTCGAAATCGAGCGAACGAACACCGCATAGAACCGCGAGCCGGGGGGTACGCCATCGCTGACGAACCGTTCTGCGCACCGTCGAACGCCTCCTCCGCTTCGCGCACTTCACTGCGCTGCAGTAGCAGTCACGGAACAACTCCAGGGCGCCATCTTTCCACCCTGGCTGTTGCTCGCCCGGAGCTATGGTACTTGAGATCATTGGGTACTCACTGGCCGCCAACTGCCACTGCAGTTGCCGAACATTACAGCCGAAAAATCCATACCATACATCGGCCCTTGGTCCGGCCGCTCGATGACTATTGATCCGCGGGCGCAGTTCCAGGTTGCTAAGGCTGGCTCGTTGGCGTGAATGTTCTCAGACGGAAACAGCGGCGTTGGGACGAAGGCCCAGTTCGAGCCGCAGGTCAGTTCTACCGGGAACTGCATGATTGAGCCGAGAGAGCGCTGGAGAATCAATTTTGCGTCCAATTCGGTTACGGCACCGTCTCCGTCCACGTCGCAGGCAAGAGGCTGCTCGTGATTGAGCGTGAGCAAGCCGTTTGCGGCCTGCAAGGCAACCACGGCATCTAGAATGCCTATCGAATTTCCATCAACGCCCACCTTCACGGGCACGATGTGCAGTGGCTTATCCAGCACACGATGGGAATTGATTGTTTCGTAGCGGTATCGACCGGCTTCCGTAGTTTCACGCTGCCCCTGAAAGGAACCCTGAAAGTAGACGGTTACACCCGGCACGGGCAGCCTGTTGCTGTAGTAAGTAATGTCTCCGCTTATCCCTTCGCCGAAAGTGGGTGTGGGCTTCGGGGGTACGGGGGCCGGAGAAGGCTGCCAGGTTGGTTGTTTTGTTGTCCCCGCGGCTGCTCCTCGCATTGATTTGAAGTTTTCTCGGGCGACCCGCCTTACATCAGGGCTGGGGTCGGTGTTGGAGACCACTTCCAAAATTGAGGCCGCGTCCTCGGGCAGAGCGCGCTTGATCGCTGCTATTGCGAGCTGTCTTTCCTTGGCGTTCGGACTGGTGAGCGGCTTCAGAACCTGTAGCAGAAAGCCTGCCTCTTGGACCCGCTGCTGCTCGACAGCTGACTTCATTTCGGGCTGCTTCAACGACTTTGAAACCAAGAATCCGACGATCACAACTACAATCGGAACCAAGACAGAACCCAAGACGGAGCCAATGATCTGGGCCTTGTCCCACCAGTCCTTCGGTTGACCGCTGCTACCTCCTCCCATTTCTGTGCCACTATCCTTGTACCCACTTACGGGTCAAGACTCTATCCACTGCGAACGTTGGGCTAGGTGGAAGTTAACGCGGCGAGACACGGAGATATTCGAAGCTGCCGGGCGGGTAGCGGATGAGTCGGAGCAGCACATCCATGGTTCCGGTCCGCACGTTGGGTACCGCCCTTAACCAAGGAATTGCAACCTTTGGACCTGTCGGATCGATTGCGGTCATTTCCATCACCCGCTGACACCAGTACTGGCACTAAATTGTTCGTTCCCGGAAGACACCGAAATGATCAGGATGAGTCGATATCGGTCGAGAGAGATCCGACGTCTGATAGAGGCGCACCGCCGTTCTCGCGGTGTCGCAGCTGCTGAAGGGGGCGACGGTCGCCTGGTTGCGGTTACTGTAAGCTCCGGCTTGTCGGCGGGCGGCTAGATTTGAGCCATGCCGATTGTGTGACCGCAATGTAGCGCACCTCGTAGGCGCGAACTCATATTCCTGCTTGACAGAGAAGCCCGCTTCGTTGTAGAGGCTACGAGACTCTCATCCCCTGGGAGCAAGCAAACGCGCCGCAACACTGACACGGGGACCGTAGCGGCAAAATGAGCCGTGCTCCAAAAAGGCGGGGCCGAGCCCGCCGGACGCTGGACCGATTTTGGAGCTACTTCTTCGTGTTTGTTTGCGGAGGAGTTTTCTGGCTCTGGCTGGATCCCCTGGGGCTGCCGCAGCTGCTGGAGAACTACTCGCAGGATGTCATGGCAATGGCGATGGCGCGCTGTTACCGAGACGGGCCCGGGAAGTGTGGCGAAGAACTCGCCAACACAACTCCGGCCCAGGACACCGATGGTTGCGGTCGAACACACGTGTCGGTCGTGCTTCTCCGCGACGAAGACCTTGGGCTCGCGGGGGAACCGTGGCCGCCGAGCTATGGTTTCCACGCAAGTGTATTGCGAGCGATCCGCGCTGACGAACCGAGGGCCGTCTTCATAGACATTGTTTTCGTGGACGAGCGGCCCGATCCCACCATCACTGAGCTCAGAGCCGAGCTGGAGGAGTTCAGGAAGAAGTCGATTCCCGTCTATGCCGCCACCTTCCCCAACGGGCTGCTTCGCTCCAAGATTCGCGATCTCGTCGAGCCCGTCGTTGTGCCGGTGCAGAGTGATCCGCTCGATCGGGTGACCCGTTTCTACGATCTCTACAAACCGCGGAGTGATGGCTCGCGCGAGCCCACTGCGGCGTTCAAGGTCTTTCGAGAGGTGTGTGGCGATCGCGAAGAGGCCCCTGACGTCGACAAGATCCGACTCTTCTGGGCGCCGCTGCCGGACGCGTGTTGGGAAGCAAGTTGGAATGATAGCTGGTTAGACTGCCATCGTCCGGCTTTCCTCTCCTGGATCATTCAAAATCGCGAGAACGACTTCCGCTACGATTGTCCTTTCACGCCAACCATTCCGGTGAAATTCCTGCTGCAGCCACCGGAATCTCAGGACAGAATTGCCAAGCTCTTGGGGAACGGAATCGTCATCTACGGCACATACTACCAAGGTGCAAAGGATATGATCAGCACGCCTGTTCAAAAAGAGCTGCCGGGGGTGTTTCTACACGCGACGGCGCTCGACAACCTGATGACACTCGGTGCGAAACGCCTGAGCTATTCCGAGCACGAGATCGATCATCTCGGGGTCGCGGGACCGGACGTTGTCGCCCTCATTCTTGTCGGATTTGCGTCCGCGTGCCTGCGGTCCTGCAAGCGATTTCCGGGGTGGTGGAATCACCTGAAAAAGCGCTTTGCGCTGATGTGGCTTCTAGAGCTTTTGGTGGTGCTGCTTCCACAGCTTTTCCTTATCATGCTGGTCTCGACGTTCGCGTGCTTCTTTCACGCCGCGCATCAGGTTGCGGGGCTTGGCGTCAATTTTCTCTTCACCGTCGCCTGGACGGAAATCCTCGAAATCACTGAGAAGCTCATTCCGGCGGCGGACGAGTTCGGGGATAGTCGGGAGTGAGACCACCGGGAGTGAAAAGATTGATCTCATCAAGAGGGAGATACCTATGAAATTCGCGTCGATGACGTTTCTTACGGTATCAGCTGTTGTGCTAATTCAATGTGGCGCCGGCCTTGTCCCGGCTGCGGACGCCGACGAACGGGTCACCATCAGGAAGTGGAAAGTCGACCCTGTCGAGCTGCACGCGAGGCCTAAGGGCCCGGTGACCAAAAGATGGCCTGCGTCCAAGCTGGAGGTTAAGGAAGCCGAGAGAGTGGAGAAGTCGTTTGGGTGGCTGAAGATCAATGTAGATGGCAAGGACTACTACGTCGAGGAGAGCCAGGTCCAGCTACGCACGGCTCTCAAGCTGAACGAACCCCAGACGCGCGAGCCGTTCATCGGAACCCCAAGCGCGGCAGGGAGAGGCTACGGGCCATGAATCGGCTGACGACGCTGCTGCTGGTGACGCTGCTCTCCGCATGCAGTACGATGTCGGTGAGTGGGCCTTCCGGTAGCAAGGGCAAGCTGATCGATGGGGTCAAACCCGCCGACTTCCATTTTGGGGCAATGTCGATCGGGCAGGCGAAGGATGTCGATCACGCGCGCGCCGAGGGCCTCGGTCTGGTGCCGGTCGCTGCGTTCGACGCGTATCTGAACGGCATCCTCTCGAAGCTCCTTGAGCAATCGCCGGTGCGCAACGTTCCGGCGCGAGTCTATGTGCGCGCGAGCGACGAGTGGGCGGCGATCACGACCGCCGACGCCAACATCTATGTCACCTTGGGAATGCTGCTCCGCCTAGACAACGAAGATGAGGTCGCCGCACTGCTCGGCCACGAAGTGTCTCACGCCATTCTCGGGCATCCGAATTCCGACATAGTGCAGGATGTCCAACAACGCGCCGTCCAACTCAGTGGCATCGCGCTAGCGACGCGAGATTTGGTCGAGCGCGGTTCGCAAGGTAGCACCCGAGCCGGCCCGAACGACGCCCATGCGAAGGAGCAGGGGAAAGCCTTGCTCGTCAACACACTGGTTGTAGGACCCGCCTGGAACCGCGAGCAGGAACGCGCCGCCGATCTGCTCGGTACAGACCTCATGGTGCGCGCCGGTTACAGTCCTCAGGCGGTTCTCTCGCTGCTGCAGAAGCTGGCGGAGGACGAGGGCCATCGTGCGAACGATCCGAGGGCACAGTATCTTGAACAATGTCTGTCCGGGCTTGGGATCAGAGACATTCAGCAGGCGCGAGACTATAGCGAGCAGGTTGGCAACCAACCAGGCGCTCAGAACCCGCTACTGGGAGCGGCGATGAAGTTGGGTCTGGACCAGTTGATGGGTTGGAGGGCCAAGAAACTCGACGAAGCCCAGCGTTCGCATCCAACGGCCGCAGAGCGGCTGGCCGCTGCGCAGGCCTATATCGCTCGGGAGTACGCGGATACGGCTGCAACCGCGACCCACGTCGAATCCTGGGAGGCCGCCAAAGACCGGTCCGAAACCGCCGACGTGTTGGAGAACTATATCGCCGCCATCCAGGCGCTGCACCGGGTGTTCGAGGGCGACCTCAAATCGGCACGCAAGCTCTCAAAGGAGAGCTTAACGGGAGCGACGCGAAGGCATGCCTACCCCAACTACGTCGCGGCGGCTGTACAGGTAGCGAGCGGCGACGCACGGGCGGCGCTTAAGAACTACGAAGCTGCGCTCGCTGGTCCGGAGCCCGCGGGTGAAATTCTCATTCAAGCCAGTACCTTGTATCTGAAGGCTGGAAAACGAGACAAGGCGACTGCATTGATCGAATCGGCGTATCGCCGCCTCCAAGAGCCCCCGGCCCTCGTGGGGCCACTGATCCACACCTACCGCTCCGTCGGCAAACAGGACGATGCCGACCGTCTCGCGGCGGAATGTGCCGTGCGCTGGCCGAAATTGGCGACGGAGTGCAGCCAAGAGGCAAAGGGGGATCGCAACTCGACAACCGGGTCCTAGTATGTGCCTCCCTCTGAGTTCAACTTCACAACTTCGCCAGTGCATGGTGAGCGGCGAGTCGGGGATGAAGACTAGGGTGCGGTCGGACGTGCTCCTCTGCCTAAAGGACCGCGATTCATCAAAGCGTGGGTAGCCAACATCATACTCCGTGCTGGCGCCGCTGATCAGGCCGGGGCGGGTGGGTTCGCCGCGTGAGCGTTCACTTCAGCGGCCGGCGGGGCGAGCCCGGCAGCGGTCAGACGGAATCCAGGCCAACTCGTTCCGCCAGTTTAGGTTGGAGAGAGCCTGCGCGGCCAGCTTGTCCAGGATGCCCTTGGCAGCCTGATACGCGGGTAGAGGCTTGACGGGTGAGCGCGAAAGGCTTAAGAACACAACTTCACGCACGCGGTCTATGGCTGCCCCAAACGAAAGGTGCGAAGCGCCGTGCGACGGCCGATCCTCTTCTTGAATCCACCTGCGGCTGCGAAGCGCGTACTCTACGGCCATAGGGTGGACCCAGCTTATATTGCGGCGTGCAGATGGTTTAGCTGTGGCTTGATTGACCGTACGCAGTTGATGCGCCCCGGTTTTCCTTACAAAATCCTCGATCCCATTCCTCCGCTCGATGCAGTTGGCACATTTGACCAAATCGCCGATTCAACCGGCGAGCATCTGCTCCGAGAAAGCGTACGTGAACGGCGCGGGATACAGGTCCTTTGGTCTGGAGGGATCGATTCGACGGTTGCCCTCATCGCGCTGTGCAAAGCGGCATTCAACCCATCCCTGCGTTCTCGCATTGAGGTCGTGTGCTCTGGACACTCGATCGCTGAGTATCCTCGCTTCTTTTCAGAGCACATTGCGGGCAAGCTGAACTGCCAGATCACAACCGGCGCTGTTGGGGAGTCACTCGACGATTCAAAACCCATTGTCACCGGAGAGCATGGAGATCAGATCTTCGGTAGTCTCAAGTTGCAGCCAATCTTCGCGCGTGGTGAAGCCCAGCTGCCGTATCGGTCGATGCTTTTTCAATTGATTGACACCGGCGTCGTCGCTTCGGCGATGGTAGGTCGCATCGTTGATCTGCTCCAGCGCCAGGTCGACCATGCCCCGGTCCGCATTACTACCGTGTATGACTATTTTTGGTGGCTGAATTTCTCCCTCAAGTGGCAGCATGTTACTCTGCGTGTGCCCGTGTACCGCGGCGAGCGGTTCTGGCCCACGTACCTCGCGCTGCGCCATTTTTTCAGAGGGCGCGCTTTCCAACTATGGGCCTTGACCAACCCGCAGTTACGGACCTGCAGCGACTGGTCGATGTACAAAGAGCCGGCTAAGTTGTACATCTTGAATTACACCAGCGATCAGGATTACTTTGCCTCAAAGCGCAAGGAGCCTTCTCTTCAAAATGTGCTGGTTGTCTCCACCGAGAATAATGGCCCCGTCCGGGTACGCCGCATCTCGTGGCGTTGCGGACAGCGCCCCCGGGTTGAGTACTTCTATCCACCAAATCAGACAGCGGTCCAGAGCAGGGAGACGCCTTGATCAATAACATCGACACACACACGGAGGCATTTGCAAGTTTCGACCTTGCAGCGGGTTGCCTCTACGATTACCGCCGAAATCGGTTTCCAACCATTCTCTACGCCTGGAGGGCCGCCGAATTGGGTCTATCCAGCAAGGGGCACAGCGATACCTTCTTTGGATACGTTCATGAGGGGCCCGCACAGCTCATTGCTGAGCACAATCGTTACGAGTTAGCGACAGGTCAATATTTCTCTCTGGCGGAGTCGATCTCGCTGCGGGGTGGCGCCGGGATTGTTGTTCGCCGGCTGGAATATCGCTGCCAGAATGTGGTTGGCGGTCCGATCGAGGAGGCCGGCCGGCTTCGGTACATTGACGGTTGCACGGACAGCTTGCTGATTCCACCGGTTCAACTTGGGGACCCCTGCCTGAACGCCCTCTACTTTCCACCTTCAGTGGATCAGACCACTCACACACACCCGAGCATGCGGGTGGGCATGGTAGCTCGCGGTCGCGGCGAGTGCGTGACGGAGCGCGGGCGAGAAGACCTCTATCCCGGCAAGATATTCATAATTCATGAGAATGGCATGCACAAGTTCAAGACTAGTGCCCAGGATGGCATGGTGGTCATCGCATACCACCCGGATAGCGATTTCGGTCCGAGGGATGTCGATCACCCAATGATCAACCGAACGATGGTCGGCGGGGTATCAGCGGCCGCCTTGCCTGGGATCCAAACCCTCAACCAAAGGGCGTAGCGCTTGCTCCGCAAAGGGGTTCCGGGTGAATGGCGGGTGGTTGCCGTCAGCACCTGAGAGGACGCTCAGGCGGCGCTGAGCAGCTCTTCGCCGACGGTCTTGCCCTTCAGGTCGCCGAGCAAGGTGATCGCCGTGGCATCGGGCCGCAGCAGGCGCTGCGCCAGGGCGATGATCTGATCGTTGGTGGTCGCGTCGATGCGCGCGGCCACTTCTTCCGGCGCGACGTCCTGGCCGAAGTAGATCTCGTTCTTGGCGATGCGGCTCATACGGTTGTCGCTGGTTTCCAGCCCGAGGAGCAGGTTGCCCTTGAGCTGATTCTTCACGCGTGCCAGCTCCTCCGGCCGCAGCCCGTCGCGCTTGAGCGCTTTGAGCTCGGCGAGAATGATGGCGACCACCTCGTCGATCCATTCGGCGCTGGTGCCGACGTAGATACCGATGTAGCCCGCGTCGAGATACGACGACAGGAACGAAAACACCGAATAGGCGCGGCCGCGCTTCTCGCGCACTTCTTGGAAGAGCCGCGAGCTCATTCCGCCGCCGAGCGCGGTGTTGAGCAGGTAGGCCGCGTAGCGCTCGTGCGCCGACTGCGAGACGCCCGGAGTCCCGAGGCACAGGTGCACCTGCTCGAGCGCCTTTTCGTGGAGGAAGACGCCGCGGTGCGCCACCGGCGGCTGTCCGTCGACGGCGGGCGACTGGCCCTTTAGGCTGCCGAACTCACGGCCCGCCCACTCGACGATGTCCTCGTGGTGCAGGTTGCCGGCGGCGGCGATGATCAAGCGATCGGGCCGGTAGCGTGCCGCCACAAAGTCGAGGAAGTCGCGCTGCGCGAACCCCTGCACGGTTTCCACGCGCCCGCACACCGGAAAGCTCAAGGGATGCTCGGGCCAAAATTTCAGGTTGAAAAGGTCGTGCACGTAGTCGTCGGGCGTGTCTTCGACCTGCGAGATCTCCTGCAGCACCACGGTGCGCTCGCGCTCGATCTCCTCGGGATCGAAACGTGAGCGCAGAAAGATGTCGGCGAGGATGTCTTCCGCGACCGGCAAATGCTCGGCGAGCACCTTGCCGTAGTAGCAGGTGTACTCCTTGCCGGTGAACGCGTTGATCACGCCGCCGATGGCGTCGAACTCTTCCGCGATTTGTGCCGCCGTGCGGCGCTCGGTGCCCTTGAAGAAGAGATGCTCGAGATAGTGCGAGATGCCCGCTTGCCCGCGCGCTTCGTAGCGCGAGCCGTTTTCGACCCAAAGGCCCAGCGTCACCGACGGCACGCCGGGCATCGACTCGGTGATGATGCGCAGGCCGTTGGCGAGACGCGAGCGCGCGACCTGCGGGCGATCGACCGACATGAGACTCCTACTGGTCGCGCTGCGAGGAGCTGCGCTCGGCGGGCTCCGCCGCGCCCTGCATCGCCTCCTTGCGGCTGAGGCGAATCTTGCCCTGCTTGTCGACCTCCAGCACTTTCACCATCACCTCGTCGCCTTCTTTCAGGACGTCGGCGACGCGGCTGACGCGCCCCGGCCCGATTTGCGAGATGTGCAGCAAGCCGTCGGTGCCGGGCAGGATCTCGACGAACGCACCGAAGTCGACGATCTTTCTGACCGTGCCCTTGTAGATCTTGCCGATCTCGGGCTCGGCGGTGATCCCTTGGATCAGCTCGATGGCGCGCTGCATGGCGCTGCCGTCGCTGGAAGCCACCAGCACCGTGCCGTCGTCTTCGACGTCGATCTTGACACCCGTCTCTTCGATGATGCTGCGGATGACCTTGCCGCCTGGGCCGATGACGTCGCGGATTTTGTCGGGCCGGATCTTCAGCGTGACGATGCGCGGTGCATGCATGGAAAGGTCGGCACGCGGGCCTGCAATGGTGCCCGTCATGGCCTTGAGGATGTGCAACCGGCCTTCGCGCGCCTGGTACAGCGCCTCGCGCATGATGTCGCGTGTGACGCGGCCGATCTTGATGTCCATCTGCAAAGCGGTGATGCCGTCCGCCGTGCCGGCCACCTTGAAGTCCATGTCGCCGAGGTGATCTTCGTCGCCGAGAATGTCCGACAGGATCCGAACCGTCTCGCCCTCTTTGATCAGTCCCATCGCGATACCGGCGACCGGCGCCTTGATCGGCACGCCCGCGTCCATCAACGACAAGGTGCCGCCACACACCGTCGCCATCGACGACGAGCCGTTGGATTCGAGGACCTCCGAGACGACGCGGATGGTGTACGGGAACTCTTCTCCCATGGGGAGCACGACCTGCAGGGCGCGTTCGGCGAGCGCGCCGTGTCCGATATCGCGCCGGCTGGGGTTGCGGAGAAACTTCACTTCGCCAACGCTGAACGGCGGGAAGTTGTAGTGCAGCATGAACTTCTTGTAGTGCTCGCCGACCAACGCGTCGATCTTCTGCTCGTCCGACGACGTGCCCAGCGTGGCCACGACCAACGCCTGCGTTTCGCCGCGGGTGAACAGGGCGGATCCGTGTGTACGCGGCAGGATGCCGACTTCACACGTGATGGCGCGGATGTCCTTCAGGCCGCGCCCGTCGACGCGGCGTCCCTCGCTGACGATCGCGCCGCGCATGACGCGGCTCTTCACCTCTTCACACAGCTCCTTGAGGCTCTTGGCGTGATCCGGAAACTCCGTCGTCAAGGCGGCCATCACGTCGGCTTCCGCCTGCTTCGCGGCCGCGGCGCGTTCGTGCTTACCGCTCACTTGAAACGCCGCCTTGATCCGGGGCGCCAAATCCTTTTCGAGACGCGCAAACAGCGCCTGATCGACCGCCGGTGGCACCACCGTGCGTTTCGGCTTGCCGACCGCTTTCTGCAGCTCATCTTGCATGTCGAGGATCGCCTGCAACGCCTGATGCGCCGTGAACAACGCTTCGAGCATGACGTCCTCGGGCAGCATCTTGGCGCCGCCTTCGACCATTACGATGCCGTCACGACTGCCGGCGACCACCAGGTTCAGCTCGCTTTGCTCGATCTGGCTTTGCATGGGATTCACGACCAGCTGACCGCCGATCCGCCCCATACGCACTGCGGCGATCGGGCCGTGGAATGGAATGTCGGACACCTGCAAAGCCGCCGAAGCGCCGGTCAGGGCGACGACGTCCGGATCGTTCTCGCGGTCGTGGGACAGCACCGTAGCGATGATCTGCGTCTCGCAGACAAAGCCCTCCGGGAACAGCGGCCGGATCGGCCGATCGATCAAGCGTGAGGTGAGAATCTCTTTCTCCGCCGGCCGCCCTTCACGCTTGAAGAAGCCGCCGGGGATCTTGCCCGCGGCGAACGTGCGCTCTTGGTAGTCGCAGGTGAGCGGGAAGAAGTCGACGCCTTCGCGCGCCTTCCTGTCGGCGACCGCGGTCACCAACACCACCGTCTCGCCATAGGTGACCAAGGCGGCACCGTCCGCCTGCTTCGCCATGCGTCCCACTTCGATGGACAGCGGGCGTCCGTGGAATTCAGTTTCTACTTTTCGGTACATACACAACCTCCCGAGCAACCAGATTCTGTCTGGCGGCTCTCCGTTGGGAGGGAAAGACGCTCAAGGGAAGTGAGCCGGGCGCGTTGCTATTTCCGGATCCCCAATCGGTCGATCACGCCCTTGTAGCGATCGAACTCCTGACGCTTGAGATAGTCCAACAGGCGGCGTCGCTGGCCCACGAGCTTGAGCAGCCCGCGGCGCGAGTGGTGATCCTTCTTGTGGACCTTGAAGTGTTCCGTCAGGTAGTCGATGCGCGCACTGAGCAGCGCGATCTGCACCTCGGGAGAGCCCGTGTCCGATGCATGAAGCCGGAACTGTCCGATCAGCTCCTTCGTCCGTTCGGGAGCTATCCCCATCTTTCCTCCATACTCTGAGTTGCCGGATTGCTTAACATGGCGGGTGGGGCTTGTAAAGGTTAAGGCCGGTCAGGCATCCCGCGCTGCGAGCCTCACACCCATACCGGACAGGAGCCGTCGCAGATTCACCGCGGATGCCTGGAGCAACGTTTGCCTTTCGAAATCAAGGCCGTTCTTCTTGCGATCGTAACTCTGCTGGCTGATGGCGAGCGCCGTGTGCATCGCCTGGGCCAAGTGCCCGGTATCGTAGACGATCGAGTGATCTTCGAGGTGATACAATCGCGCCAGCCCGCGTTCTACGACCGGCACGAGCCCCATCCCTATGGAAATTGGCAATGATGACGTGAGCTTGTATTGATAGTAGGACTGGTACGCTTCGGCACTTGAATCCACCAACGGCAGCACAAACCTCGTCGACGCCACCAAGGCGTAGAACTCCCTATAGGTCAGCTCCTGCTTGCTGAACTCAAAGAACGCCGTCAACCCCCGCGCCGCAACCTGCGCCCGGAATGCAGCCCCGTCGGGGCGGTCTCGCCCGATCATGACGATCCTAAAGGCTGCAACCCCGTTGCGAACCAAGTCCCCTGTGGCGTCCAACAGAGAAGCGTAATTTCGTCTGGCAAACGAAAGGTATCCCTGCACGCAAAATCGCGTGATCGCCGCATCGGTATCATGTCCTCTGGGTACGTCCCCGATCAGCACCGGCGCAATCCACGATGGCGCATTCCCGCCGGCAACAAACGCCGCGACATGCTTCGCCAGGAACAGCGGTCTTCGATTGGGCGCCGCAAAAAACGACGCGTACTCGGGATCTGCCAGCAACTGACCATTGTGGATGACCGCAAGCACCGGAACCTGCGCCGCGTGCGCTTGCCGCATGAGTCGCTGTCGCTCTAGGGTATTGAAGATGACAAAATCGTAATTTGCGAAATGTCGCCACCGGGCATTCACGCGTGCCACGGTCCCCGGAAACCCGTAGACCAGGTCGTTGCTATACGCGAACGGATCATCGCGGAGTATTCTCCGGGACGCGTACAGGTGGACCTGAATCCCGAGATCGTTCAGGCTCCGAATGAGGGCCGGCAAGGTCTCGCCATGGCGCCTGGTGTCCTCAACAAGCGCGCACGTCAATACTCGACGGTGCTGGGACAACCGACGTGATGGCTCAACCACAGCTGCGGCTCCCCCGCTGAGCGCCACAGCGCTCCGATCCCGACGCGATATCCAACACAAGGGTCAAGCACCTTATTCTCGGATGACCTCGACAATGGCCGCGGGTAACACTCGATAGAGCGGATGGCCATAGGCCAGAAGCAGAATGTCCGGGATTCTCATCACTACAAACAAGATCACCACCCAGCGCACCCAGGCCTTCGATAAGGGCCACAAATTGTCAATCCACGCCGCAACCGGGATGCATGCCGCCGGTAAGGCGACGAGGACGTGCCATGTCTGAATGGTTACGGGCGAGAGCGCGGAGGAAATGCAGACTGCAAAGAAGCAACTGAGGACATACCGCCGCAACCATACGGAATCCGGTTGGGCCGTCTCCGAGTCATCTGACCCGCTGCGGAAGTACCACCAGGACGCCGCCACCGCGAGCACCACCGAGAGCACCGAAAGCGCGGAGCAGACGTGCACGATCGCGCATAGGACTTGACTGCCTGGGCTCTCGCTGAGCGACGGACTGAGGCAGAAGACCGAGTCTTTGCGCCCCATCCTGCCGAAATCCAGCGAGCCCATGCGGAACCAGTTGAGGAATCCTCGGGCCAGCGGAAAGGTCAGGATCAACCCACGGCCGATCAAACCCTCACGGGGCAGGCTCGAGGCTGCGCTGCCCTCCAAGTATCCCTCAACTGTCGGAATAAGCGTCGCGAACCCAACGATCGCTCCGCCAAGCAGCCCGCGCCAGTCGATCTTGATCAGTCTTCTGACAACCAGTATCGCGGTAAGCACCCACAGAATCATGAACGAGGCGTGGGTTTGTGGCGCCCAGAGGAGCAGCAATCCCAACGCGAAAGAAGCTGCTGGACCAGCCTGATCTCTCGACTTCCAGCAGGCCCAGAGATGGACCGCGGCGGGGAACACCATCAGGGCCGGATCCCAAATGAACGCGGAATGAAAAAGGCGCTGGGGTGACAGCCAAAAGATTAGCAGGTAAATCGCCGCAAACTGCGCGCCCATGGCCCTTGCCAACGTGCCGGCGAGAATCAGCCCCGCCGCGAAGTGCGCTCCCTCGACCACAAGGCTCGGCGCTCGTCCGTCGTGCCATAAGATCAAGGGGCCACCAACTAAGAGCTGCAGGAAGCATCCCGGAATCGATCCACCACCTGACATGGTCTTTGAGGTGGGCCGGCAGCGCCGCGTGTTCGCAAACTCCCAGCCCATCTTCAGCAGGCCAATTTGATCGGCCGCAAGGCCCGTTCGGAGCTGCGGGATCTGCGGGAAGGCATCCGACGCCCGCACCCACAGGAAAACTTGCACGAAGGCGCCGAGAACGAACACAGCGACAACCAACGCGGTGGACTTGCTGCGCTGGGCAGCGTGGGTCATATCGATGCCTCGGGGTCGGTCGACATCAGCAACGGCAACCAGCTCCAGTCAACAGCCTCGCTCGTCGCTGCTATCTGGAACTGCGCCTATACTGCCTACAGCCACAGGCAATCAAGCGCCTACGAGGCAACAGCCACGGTTCATTTTGTGCTGTTGCCGGAGCGAGCAACTTTCACGCTCATACCCTTCGACAACCTTGACAGACCGGCGCAGGATCGCTTAGGTGTCTGCGGTCTCGATATCCGATCTCACACCGCTTGGCAAGTTCGGGGCGCAGCGTTCCCGCGGACATGCGCCAGTATCAGCAACGAGCTAAGAGCGGGGTGTTGGTGAGATATTCCCGATCGACGGTCTGCGACGCGCGCCGGCGTCAGCCCTTTCGGCAGAATCGGCAGAATAGGTTGACCTCTTGATCGCGCTCGCACAACCGGCGCAGCCCGACGGCATCATCCAGTGAGTCGACCCGTAGGCGAGAGTCGGAGCGGATCACCCGGATGCGGAATCCGAGCACCCTCAGCGTGCGCAGGTACTCTGATCCGGATCGTCGCCGAACGCCCGGATGCCGGCGGCCCAGAATTCGCTGATCAAGGATAGCGGCGCGTTCGCTGCGATCAGGCGGCGAGATCCCTGCAGCGCGCCGGGCTCGGCACCCTGGATGTCCAGGTTGATGAAGGACCGTGGGCGCGAGCACCGCCACTTACGCGATCTCCCGGTAGAGATCGAGAGTGCATTGCGTCGGCGGCTTCGACGAGCGCTTCACGTACGGCCTGGAGGATGCGGACTTCGGCCACCGCCTCCAGGCCGCCGGCATCATGCCACGCTCGCTGCGTTACACGGCCCCGGTCTTCGACCTCGAGCACCCGCGGCCCTATGTGCGCCAGGAAGACTGGGCCAGCAACCAGGCCGTGTACGACGCCAACCGCGCCGCACGCATGACGCTGACTCCGTA
>Ga0209415_10007137_pt1 | contig 19565 bp, 19 predicted proteins | sample PeaSoiSIISIP2007_FD_187696 | JGI IMG/M metagenome (GOLD analysis project Ga0209415, IMG submission 187696) | Peat soil microbial communities from Weissenstadt, Germany - SII-SIP-2007 (SPAdes) (version 2) | ecosystem: Environmental > Terrestrial > Soil > Wetlands > Peat | place: Germany... | reverse complement strand
GCCGCTCAACCCGTGGACGCCCCTCCGATTAGCCCGCATCAGCGCAGATCAGACCCAAATGTGAGGACCTCACTCTGGGGAGAGCGTGACCTTCATCGGCTCTAGGCCTGAGAAAATTGCCGAGCCGATCGCCATAGCGAGGCAGATTGGATCGAGTGGATCCGCTGGCCGGTCACGCCGGCGAGCGGTCACGTCACCCGGCCATGTCGTTCTCAGGGCGCACCATCGGGCACTTTTCCGCCCTAGGCCGCTCATGTCAACCGAGAAGGCAGCGGTCCTGACATTGTTGACGCAGGTAGCCGTGGCGGTTAGCCTGCCGTAGGGTCCGTTCCCGCAGCCCGACAGGAGCTGGCACGTCTCATGAGGTGGCGAGCCCCGTTAGCACAAGAAGACGCTTACCGGGCCGCGCTCGACCATCCTGACCGCAATGGCGGTCACCAGTTACCTTACGTATTTCGCATCGACGGCGCCGTTGACACCCACCGCCTCGGGCAGGTCGTGGACGTCCTGGTCGGCCGGCACGATGCGCTCTCGCAGGAATTTCACTACGCCGACGACCAGCTCTGGCTGGCACCGGGCGAGCGCCCGCAGCTTGAGGTCATCGACTGTCCCGCTGACAGCTCGCTACTCTCGTTCGCATCCAGCCGTCACGCGGCGCTGCCCGATGACAAGCCAGCTTGGTTCCTGCTGGTCCGCGATCTTCGCGCGGACCAGGCGGTCTTTATCATCACGCTCGATCACCGGCTGGCTGACGCGCACTCCGGCGCGGTCATCCTGGGCGAGATCTCGAAGCTTTACGCTGAGCCCGCGCTTTCGCTTCCGCCCGTCCGCCAGTTCGCTGACTGGGCCGCCGCGCAACGGGCGGCTCTGGCCCGTGACGAGTCGTTGCGTTCCTGGTGGCGCGGAGAGCTGCCGGGCTTCGCGGACCGGTACCGGCGTTCAGCGCTGGGCTTGAACGGCAAGTCGGAGATCGAGGTCGCCCTTGCGCCGCCGCTGTCGGCGGACGTCGCGGCAGCGGCGGCCAGCTTCCGGACCACCCCGTTCTGCGTCCTGCTGGCGGCCATGTCTATGGAGCTGCTCCGGCTGGTGGCTGACAGCCACGTGCTGATGACGACCAATTTCTCGCACCGCAATCACCCGCACTTCAGACGTACCGTCGGCTGCCTGACCTCGCGCACGATCGTTGCGATCGACGCCGCCGAGATCAGGGGGCACCGGTCGCCTCAGTCGATAGTCAGCTACGTGAGCACGCAATTGTGGCGGGCGCTAGACCACAGCGCGGGCCCGTTCTCGTGGGTGCAGGACTGTGCTGGCCTGATCGATGAGGGCTGCCAGCGTGGCTGGCCCTATCTGGCTATGCAGCCAGAGCCGGCCGCCGGCCTGGTACTCGGCGACTGCCGGGTCACCGAACTTGAGCCTGACCCCGTCCCGGCGCCGCAGGAAGCTCATGTCGTCCGGCTGATGTCACGGGATGGCGCCTGGCTGGGACGCCTGCAAGGTCCCGGATCTGATTGTGACCTCAGCGCGTTCTGGCAGCTCATTGCCGACCGGCTTACCTGGCTGACCGTGACCTGAATGCCGCTCCCGCTGGCGACCTCGCTGCCCGCCGCGATTGCTGATAAGGATATAAATGGAAATCGGAGACTGGAACGCCACGCGCGGTTTCAATGAGCTTTATCGTAAGCTCCGGCAGCATGGCTCTGAGCCGAGGATCGCCGAGCTTGAGGCGTTCGGCTTCACGGTCGTCCCTGACGTGCTCGACGCTGAGGCGGTCGCGCGCCTCCGCCATCTCATGGTGGAACTCGCCGAGGCCGAGCTGGGCGTAACCGTCGATCGAGCCCGCGGTGTGAGCGTCGAGGGCGGCGAGCGGGTCAGCCTCTGGTACCCGCTGCTGCTGGCCAGGTATCCGGAATTCTGCGAGCTAGCGGCGAATCCCGTGGTCCTGGCGATCGTCCGCTACCTGCTCGGCCTGCGGTGCACCGTGAGCGCGGTCACTGCCTTTATCAAAGGCCCACACGGCAGCAGCAGGGAAATTCACTGCGACGACGAATCTCCCGACCCACTGCCGAGGTACGCGCAGGTGACAAATGTCCACTGGCTGATGTCAGATCATTCGGAAGCCGACGGGACGCTGACGATGGTGCCCGGCAGTCATCGCCTGTGTCGCTCGCCAGGACCGGCGGAGGCGCAGGAGGATCTGGTCCCGGTCGAGGCCCGAGCCGGGTCGGTGATCATCTTTCACGGCAACACCTGGCACGGGTCCTGCCCCCGGCGCAATCCTGGCCTGCGGCTGGCCGTCGCTACCTACTTCAATCGAGGCATGTACCGCTGGCAGTACGAGGCGTACCGCGAGATACTCGCGCCGGAGGTACTGGATCGGTTCGGTCCTGAATTCCGCAAGGTGCTCGGCTACGACGTGCCGTGGTACTGGCACGAGCGAGCGGACCGGGATGACGACAAGGTGGCGAGCTTCACCGCCACGAAGCACCTGCAGCACATGTAGTACACCAGAGAGCTAGCCAGCGTCGGCCTCGATCAGCGCGAGCAGGCTGCGCGCGCTGGCCTGCGGGGTAAACCGCGCCGCGTTGATCCTTGCCAGCTCAGCCAGCCTGCTCCGCTCAGCGGAGTCGTCCCAGAGACGGGCGACGGCCGCTACCCAGGCGTCCACGTCCTCCGGGTCAGCCACGACCACTCCGCCTAGGCCGACAGTGGCCGGCAGCCCGCCCCGGCCTGAGACTACCGCCGGGATGCCTGAGACCTGCGCCTCGACCACAATGCGGCAGAACGCCTCAGGCCAGACCGCCGGCGCGACGAGCAGCCTGGTGCGCCGGAGCGCGGGCCTGACGTCCGGGTGCCACGGAGCCCACTCCAGGTTCTCGCGGGCGTGCCGGCGAAATAGCTCGGCCATGTCCTTCCAGCCCTCAACGGCCAGGAAGCGCACCTCGGGCAGCCGGAAGGCCAGGCGCAGGAAGGTCGCGCCGCCCTTGGGCGGGATGGGGTTGATCATCGTCACGCGGTCGCCGTCCTCTGCCTGGACCGAGTAACGCACGGGATCGATGGCCGGCTCAACAAGCTCCGGTCGCAGCGGCGCATAGTGCGACTGGAGGAAGCTCGAACCAGCCACGAGCCGGCATCCTCGGTCCGCGAGCAGCGCCAGCCGACCTTCGTTGGGCTCCACGTAGTTGATGACGACGAAGCAGGGCACGCCGTGCGCCAGCGCGAGCGCCGCGACATCATCGGAGCCGTCCTGCGCGGTCATCACGAACTTCGGCGGACGGCTGATCAGCATCCGCGCTACCGCAGCGGGCACCTCGGCGCGCTGGACGAGCACGAGCTGGTAACTACGGCCGGTGCCGTCGGATACGGTCACGTCGACCCGGCCGGCACTGACCGATGCGGTCGCGGCGAGTGACAGCGCGCGGAACCGCTCGCACGCGGTTACGGCGACATCGGTCGGCGAGCCGTCAGGCGCGAGTGCGATCCGGCTGGCCGTCAGCTGGCAGCCAGACAGCCCGAGCAGCCATTCATGCACGTCCCAGGCGTCGCCGCCGCGGGCGAACGGCACGGCGAGCTTGCGGTTCGCGTAGACGAAGTCAGCCATGGTCAGGCAGCAGCAGCCCGGCCAGGCCGGCGGACCTCGGGTCAGCGTCCGGCAGCTCGACGAACCCCCTGGCGCGGTCGACGCCGGTCAGCGAGAGCGCCCGTTCCGGCGCGGTGATCTCAGCGAAGGAACCGGCACCGGGGTAGACGAGCCTGGCTTCGACGCGATCGTCGGCCGGGCCTCGCAGCAGCACGCACGAGTTCGTGCTGAGCACGCCAAGCCGCGCGGGCTGAGCAGGGGCCGGGGCTGACGAGCGACCCTCGGGCGAGCGATCGCCTCGGGCGTCCACCAGCGCGACGTCCTCGCCCAGGAAGAAGTCGGTCCGGCCCTGGCCCAGGTCGGCCGAACCGGCCAGCAGACGGCCGCGCCGGGTGCCGATCCAGCCGTCCTGCGGCAGCGCCAGTCCAGGCGCTAGTGCGGGCAGCGGGTGCCAGCGCGCGGTCCCCACGTTCGCGTAGATGGCCAGGCCATTCGCGTAGGTCACCCGAATCCGGGGCGGATAGTGCGTGCGCTGCAGCGCCTCTTCGATAGGGAGAAAATGGCCGTCGAATTCGTAGCTCACTCCTTCGACCGGCACGCCGAGGTAGAGCTGTTGGAGCGCCCCGACGATGTAATACTCCTTGACCGCCTCGCGCAGATCGTTACACAGGTACTCGGACGCGATGTAGGCGGCGTGGCCGAAGGCGACGGTGCGGGTCCGGTACGCGTCGATGACCCCGTACTCAAGCGCGGCGTTGACCGGGTGGCCGCGGCACCACCTGCTGTAGTAGCCAAGTCCGTAGCTCACCGACGCGGGCGCCACGCTGGCGAGCGCGAAGTCAGGGAGCACCGGGGCGTCGCGACCCGCCGCCACCTCCGCCTCGAAGCCGTCGGCCCGGCCGGCCCACAGGTAGTGCAGGCCGCCTTCGCCGATGACCGGTCCGCCGTGAGCGTCGCGCACGACATCGATGAGCTCGCTGACCGCCCCGTGGTCAGCGAGCAGGCTCCGCCCGGCTGTCCCCCGGGCGAATCGCCACGGCGCCACCGATGGATGCACATCAAGGAAGGCGGCCGTCGTGGCGTAGCGCTCGTGGATCTGACCCGACCACTGCCGGGCGAGACTGACCGATCCGCTCGGCGATATCTCGTACAGTTGCTCGCCGGTAACCGGGTCGAGCATGAACGGTATCGTCTTCCCGGTAGCCGTTCGCGCCAGCTCCTGGGCGAGTTCCGGCTCCCTGGTCGCCCCGTACATCTCGTGCAGCGCGAACAGCCAGCCCGCGCCGCGAGCCGCGCGGCTGAGCCTGATCAGCCCTTCGTCGCCGCCCATTTCGGCATTCGCGGGAAGGACCACCGGATAACCGCGGTCATAACCCAGACGCTGCCAGGCGTGCCGGATCGCCAGGATGTCCGTGAGCCCATAATCGGCTAGCTCTTGCCACTGGGCCGCTTCCGCATCAAAAGGGATATCCCGGCAGGAATCGAGCAGCACGCGCTTCCTCAGCGTGGCGTAACAGCGGGAGGGAGCCGGCGGCGTCGGCGGGAAAAGGTCGCTCAGCCGCCTCGAAACCGTCAGGCGCAGGACAGCTCTCCCGCCGGGATGCGGGCCGAACCAGAGAATATTGTCTTTTACGGTATAACCACCAGATTCCGGCAGCCAGATCAGCAGCCCGAGGTAGAGCCCGGACCAGCTCGTGCCTGCCTCGAACCGGAAGATTCTGGCTGGATCGTCCGCCCGCACCCAGTGCAGATAGGGCAGGTACACCCGCTGGCTGTAGGCGATCGGCTCACCAGGCAGGGTTACCGCGACCAGGCGCGGCGACTCGACGGTCAGGCCGCACCGTCCGGCTCGCGGTGACCAGGTCACCGTCAGCTCGGTTGTCTCGGTGCCGACCGAACAGGCGTACCTGGCCCGGGTACCGCCGGGGACTTCGTCCGCGCCGGTCATCCGCCAGCGGACGCCGTCACTGAGTGCCCTGATGCTGCGAGTCCGGCCGGCGAGCTGGAGCAGCACGTCGCATGACGCCAGGACCGGCAGGCAGTCACCCGCCGCGCTGGCCAGCAGCAGGGCATCAAGGGGACCGCGATCAGGCGATAGCTGCCACACGGCCAGGCCATTCCGATTGGCGGCCATAGCCTGAGCCGGTACCAGGGCCCGCCTGGCCACGCTCACGCCGGACCCCACAGTTCCGCCGCGGTCAGCTGAGAGTATCGGTGCGCCATCAGCCCGCGAAGGACGGGCGGAGCCAGGGTGACGATGTCCGGCCGGGCGAGCATGTAGCTGTGCGCGTCACCGATCGTCCGGACACTCGCCACCAGCAGCTGGGCGCCGCCGGGCTGCCCGGCCAGGACGGCGCGGGTCCGCTCGATCAGCGCCACCGCGTCGCCGCCTTCGTCGGCGACACGGCCGGCCAGCAGGGAGACATAGGTCGCGCCGGCCTCAGAGGCCAGCAGCGCCTGTGACATCGACAGGCAGGCGGTGGCGTTGACCGGGATGCCGTCCTGCGCCAGGGCGTGCACGACGTCAAGCATCGGGGCGCCCTCGGGATCGACGACGGGGACCTTGATCACGACGTTCTCGCCGAGTTCCTCGCGCAGCCGCCTGGCCTCCGACCTGATCGCCGTCGCCGTCCGCGCCAGGGTCATGACCGACAGCGGAAGCGGCGCGAGCATCTTCGCCAGCGCGATCATCCCGGACCGGCCGCTCACCAGGTCACGAGCGCGGAGCATAGTCAGGTTGGTTGTGACGCCCTTGACGACGCCGATCTCGACCCACGGCTTGAGAGCGTCGGCATCCGCGCCATCGAAGAATATTCGCACTGTCTCCTGCCCTCGGGGAGAAGCTAATAAGTCCAGATATCCAGCAGATCCAGGTATCCTTCGCCCTCTTTGAAGTCGGTCAGCAGCTCGACCACGAAGCTTTCCTCCGGCGCGGGCCCTTCCGCATCGGCCGTCCGCGCGTCCGGACCGCCCTGCGGCGGCTGGGCGTCATTGTCATAACCACTTGCTTGCGTCATGGTGTCTCCTTCGCTGGGACAGTGGTGGTGCGGCGAAGCCGGTAACCGTCCTGCCCGAGGGCCGACGCTGATCCGATGAGCTGGCCGATGTCGTCGTGGACGGCGGAGACGAGCCGGCCGCTCAGCCGCCGACCCCGGTCGGACAGGAGCAGCACGATCGCGTCTACCGCGGCGGCCAGCCTGCGCCCTGAGTCGTCCCGCAGTTCATCTCGCGTCATCGCGTGATAGGACTCCCCCGCCCGCTGCGGCCCGGCGGCCAGCGTCGCGGCGTGGATTCCGGTGGGGACGAATCCGGGCGCTAGCGCGTTGACGACGATCCCGGCCGGGGCGAGTTCCAGCGCGGCGGTTTCGGCCAGCCGTACGACGGCGGCCTTGCTCGCGGCGTAGGCGGAGTAGCTGGGAAATCCGTACCCCGCGCCGCCGCCGCTGAGCAGCACGATGGAACCAGGGCTCCGCGCGGCCAGCATCGCGCGCGCGGCGGATCGCAGCACGAGGAACGCGCCGACTAGATTCGACCTGATGACCTCGGCCCACTCAGACGGATCAGCCTCCACGAGCGGGCCGATCGCGCCGAGCACCCCGGCGCAGTGCACGACCCCCCGCACCGGTCCGGCGCTCTGCGCGAAGCTGAACAGCCGCTGCACGTCGGGCCCGGACGTGACGTCAGCGGTCACCGCGTGTGCCGTCCCGCCGCTTGCCCTGATCGCCTCGGCCACCGCACTGAGCTCGGTCTGCCTGCGGCCCGCGCAGACGACCCGGTGCCCGGCCTGGCCGAGCCTGAGCGCTGTCGCCTCGCCGATGCCCGCAGATGCCCCGGTCACGACGATGAGCCCTTGCTCGGACATCTCCGGATCACCTCCAAGGCTGGCCAGCGTGCGGGCCGCGTCCGCTAGGCACGGGCGACGGCGACTCCAGCGTCGGCTGGGGCGAACGCGCGGACGCTGACGCCTCGTTCCCGCAGCTTCGCGGTGAGCGGCTGCCTGGCGTCCGGTGCGCCAAGGCACAAGATGCCGAACCCGCCACCGCCAGCGCCGAGCAGCTTGCCGCCGGCGACGCCAAACCGGGCCCGGCAGTAGCGGTACAGGCGGTCGAACGCCAGGTTCACCTGATTCGGCGACAGGCTGAGCTTTAGCTCCCAATGCCGGTGCTGCAAGGCCGACCAGGTGTCCAGCTGGCCGCTTTCCAGGGCGCGCGCGCTGCGCAGTCCGATCTCGCCGAGCGAGTCGAGAATCCCCCTCGTGCGGTTCCGGTCCGGTGATCCGTCGCGCTGAGCGAGCATTGCCCCGGCATCCCTGGCGGGACCGAACCGGATGAGGACGATCCGGTCCGCCACGGCGGCGGCCGGGATGCGCAGCCGCCGGGTCCGCACTTGGCCCGCGCCGTCGATCCGGTACTCACGCAGACCTCCCCAGGCGGCCGTCAGCTGATCCTGCTTGCCGACGTAACGTCCGGCGTCCCGCGCCTCGACCTGGAAGGCGGCCTCGGCAAGAAAGGCCGGATCAGCCGAACCTGGCCGGTCTCCCATCGCCTCGAGCGCGGCGATCAGCGCCACCAGGTATGCGCCTGAGGAGCCGAGCCCGCTGCCCGCAGGAACGTCGGACGACGAGCGGATCGCGACGCCGGTCACGCCGGGTGCGAATCGCAGCAGCGCGGCCCGGGTCAGCGGGCAGGCCAGCTGCTCCGCCGAGGCGGCCTCGTCAGCTTTCGCCTCGAAATAAAGGGCGGCACCGAAGCGGCTCTCGCCCGCTGACACGGTCACCTGGACCGACAGGTCGATCGACATGGCGACGAAATAGCCGCCCCGGCCCTGGTAGTGGGACGGCAAGTCGGTGCCTCCGCCACCGAGCCCAATCCGCAGCGGAGCGGTCGCCGAGATCATGGCGAGGGCCGGCCCGCGATCGCGGCCTGGGCCGCGATCGGCCGCAGGAATTCGATACATGACTCGATGCCTTCCCGCAGGCCGATCCGCGGCTCCCAGCCGAGAGTTCGCGCACGGGAAATGTCGGCCTGGGTGCGCGGGGCTTCCGCCGGCAGGTCGGGCCGGTAAACCGGCGGCTGCCCGGCGCCGAGCCGGGCCCGCACCAGCGTCAGTACCTCGCTGACTGACGTCGCATGACCGGTGCCCAGGTTGAAGACCTGTCCGTCGGTCCTTTGATCATGGATGGCCAGCAGATGGAAGCCGTTGACGTCGTCAATGTGGATCAGATCGCGGCTCTTGCTGCCGTCGCCGTAGATGACCGGCGGCTCGCCCCTGAGCAAGGCCAGGATGAAGGCGGGAATCAGGGGCGCGACCTCGCGGCGGTAGTCCTGGTACGGACCGTAGACATTGAAGTACCGCAGCGTCGTCGCGCGGACCTTCCTGTCCTGCGCGAAGGCGTTCACGAACTGCCCGACGCATCGCTTGGTGACGCCGTAGAACGTTCTCGGCTGGTCCTCGGTCTCCGGGGTCGGGTATAGCGTCGTGCCCTCGTAAATAGCGGCGGTTTCGGCTGCGATGACCTTGCTCACTCCCGCCTCGTGCGCGGCCTGCAGCACCCGTGCGGTACCCACTGCGTGCACCGCTGCTGCCCGTACCAGGTCGCGCTGGCAGCCGGGGATGGAGCTGAAAGCGGCGAGGTGGAAGACCACGTCCGCGCCGCGCATGGCCGAGGCCAGGTCGGCGGTCGTGATGTCACCCGCAGCGAAATCGGCCTGAGCGGGTACCTGGCTGGGCAGGCCGGCGCTCAGGTCGTCGATGCCGCCGACCGAGAAGCCCTCGGCCAGCAGCCGCCGGGCCAGATTGCTGCCGACGAAGCCGGCGATGCCCGTAATGAAGACACGCACGCTGGTACCTTCCTTTGCTAGGCGTCCTGAACCGGCTGTGCCAGGGCCGAGAGGCGATTGCGAGCCCAGTCGACGAGCCCGGTGAAACCGGCCGCCCGGTCGACGAGCGGCCGGTAGCCGAGTTCTCTTCTGGCCTTGCCGATGTCGGGTACGCTGCGCGCGTTCCCGCCGGGACGGCCTGGCAGTACGTCCACGCCGGCGCTCGCCCCGGCGACTCGCAGCAGCAGATCAGCGGCTGCGGCCAGGGAGATGCCGGTGCCGGTGCCCACGTTGTAGGCGCTGCCCGCCGGCCCGGAGAGCGCGGCGCGCAGATTCGCCTGGACGACGTCATCGACGTGCGTGAAATCCCGTAGCTGCCGACCGTCACCGTGAATGACTGGCTGGCCGCCGGAGAGGATCTGGCTGGTCCACCGGCCGAGGACTTCGGCGTCGGGCCCGTCCATGGTCATGCCCGGCCCGTAGACGCTGAAGTACCTCAGGGACAAGTGCTCAAGGCCCCAGCACCGGGCGGCCGCGTCCAGCAGGTACTCGGCGCCGACCTTGCTCGCCGAGTAGAAGGAATCGCACCGGATCGGATGGTCTTCGGCGATCAGCGGGGACCGCGCGTCTCCGTAAATCGCTCCGGTCGACGCGAACACCAGCTTCGCGCCGGTCGCGACGCATGCGGCCGCGACGTTCAAGGTGCCCTGGATCAGGACGTCGATCGCGGCGGCCGGATCGCGGTCGCTGGCCGGGACCTTCCAGCCCGCCTCGTGGAACACGTAGTCGGCCCCCGCGACCGCCTCGGCTAGCAGATCGGCCTGGCGCACGTCCACCAGCCTGAGCGTCAGCGGGCCGTCCCAGGCCGGCGGCTCGCGCACGTCAAGGGCGCGGACCGGCACCTGCGCCTGGGCGAAAGTCCTGGTCAGGGCTCCCCCGATCAGGCCGCTCGCACCGGTGACGGCGACCGTGCGGCCGTCGAACCGCCTGGCCAGGCCGGCGTTCTCGATCACTGCGGGCACGGCAGGCTCCTTACCTCGGGCAGCGGTGTCACGAAACGGCTGCCGCCGCGAGCCAGCCAGGCATTCGTCCGCACGATCTCCTCGGCGTGGTTCCAGGCGGTCACCAGCACCACATCCGGCCGGGCCGTCATGAGCTCGCCAGGGGGCCGGATCGTCAGGTGCGTGCCGGGTATCCGCAATCCGATCTTGTGCGGGCTGTGGTCCACCGCGAACTGAACGTCGGGAACATCGACTCCGAACACGTTGAGCAGCATGGTGGCCTTGGCGGCGGCGCCGTAGGCCACGGTCGACTCACCGCGACCGGTCGCTTCCCGCAGGAACGCCCGCAGCCCGCGGCCGCTGACCTCGACGTCCCGCGCGAATCCGAGATACCGGGCCAGGCCGCTGATTCCGTCGGCCGCCTCCCGGTCAAGCTCCGCGCGCACTGCGTTAGCGGCCGCTGGCTTCGCCGCCCGCGCGTACACGAGCAGCGAGTCTCCGTGACTGTCGGTGTGCTCCACGTGCCACGGGTAAAGCCCGGCCGAGCGCAGCGCGTTAGCCAGCGACGTCATGGAGAAGTAGCTGACGTGCTCGTGATAGACGGTATCCACGCGCACGTTGTCCACCAGGTCAAGGACGGATGGCGTCTCTACGATCACCATTCCGGCCGCACCGACCAGCTCGCGCAGGCCGAGCACGACGCCGGGTAGATCGGTGCAGTGCGCCAGGCAGTTGTGGATGTGCGCGACGGCGCCCCGGCCGTGCGCCGAGACCAGGTCTTTCGCGACGTCAGGACCGAAGTACTCGCGGACCAGCGGGACGCCGTCCGCCTCGGCGGCGGCCGCGGCCGGTGACGGATCGACGCCGACGACGCGGACTCCGAGCTGCTGGTAGTGCCGTAGCAGCGTCCCGTCATTGCAGCCGATGTCGTAGACCAGGTCGCCGCCACCGAGCGAGGCTTCCCGGTGCACCCGCCGAGCAAGCGCGCCGAAGCTGTCCGCGAGCGCCGTGGAGTACCTGGTCAGGTACACGTAGTCGCCGAACAGCAGCACCGGGTCGACGGTCTGCCCGAGCTGCACCAGGCTGCAGCCCGCGCAGAACATCAGCCGCAAGCTGTACCTGACGTCGGCTGCGGGATCGGTGCCCGCAGGCATCAGCCCGTTGGCGAGCGGCTGATCGCCGAAGTCGGTGAGCAAGCTCAGGCCAGCGCCGCAGGACCGGCAGCTATCGGCCAGCGAGCCAGCAGCGACGGGTCCTGGCGGATTCAACGGGACACCGCCAGGTGCTCAGGCTCCCAGCGCGGCACGGCCGAGCAGCGCCGTCTCGCCAGCAGGGTGCGCGGCAGGCCAGCGACGTTCGCCGCCGCCGCGGCGGCGAAGATCAGCAGCCTGACCGCCGCTGGCTGGTCCCTGAGCATGAGGTGAAACCGGTAGGACAGGTCCAGCTTCCGGTCCGCCGAGCAGCAAAGCCTGGCCAGGCGCGCGAATCGCGGCCAGAACTGGCTGGCCGGCCAGTGCTTGATGCCGTATCGCAGCAGGCTGCGCATCAGCCGGTAGGTGCCAAGGAGCGGGCGGCGCGACCAGTACCCGCCGTTCAGGTGCCAGGAGGGGACGCTGACCTCGAGCAGGCTGAACCCCGCCCGCTGCAGTCGCAGGTACAGGTCGGTCTCCTCGCTGAAGGTCCTGAATCCGCGATCGAAAAGGCCGACGTGCCGCAGCGCCCGTGGCGCGATGCACAGGCACGCGCCGGAGACGCTGGTCCTTGGTCGGGCCGCCACCCGGTCAATGATCGGCCACCGGTCGGGCGGCGCTGCCCCCGAGCGCAGCCCGCCGATCTGTTCGAATCCGACGCAGCCGATACGGGGATCAGCGGCCAGCACCGCCGAGGCAGCGCGCAGCCAGGCCGGATGGATGCGGATGTCGGCGTTGAACAGCCCGATTAGCGTCGCGTCCTGGCGCAGCGCGTACCGCAGGCCCGCGTTCGCGCCTCCGGTGAAGCCACGGTTCCGGCGCAGCCTCAGCACCGTCACCGAGGGAAATGCCGTCGCGACGTATTCGGCCGTGCCGTCGGTTGACCCGTTGTCGACGACCACAACGCGCAGCCCGTCGGGCTGCTCGGTGTCCAGCAGGGACTGGACGGAGTACGCCAGGTGCTCGCGGCACTGGTAGGAGACGATCACCGCGTAGGCGCCGCCAGCGCCGGCGGCTACCTGGCCCGCGCCGCCCGCGGTCATGCTCAGGGCCATAGCTCAGCCCGCTCAGGCTGGGGAAGCTGCAGCAGCGGGTGGAAGACCAGCAGATGCGTCAGCACGCACTGGAAGCTCTCCGTCATCGCGACCCTGGTGTCATCCTCGCTGGGAATGACGATCACCTCAGGCCCGAGCGAAGCCGCCGCGCCCTTGTCGGTACCGACGACGCCGAGGATCCTGGCACCGACCTGGGCCGCATACGTCACGGCGACCCTGATGGCCGGGCTGGTCCCCTCGACCAGGTCTCCGCCGCTGACCGAGAACACGACGATGGCGTCCCGTGGCGAGAGCCGCGAGCTCTGCAGCCAGCGCTTGATCGAGTTGTCCCAGGACTCATCGTTCGCCCACGCGGTCATCTCGGCGACGCCGTCCCAGGGCGAGTACGCCTCAATGCCCGCGATCTTGCGCAGATCTCCGACCAGGTGCGCGGCGTTGGCGGCCCCGCCGCCCACGCCGACGACGAATATCCGCCCGCCGGCCTGCCGCAGCTCGCGCAGCGACCTGGCCATCGACTCCACCGCCTCTGCGTCGATGCGAGCCGCGGTCAGGGCGAGTGTCTGGAGAAACGAGGCAGCATAGCTAGTCACTTTTCTTCTTCTCTTCCTGTCGCCGCGATACACCGACTGGCTCGCGCCGATTGGTTAGCCTGCGCGCAGCAGCTCGTGATACCGTATTGTCTTGTGAATTCCCTCAGCGAGCGAGATAGACGGCTTCCAGCCGTATTTCTCGCCGATCGCGGCGATCGACGGATAACGCGCCTGAGGCCCGCTGCCGCCGCCCCGCTCCGGCATAGACTGGAACTGGATGCACCCGGCGCCAATGCCGCGGCAGTCGCTCACCAGCCGGGCAAGCTCAGCCATCGACACGTCCTCGGTCGAGCCCACGTTGAAGACCTCCCAGGGCAGGTCCGAGCCAGTGGCGAGCAGCATCGCCGCCGCCACGTCCACTGAGTAGCAAAAGCACCGGCGCGGCGATCCATCCGTCTCCAGGTGCAACGGCCCGCCGCTGATGGCCTCCTCGATCAGGTGCGGCACGATGCGGCCGTCGTCGCGACGCTGCCCTGGCCCGTAGGCGTTGAACGGGCGGATCACCGTCACCGGAATGCCGCGCACCCGGTGCGCTTCCGCGCAGATTGTTTCCGCCAGCCGTTTCGACTCGTCGTAGCAGGCGCGCTGGTCGTGCAAGTCGGCGGAGCCGGTCATGTCTTCCCGCCAGGGCGTGGTCGCGGGAAGATTTCCGTAGACGCCGCTGGAGCTGATGTGCATCACCCTGCTGGCATTCGATTTCTCGGCATAGTCGAAAATGTTCACGGCGCCGATCGTGTTGACCAGGACAGTCGAGATGGGATTGCGGCGGAACCAGGTCGGCGACGGAATGCTCGCCAGGTGGATTATGTTGTCGACCTTCGGCAGGTGGCTAAGCGGCTGGACAATGTCCGCCTCGATTAACGCGACGTCGCAACTCTTCCGCAGGTAGTCGGTGAGCGGTGACACGCCTCTGGGGAACAGGTCGAGCACGAAGATCTCTCCGATGCCGACCCGCCGCTCGCGCAGCACCGCGAGCAGTCCAGCGACCTGGGAGCCGAGGCAGCCATCGCCGCCGGTGATCAGATAGTCCCCGGCCGCGGCGAGATGACCGACATCCGGGTAGCGGGTGATCCCGGCGAGCAGCTCATCGAGCCAGAATTCGGTCAGCGGAGTCCCGGTCCGCACCTCGCCGGTCACTGGCTGCTCCCGGACTCGCGGGCGCGCTGCGCCCGGTGGCTTCCGGCGATCCAGGTGCCCACTGCGGCCGCCAGGTCCTCACTGAGGGTGACCGACCGGCGTTCGGTCGCGCTCATCAGCTCAGCTTCGCGGGCGCCACGGCCGGTGGTGACCAGGAAAGCCCGGCCAACGCCCGCCCGGCGGGCGACGGCGACATCGCTTCTCGCGTCCCCGACCAGGCACGATCTGGGCAGGTCGAGCCCGTGGGCGGCGGCCGCCGCTAACGGCATGCCCGGTGCTGGCTTACGGCACCGGCAGCCGTCGTCGGGGTGATGCGGGCAGATCAGGCTGCAGGCCGGGTAGATGCCGTCGGCCGCCAATAACCTCAGCACGTGCCGGTGTATCTCCACCGTTTCCGCCAGGCTGATGAGCCGGCGCCCGGCCGCCGACTGATTAGACACAATGACGATCGGTATCCCCCGTTCCTGGATGGCACGGAGCGCGGGGCCGGTTCCGCGGATCCGGCGGACGTCGGCGGGCTCGCGGATGTAGGAGTCCCGGTTCTCCACCAGCACCCCGTCCCGGTCCACGAACAAGGCCGGGCTCGGGCGGGGCGCCCGGGCCAGGGCGTCCCGCTGGCCAAGGCGGCAGCCGACTACCAGAGGCCGGTGCGGGGACGATGCCAGGCCAGCGACGTGACCTGGGTGCGCTTCACTGTCTGTACGCTTACGAGCAAGGGCAGACATGGGCGCCGCCGCCTCCTACCTACGCAGCACCGTTGGTACAGAATAACCCGAATCCATGCAAGCTACCAGAGAGCATTACTCAAGGGTAGAATCTCTCCGCGTCTGAATATCACTGCGTTCGGGTCGGCGGAGCGAGGTCCCGGTGACAGTCGAGTGCGCGGTCGTGACCGCGGCTGGTCGCGGCCAGCGAATGTGGCCAGCGACCCGGACCATTCAGAAGGAACTGCTCAACGTCATCGACCGCCCCGCGCTTGACTACGTGTTAGCGGAGATCGCCGGAGCTGACATACCTGACGCGCTAGTCGTCATCGGTGATCAGTCCGATGACGTGCATCGCTATCTCAAGCGCGCGGGCCGCCCGCCGTTAGCGGCCGGTGGCGAGTTCTGCGTGACCACGTCGGCGCCGGTGCCGCCGTCCGGGCTTGGACGCTCCGTGCTCGAGGCGCGCGGCTACGCGCGCGACCGGCCATTCGCGCTGCTGCTCGGTGACAACATCATGACCTCGCGGGTGGCTGTGCTGCGTCGGCTGCTGGCTGTCCATCAGGCCACAGGTTCCCCGGTGGTCGCGCTCACCGGGATCAGCCCGGAGCAATGCCAGATGTACGGCTGCGCGGTCGTCGGCCAGACGCTGGCTGATGACATGCTGGTGGTGGAGAGCTTCGTGGAGAAGCCCGATCCAGCGGAGGCACCATCGGATGTCGGCATTATCGGCCGTTACGTGCTCACCCCCGCGATCTTCGGCGTACTCGAGAGCTTGCCGCGCGGCCGTAACAACGAGTACCAGCTCACTGACGCCCTCAATATCCTGGCAGGCAAGGAAACGGTCTATGGCGTCGTGTTCGATAATGTCCGCTACGACATCGGCAGTAAGGTCGGGCTGCTTGAGGCGACCATCGGGCTCGCCCTGGAACGACCTGACCTGCGGGCCGCGACCGTCACGCTCGTCCGCGCGGCTCTCGCTGAGCTGCTCCCCGGTGGCTAGCGCCCGCGCTGAGCGAACTGAATCACCGGGCGGCTGTTAATGCGCGTCGTCATTCTCGGGGGCGTCCAGCGATCTCGCCAGCAGACCGGTCGTAACGGGATAGTGAAAATTGTCGCCGGCCTCTGTCGTGAGCTTCCCCGACTCGGCCTTGAGGTGAATTGCAACACCACGGACATCATCGGCGAGCCACCGGCGATCGCCAGCCGCGGGGCCGCGCCGCTGCCGGTGCCGCCGCCGGACGCTCCGCTGGCCCGGCTCCTCACTTACAACATGGACCTGACCGAGGCCATGTGCGCCATGCCAGGGCAGCTCGTGGTGAACGTGCACGACCTCCGGGTCGCCCTGGCAGCCTTGCTGGTCCGGCGAGTCCATCCTGGCACGGTCCTGGTGGCGAGCCTCGCTGGCACGGTCGGCGGCCGGTACGGCCACCAGCCGGACGGCTGGTTCTCCTACCTGGCCGGCATCGAGCGCGACCTGGTGGCGGCCGCCGATCTCATCGCCGTGCCGGGCCAGGCGCACCTGGCTGAGGTAGCGGAGCGCCTTGCGGTCGATCCGGCTCGCATCGTCAACGTGGGCATCGGCATAGACCTGCCGCCAGGCCCCGTGCCCGGACCGGCCAGGGATCCGGCGCGGGTGCTGTACGTGGGCAGGCTCGCGTCGGAGAAGGGCGTGTTCGACCTGCTCGACGCGCTGCAACTGGTGCGCGCCCGCCGACCGGAGGTGACGCTGCACGTGGTCGGCGACGGGCCGCTGAACGCGAGCGTCAGGGCGCGGATCGCCCAGGCCGGGCTGAGCGACTCGGTTCACCTGGCGGGCTGGCTCGAGGAGCAGGCCCTGTGGAACGCCTACGCGGCGGCGGCGGTGTGCGTGGTCCCGAGTCGCTACGACCCGTATCCGGCGGTGATCCCCGAGGCGCTCGCGGCGGGCTGCGCCGTCGTTGGCTGCCGCACCGGGGGGATCGTCGAGCTGCTCGATGACGGCCGGCTCGGCTCGCTGGTGCCGGTCGCCGATCCGGCTGAGCTCTCCGATGCGATTGTCGCCAGCCTCGCCAGCCCGCCGGACGGCGAGTCCGCGCGGCGAGCGCGGACCTGGGTGGAAGACCGGTTCAGCTGGGCGGCGTTCGCTGCGCGGACGGCCGCTGCCTTCGAGCAGGCCTGCCACGCTGGTAGCCATCGATGATCAAGGTCGCGGTGGTGGGCCTTGGCCTGATGGGCACCCGGCGGACGGCGATCGCGCAGGCGCACCAGGACTGCGAAGTCACCCGCGTTTACGACTTGTCCAGCGAGCTGACCCTGGCGACGGCGGCGCGGCTCGGCGCGGTGCCCTGCCAGTCCTGGAAATCGTGCGTGCAAGCGCGGGACATCGACGTCGTGGTGGTCAGCACCCCGAACGCGGTCAAGGACCTGATTACCGCGCGCGCGCTCCAGGCTGGCAAGGCGGTACTCGCGGAAAAGCCGCCGGCTCGTGACCTGAGCGGGCTGCGGACGATCCTGGCCGCTCTCGACCTGGGTGGCGGAATGTTGAAGGTCGGCTTCAACTACCGCTATTTCCGCGGCCTGCGTGCTGCCGAGCGGACACTGGCCAGCGGTGAGATCGGTGAGCTCATCAACTACCGGCTGCGCCACGGCCACGGCGGGCGTCCCGGGTATTCCGCTGACTGGCGATTTGATCCGGTGCAGTCCGGCGGCGGCGAGCTGACCGACCAGGGCTGTCACGCGCTCGACCTCGCCCTGTGGCTCGCTGGCCCGGTCACCAGGGCCTCCTGCGAGCTGCAGCGCGGCGCGTGGGGCCAGCAGGCGGTGGAGGACAACGCGTTCGTCACGCTGCGCCATGGCGATGTGGTGGGGCAGATTCACGTCAGCTGGACCAGCTGGAAGAACCAGTTCAGCCTGGAAGTGTTCGGCACCAGTGGCGCGGTCGTCGTTGACGGCCTGGGCGGCAGCTACGGTCCGCAGCAGGTGATCACGTTCCGCCGCCCTCCGCGCGGGGGGCCGCCGGACGAACTGCGCCGGTCGTATCCGGACGAGAGCGCGATGACGTCGCTCGAACGTGAGTGGGATGACTTCGTCGGCGCGGTCAGGTGCTCGCCGCCAGGCCCGCCACAATGGCGTGAGCAGGCCGCGCACTGCGCTGAACTCATCGATCGCCTCTACGCCAGCGCCGCCTGAGCCGCCCGATGGAACTGCACATCTTCACCGATCCGCAGCAGGGCGCGAGCTACGAGGACCTGCTGGCGACGGCGGTGGCCGCGCAGCAGCTTGGCTTCGACGGGTTCTTCCGCTCAGATCACTATCTGCCGATGGGTCCGGTAGCCGTTACGCCAGGGCCGACTGACGCCTGGCTCAGCCTGGCCGCCCTGGCCCGCGAGACGGCGCGGATCAGGCTCGGCACGCTGGTGACCGCCGTTACCTTCCGACTGCCAGGGCCGCTGGCGATCGCCGTCGCCCAGGTCGACCGGATGAGCGGCGGCCGGGTCGATTTCGGGTTCGGTGCCGGCGGCTACCCGGCGGAGCATCTCGCCTACGGCATTCCGTTCCCGGCCCCGCCGGAACGCTTCGACCAGTTCGAAGAACAGCTCGCCATCATCACGGGCCTGTGGCGGACGCCGGACGGTGAGACGTTCTCCTACCGGGGACGTCATTACGAGCTGATCGGCTGCCCTGGCCTGGCTCAGCCGACACGGCGCCCGCGCCCGCACCCGCCGATCATCATCGGCGGCCGCGGGCCATCCCGAACCCCGTCGCTGGCGGCCAGGTACGCCGCCGAGTTCAACTGCGCCTTCCCCGATCTCGCCCAGATCCGGCGGTACCGGGAAGGCCTAGTCGCGGCCTGCGTGCAGACCGGCCGGGATCCATTCTCGCTCGCCATGTCGGCGCTGGTCGTGCTCGCCTGCGGGCCAGGGGATGCCCGGGTGCGCGAGCTGACTCAGGTGCCCGGCTTCCATACCGCCGGGATGATCCAGCGCGGCCTGGTCGGCACGCCGGCTCAGGTGACCCACCGGATCGGCGAATTCGCCGAGGCCGGAATCTCCCGGTTGTACCTGGCCACGCCCCGGCAATTCGACATCGAGCAGCTCGCTTACGTGGCCGACCAGGTCATGCCGCAAGTCGCCGGCCGGTAACACCCCGTTAGACGCTTGCGGGTCTCTCATTCACAAAATGTTGTCTATGCGGTCTGGGCTCCTGCGGTGATGCCGAGGTGGTGGAAGAGGGTCTGCATGCCGATGCGGAGGTTTTCGTAGTCGCGGTCGACAGGAGTCCAGATGGCGGGCTTGCGTCCCATCCGGGGGCTGCGGACGCCGGCCAGGATCGGCGCGATGACCTGGTCGCGGAGGGGTGAGCAGGGCGGCGATGGTGCGGGCGGCGGGTGGCGGAATCTGGTAGCGCCGGGACTGGCCTGGCTTGATGACGAGGTTCTTGCCGCGGAGCTTGCGCAGGTCGTAAGCCGCCTGGCGGGTCGTGTAGCCGGCCTGCCCGGTCATCCTGC
>Ga0209415_10007135_pt1 | contig 19569 bp, 18 predicted proteins | sample PeaSoiSIISIP2007_FD_187696 | JGI IMG/M metagenome (GOLD analysis project Ga0209415, IMG submission 187696) | Peat soil microbial communities from Weissenstadt, Germany - SII-SIP-2007 (SPAdes) (version 2) | ecosystem: Environmental > Terrestrial > Soil > Wetlands > Peat | place: Germany... | reverse complement strand
CCGGAACGATCCCATGATCCAGCAGGCGGCGGAGTGGCTGCGATCGGTGCAGAATGCCGATGGCGGCTGGGGCGAGACGGTGGGGTCCTATGACGATCCGAACCTTCGCGGGCAAGGGGAGAGTACGGCTTCGCAGACGGCGTGGGCGATCATGGGACTGCTGGCGGTGGGCGACACGCGCAGCGAATGCGTGGCGCGCGGCATGGCCTATCTGCTGCGCACGCAAAATAAAGACGGTTCGTGGGACGAGCGCTTCTACACCGGAACCGGCTTCCCACGCGTGTTCTATCTGATGTACCACCTGTACCGCGAATATTTCCCGCTGATCGCGTTGACGACTTATTCGAAGGTGATGGCGGAGAAGACTGCAAACTAGTTCTCAGTTCTCGGTTCTCAGTTCTCAGAAAAGTCAGTGCTACTAGGAAGTTGGACTGGTTTTGCTGGGTTCTCACTGAGAACTGAGAACTGAGAACTGAGAACTGGTTTTGAAAGCTTTCGTCACCGGCGCTACAGGATTTCTGGGCAGTCATGTTGCTCGCGTTCTGGCGGAACAGGGGGCGGAGTTGCGGCTGCTGGTGCGGCCTACCAGCGATCTGCGCAACCTTGACGGTTTGAATGCGGATCGAGTGATCGGCGATCTGCGCGACGCGGCTTCGATTGAGAAAGCGCTTTCCGGCTGCGACGTCGTATTTCACGTTGCGGCGGATTACCGGCTGTGGGTGCGCGATCCCGCCGAAATGTATCGCTCGAATGTTGAGGGCACGCGTTCTCTGCTCGAAGCGGCGCGGAAGCAGGGCGTGCGGCGTGCTGTATACACGTCGAGCGTGGCGACCATGGGCTTTACTGCTCACACCAGCTCAAACAACGGGAGGGTAGCCGACGAACGGAGTACGGTTTCGCTGGCGGACATGATCGGACACTACAAGCGCTCGAAGTTTAAGGCTGAGCAAGTCGCGGTCGAGGCCGCGAGATCGGGCATCGATGTGGTGATCGTCAATCCCACTACACCGATTGGTGAGCGCGATATCAAGCCGACTCCGACCGGGCGAATCGTGGTGGATTTCGTGAAGCGGAAATTCCCGGCTTATGTGGAGACGGGTTTGAACCTGGTGGATGCGACCGAGTGCGCCCGCGGTCATGTCCTGGCGCTGGAGAAGGGAAGATCGGGCGAGCGCTATATTTTGGGCGGAGAGAATCTTACGCTGAAACAGATTCTGGATCGGCTGGCCGTGATTACGGGTTTGAAGTCGCCGACGGTGAAACTGCCCTATATTTTCGCGCTCGCCACCGGAGTGGTGGACGAGATGGTGACGGGACGGCTTCTGGGCCGCGAACCGCGCGCGACGATTGATGCGGTGCGTATGGGGCGCAAGATGATGTTTGTGAGTTCGGCCAAGGCGGAACGGGAACTGGGTTGGCGGACGGTCCCGGTGGATGGAGCCTTACGGCGGTCGGTGGAGTGGTTTCGTGACCACGGATATGTTTAGCAGGCTGTCGGAAACTCCAGGTCCGGAGGGGGTCCCGGGACGGGCGAGAGCCTGCCCTGAGCCTGCCGAAGGGACGCCCATCGCTCCACCAACCCTCCCTTTAAGGGTGGTCGCAGATGTCTAAGATCGCCATCGTCGTCGCTATGGAGCGGGAAGTGGCACCGCTGATCCGAAGCTGGAAGATGCGGACGATCCAACACGCCGGACGACGATATCGTCTTTTTGAAAACGGTGGAGCGGTGTTGGTTTGTGGCGGCATTGGAGCCGAAGCCGCGCGCCGCGCGACCGAAGCAGTGATTCGAGAAGTGAACCCGGCGCGGGTGATCTCAGCGGGCTTTGCGGGAGCGCTGGATGCGTCCTTGCAAGTCGGAGACATTCTTGCGCCGCGCACCGTGATCAATATTTCCGACGGCGCTCGAACCGAAGTCGACTCGGGCGAGGGAATTTTGGTAAGTTCCGCGAGCGTGGCCGGCAGGGAGCAGAAAATTCGGTTGAGTAAAGCATACGGCGCGAGTGCGGTGGATATGGAATCCGCAGCGGTGGCGGTGGGAGCCGAAGCGCGTGGCGTCGAGTTCGGAGTTTTGAAGGTTATTTCCGACGCCGCCGATTGCAGCCTGCCGGCGTTCGAAGGCTTTGTGGCAGAAGATGGGACATTTCGGACCGGCAAATTTGCGTGCCATATAGCGCTGCGCCCGCGGATGTGGAGGGCGACTATTACGCTGGCGCGAAACAGTTCCAAGGCAAGCCGAGTTCTGTGCGGGGCGCTCGCCAGTTATCTCGGCCGTGAAATACGCGACTCTCAGACCACGGCGGGCGAGTCTTTGTCTGCCAATGCGAATCGAAAAGAAAGCGGGCCCGTGTTCGCTGGCGCACATACGCGCACCGGGAGCCAGTCCCATACTCGTGCGGAAGGAAAGCAATAGAAATTGTCATGGCAATTGCTCCACCATCGACATTAGCGGTTGCAAGCGAAGGGCTCAAAATCCCTTCCACGATGCAGGCCGCCGTCTATCGCGGCGTGAACGACGTGCGTCTGGAGGAAGTGCCTGTCCCCGAAATCGGGCGCGGAGAAATTCTCGTTCGAGTCCACACTTGCGGAATTTGCGGAACCGATCTTAAGAAGATCGCTACCGGCTCCCACTCCGCGCCGCGTATTTTTGGCCACGAAACTTCAGGGGTCATCGCGAAAGTCGGCGAAGGCGTTCGCAAGTTCAGCGTTGGCGAGCGTGTGGTGGTGTTTCATCACATCCCTTGCCGGGAATGCTATTACTGCCAGCACAAGACCTTTGCGCAGTGCGCCACGTATAAGAAAGTTGGCTGCACGGCTGGATTCGAGCCTTCGGGCGGAGGATTTGCCGAATACGTCCGGGTGATGGACTGGATTGTCGAGAAGGGGACGGTGCGGATTCCGGACGGCATCAGTTTCGAGCAGGCAAGTTTTGTCGAGCCGGTGAATACCTGCATCAAAGGTATTGAGACCCTGCGGCTGCAATCGGGCGAGACGGTGCTGGTGATCGGACAGGGGCCAATTGGCCAGATTCTGGCCATGCTGGCGAAGCGGGCGGGGGCTCGGGTGATTACTTCCGATTTGTATCCGGCGAGGCTTACAATAGCTACTAGCTTCGGCCTAAACCCGACAATTGATGCCTCCAAGACGAACGCCGGACAGGTGGTGCGTGGAATGACGGAAGGGCGCGGGGCTGATGCCGTGATTCTGGCAGTCGGCGGGAACGGCTTGATTCGCCCTGCCATGGATGCGGCGCGTCCGGGAGGTCGTGTATTGCTGTTCGCTCAAACCGTGCGCGGCGAGGCCACGATCGATCCGGCGGCAGTATGCGTGGACGAAAAGACTTTGCTGGGATCGTACAGCGCATCGGTTGATTTACAGGAGGAGTCGGTGCGGTTCGTCATGGGCCGTGAAATGGATCTGGAACGACTTATCAGCCACCGCTTCCCGCTGCAAAGTGCGGTGGAAGCGCTGAAACTGGCTGCCCATCCTCAGCCGGACTCGATGAAGATCGTCATCCAGCCGGGCAACGTTGTTTAGCGAGTGGAACGACGGGCGTCCGCGCTCGTCCCCGAGGTGAAGTCAGGCCGGGCGATTATGCCCGGCGCTCCACCGGGAATTTCGGGTGGGGCGAGTGGGAAGGACATTAAATTGTGAATGGAAAGATGACAGCGGCCGTCCTTTACGGCAAAGAAGACATCAAGATTGAAAGGGTGCCGATCCCTCGCGTGAGCGAAGGCGAAGTTCTGGTCAAGGTGCACGTGGCGCTCACCTGCGGCACGGATTTGAAGGTGTATCAGCGTGGCTATCACGCCCGCATGATTGTGCCTCCGGCGTTGTTTGGGCATGAATTGGCGGGCACGGTCGAAGAAGTCGGTGAGGGTGTGCGCGGCTTCAAGAAAGGCATGCGGGTGGTCGCGCTCAACTCGGCTCCCTGCGGCATGTGCTTCTATTGTTCGAAGCACCAGTTGAACCTCTGCGAAGATCTGCTGTTCAACAACGGCGCCTATGCCGAGTACATACGGATTCCGCGGCGCATTGTGGAAACCAATATGCTCATGGTGCCTTCGAACGTGAGTTTTGAGGATGCGGCGATGACCGAGCCGCTAGCCTGCGTTCTCCGCGGCCTGCATGAGACCGGAGTCGAGATCGGCGACACCGTCGCGGTCATCGGCGGCGGACCGATCGGTTTGATGTTTGTGCAGGTGGCCAAGGCAATCGGCTGCAATGTGATTGCGGTGGTCAAGCGCGATACGCAAGTCTTGCTGGCGCGCAAGAAGGGCGCGCACGAGGTGGTGCAGATCACCAAGGTGAGCGATCCCGTGGAGGCAGTGCGCGAGTTAAGTCCGGAGAAGCGTGGCGCCGACGTGGCCATCGAGGCCGTGGGACGTCCCGAAGCCTGGGAGTGGGCGGTGCAGATGGTGCGCAAGGGCGGCACGGTAAATTTCTTCGGCGGATGCGCGGCGGGGACCAAAGTGCAACTGGACACCAACCGCTTGCACTATTCGGAAATCAGCCTGAAGGCGACTTTCCATCACACCCCGGAGACGGTGCGCCGGGCTTTCGGACTGATCGCCGAGAAGAAAGTCTGTGGCAACGACTATATTACCGGCGAAGCGCCGCTTTCCCGTTTGCAGGATGTGCTGCGCCACATGCTGAACCGCGGCGGGGATATCAAGACCGCGATTATCCCTGGTCACTAGCATCGTGACTGGGTCGCGAGTCGTACAGTGGAGCGACGGGCGTCTCGCCCGTCCAGTCCTCAGGTGGCCGGGCTTCAGGTGGCCGGGCGAGGACGCCCGGTTCTCCACTAAGAAATAAAGCTTCGATGACTACTGCCAGCCATTCCCCGACTGCGCCGCTCTCCTCTGCCTGGAGTGCGCTGCCGCCGGAGTACGCTATTCCTGACCGTGCGCCTTCGCCAGCCGAGGCGCGCGAATATTGCCGCCGCCTGGCTCGCTCGCATTACGAAAATTTTTCCGTCGCATCCTGGTTTCTTCCCCAGGCACTGCGCCAGCACTTCTTCAACCTCTACGCGTATTGCCGCATCTCGGACGATCTGGGCGACGAGGTGGGAGACACGGCTGCATCTTTGCAGTTGCTTGACCAGTGGGAGAACGAGCTAAACGCCTGCTACGAAGGTCATCATAATCGGAACCCCCGGCATCCGGTAATGGTTGCGCTCGCTGAAACCGTGCGCAAGTTCGAGATTCCGAAACATGAGTTTGCCGATTTGCTGGCCGCGTTCCGGCAGGATCAAACTGTTACCCGTTACGAAACCTTCGACGATCTGCTGGGCTACTGCCGGTATTCGGCGAATCCGGTTGGGCACCTGGTGCTGTACCTCTGTGGATATCGCGATTCCGAGCGGCAGCAGCTTTCCGATTACACTTGCACCGCGCTGCAACTGGCAAATTTCTGGCAAGACGTGAGTGCGGACTTGGCCAAAGGACGAATCTATCTTCCCCTCGAAGACTTGCGCCGGTTCGGCGTGAACGAAGGTGTGATCCGCGACGGCCAGAACACTTCGGCATTCTGCCAGATGATGAAGTTTGAAGTCGGGCGCGCGCGGGAATGGTTCACACAAGGCCTGCCGCTCATTGCCAAGGTCGATGGCAAACTAGCCATCGACATCGAACTGTTCAGCCGCGGCGGACAGGAAATTCTGAACGCCATCGAGCGCCAGCATTACGCTGTACTCGGCCGGCGTCCGGCGATTTCGAAAACCCGGAAAGTCGCCCTGGTCGCTCGTGCCGCGCTGGGGACGCTGCTGGTTAAACAACGATGAGCACCGCCGTGGGAAATGCGCCCGTGCAATTTGCGCCGACCGCTTCGCAGCTCGATATGGCGTACTCCGTTTGCAGGAGTATTGCCCGCTCGGCTGCCAAGAATTTCTATTATGGCTTTGTCGTACTTCCGCGGCGCAAGAGCAATGCTTTAAGCGCGGTGTACGCCTACATGCGGCGCTGCGATGACATCACCGACGACAATACGCTGAGTCGCGACGATCGTCACAACAAGCTCGCGGAATGGCTGGACAAAGTCCACCGCGCCCTGGCGGCACAGCCGACCGACGATCCCGTGCTGCTGGCACTGACCGATGCACAGCGCAATTATCAGATTCCGATTGGGCTTCTCGACCAGCTCGCTTTCGGTACCGCCGCGGATCTCGACTACGGCGAGACGGAACCCCACGCCGGTGCGCCGCTGGCCGCGCGCTACCAGACATTTGAAGAACTGCGCCAGTACTGTTACGGGGTGGCATCGGTGGTTGGATTGGTGTGCATCAAAATCTTCGGATATCGCGATCCCGCGGCTGAGCCGCTGGCCGAGCGCTGCGGACTGGCCTTTCAGCTCACAAATATCATTCGCGATGTCAAGGAAGATGTTGCGATGGGCCGGATTTATTTTCCCCAAGAGGACTTGGCCCAGTGTGGCCTTGCCGCCGCGGATCTGGCCGCGCCGGCGCTTGATGTTGCCCGCATCCGTCCGCTGCTGGCGATGGAGGCTGACCGCGCTCGCGACTGCTACCGCGCGGGAGAAGAGTTGGTCCCGCTGGTGAGTGAGGACAGCCAGCCCGGGCTGTGGGTCTTGATTACGATCTACCAACGCCTGCTCGAAAAGATTGCTGCGAACCAATATGACGTTTTCAGTGAGCGCGTCCGGTTATCCGTTCCCGAAAAGCTTACTGTCCTCGGAAAGGGAATCCTGAAGCGCCTGTTGTGATGCCGGCCTCGACCTCGACCTCTTCCAATACGACACCTCCTCCTACAGTCGCTGTAGCCGGAGGCGGTCTGGCCGGGCTTGCCGCGGGATGCGCCTTGGCTGAGGCGGGATTTCGCGTGTCGCTCTTTGAGCGGCGTCCTTATCTGGGCGGGCGGGCGTCTTCCTATCAGCATCCCGGTACGGGCGAAGTTGTGGACAACTGCCAGCATGTGTTGCTGGGCTGCTGCACTAATCTGCTGGATTTCTATCGGCGTGCCGGTGTACTGAACAAGATTCGCTGGTATGAGAAGCTGACGTTCCTTGAGCCGGGTGGGCGCGCATCGGTGATCGGCCCGTCGGCACTCCCCGCGCCGCTCCACACCGCACTCGCATTTCTGCGGGCCGGCTGTTTGACTTTCGGCGACAAGCTGGCCATTGGCCGCGCCATGGCGACGCTCACTCCGGCGACTCCGGCGGATCGGGGTGAGTCGTTTCTCGACTGGCTCAAACGTCACGGACAAACCGAGCAAGCCATCGAACGCTTCTGGAAGACTATTTTGGTGAGCGCCCTGAATGAGGATCTCGATCAGGTTTCCGTTCCCTGCGCGGCACAGGTGGTGCGTGAATCGTTTCTTAAATCGGCCGCTGCCGGGCGCATGGGAATTCCCACTGTGCCGCTGACCGAACTTTACAGCACTGCTGGAGACTACATCCGCGCGCGTGGTGGAGACATCCAGTTTCGGGCGGGAGTAGAGTCGTTTCGGGGGGGAACCTCCGAGGTACAGATGACGGCGAACGGGCAAGAGCAGAAATTCGACTATCTCGTTCTCGCTGTCCCCTTTGATGTGGTGGGACGACTTCTGCCCGATACTCCTGCCGCTGCGCCTTTGGCCGCGGCGCTCGGACATTTCTCGACGTCACCGATCACCGGTATCCATCTTTGGTTCGATCGTCAAATCAGCGATCTCGATCACGCCGTGCTGCTCGATCGCACTATTCAATGGATGTTCCACAAGTCGCGGATTATTGAATCTCGGAACAGCGAATTTCGGAACAACGAATCTCGCGGCAGCGAGGCCCGCGACATTGGCAGCTACGTAGAGCTGGTTGTCAGCTGCTCCCGGAGCCTGGTTGAAAAGTCGAAGGCAGAGATCGTCGACATGGCAATAAAGGAAGCGCAAGAATTTTTCCCGGGTGCGCGCGAAGCGAAACTGCTGAAATCGACCGTGATCAAGGAAGTGCACGCGACGTACTCGCCGCGTCCGGGAATCGACCAATACCGGCCGAGGCCGGAGACGGCGTGGCCGCGAGTCTTTTTGGCCGGCGATTTTACCGCGACTGGCTGGCCGGCGACCATGGAGAGCGCGGTGCGCAGTGGATATCTTGCGGCGGAAGGGGTGGTGCGGTTCTCCGCGGGCAGAAGCGCCAGCTTTCTGGTCCCCGATCTGGCCTCGCGTGGATTGATGCGGTTGTTTGGGTGAGATCTCTTTCCCGCATCGCCTCAGACTCTGAAAACAAACTCGTTATCGCAGCGGTGAACCGCTGCGCCACCCAAAATCCTTCGGTTACTTCGGTTTCCAATGCCGCGTTACGTTGATGCCACCCTCAAGAATCCGCTCAAACATACGATCTTATAAACATGGCTGAGCGCACCGGCGCGGACAATGATCGTGTGGGTCATGATCACGCAGGCGCTGTGTACGGTGGTGAGAATGATCGCCGCCGCACTCCGCGATTCGCCTGCGGCGGTTACGCCGAGATCAATTGCCTCCCGTCAACTGGCATTCTGGTTCCGGGGACGATCCGGGATCTGAGCCTCCATGGGTGCCGGGTCGATGCCTCCTCGCCGATTGATTGCGGGGCGCGGGCGGAAATCGTCGTGCGCGTCAACGCTGCTTCGTTCCGCGCGGTCAGTGAAGTGCGCGCGATGCGAGGCCGCTCCGGCGCTGGTTTGGAGTTCGTTCATATGAGCGCGGCTGGAAAAGACATGCTGGCGGGACTGGTCACAGATTTAGCGAGGTTGCAGGCGCTCATGAACAAACTCAAATTCGCGCGCCGCGAGATGGATGCGGAGTCGTTCAGAAAGGAATTGGAGGAGGGAAGATATGAGGCGGCGCGGTTGAGCGACCGGTTTCCTTTTTTGAGGGGCATTCTGCCGGTCGAAAGTTCGCAAGAAAGTTCGGAAGAAAGTTCGCAGCGGGATGGAACCGCATCCGCCGGCAAGAATCGGGCTGCGGAGGCGCAGCCGCTAGTGATTACGGTTGACTTGTTCGGTTAATTCAGACTGCCATCAGTACGACTCCAGCCGCCACCAGCAAGGTCGCGATCCAACGCCTGCGGCCCACGCGTTCGTGGAGGAATATGCGGGCTGCGACCGCGTTGGCTACAAAGGTGAGCGCGGCCGAAGCGGGCACGACCAGACTGAGATTTCCCCAGGACAGGCCAAAGAGAAGGCTGTAGAACGCTATCGTCATCGCCGCCAAGCCGAGCGCAAATGTGGGCGTCGAGAAAACGCGCCCGATCACCGTCAGGACGCCGCGGCGCTTCCAGAGTTCACCGACGTCCCCAACTCGTTTCATGGAGTAGGAAAGGAGTACGTCTCCGGTGGTTGAAGCTAGAACGATGAGCAGGATCGCGGCCCAGGCGTAAATGTCTCTCATGATTTGACCTCCTGGGAAACTGCGTCCGGGGAGGTGTCCAGGGTATGCTCGCTTTGGCGACGTGGCGTAGCCGACGGACCGGCGGCCACAAAGCCCACACCAACCGCAATCAGGGCGATGCCAAGCCAGCGCGTCGCGGAGATTTCTTCATGAAAGCCGAAGTGAGCAATCAAGGCCACGAGCACATATCCCAGCGACGTGGCGGGCAGCACATAAGTGAGATCGGCCCAGGAAAGGGCGGACATATAGCAGGAGAAAAACGCCAGCAGTAACAGGATTCCCGCGGTTACCCAGGGATTGAGAATGGCCAGCACCAAGGCGGAAAGCTGGTGCAGGGAAAAACTGCCAAGGTCCTTCATCCCGCGCGCCAGCAGGGAATCGCCGGCTGTGGCGAATACGGTTATGCCCGCCAGGACGAGGTATTTTCGAAATGTCACTGGAATCCAACCTAGCTTTTACCTGGAGTGCGCCGCCGAATCTCGACGCGCTGCCCCTAAAGGGGTGTCGATTTCGAAGAGCTTACGGCGTCGCTAAAGCGACGCCCTGATACAAGCCCGAGTTTCTCCGCGGCTTGTTAGGCCTTGGCCGGTTCCGGGGCGGGCGTTTCTTCCTTGCGGTTTTCCTTGACCCATTTATTGCGCTGCGCGCGGACTTTCAGGAAGGTTCGCGCTTCCTTGTACAAGCGCTTGCGTTCGGAGTTGTCAAACACAGCTTTCCTAAGAATGCGGTACGCCGCTTTGGGACGAAAATAATAGGCATCGTAGAAGTCATGGACGGCGGCCAGGATTTCCGCCGCCGGCAGACCCGGATACTCGATCTGCACCATCTGATGCCCAAGGTCGTCTACCATTTTTGTTTCGGCGGTCATGAAGCCGTTTTTCACGGCGTGTTCGTGCAGTTCAGTTCCCGGGAAAGCATGAGCCACCGAAACCTGAATTGTTTCCACGTCGAGTTCCTTGGCGAATTTTATGGTGTTCTTGATGGTCTCGCGAGATTCTCCGGGCAAGCCGAGGATAAAATCTCCGTGGATGACCAATCCGAGCTTGTGGCAATCTTTGGTGAACTGGCGGGCGCGCTCGACGGTCGCGCCTTTCTTGATGTTCTTCAGAATCTGCTGATCGCCCGATTCGAAGCCCACGATCAGGAGCCGGCATCCTGCTTCTTTCATGGCCTTGAGCGTTTCGAAGTCAGTGGTGACGCGCGAGGTGCAGGACCACGTCAGCTTCAGCGGTTTCAACTTGGCGCACAACTCGACAGTGCGGGCCTTCTGCAGGTTGAAGGTATCGTCGTCGAAGAAAAATTCCTTCACATAAGGCCAGTAGTCTTTGGCCTTGGCCATCTCCCGCGCTACATCGTCGGTGGAACGCTTGCGCCACGGGTGTCCGCTGAGCGTCTGCGGCCAGAGACAGAAGGTGCACTGCGCCGGGCATCCGCGCGTGGTGTACAGCGATACGAAGGGATTCAGCAGGAAGGGCACGTTGTAGCGGCGGACATCCAAGTCGCGCCGGTAAACATCGGTCACGTGCGGCAGGGAGTCAAGATCCTGAATGGTCGGGCGGTCGGGATTATGCACGACATGCCCGTTCTTACGGTAGGAAATACCGAGAATGTCTTCGATCGGCTTGCCTTGGGCGTACTCGACGATGGAGTAGTCGAATTCCTTGCGACAGGCTATGTCAATTACCTTTGCCTCCATCAAAGACTTCTCGGGCAGGACGCTGACGTGGGGTCCGACGAAAGCGATTTTGATGTGAGGATGGCTGTCTTTGATCGCTTCCGCGATTCGGACGTCGCCGGCGAATCCGGGAGTGCTGGTGAAGAGAACGAGCAGTTCGTAGTCCTGGCAGGTGCGGATCGTTTCTTCGGCGGTGATGTGATGAGGCGGGGCGTCGAGCAAGCGCGCGCCTTCCAGCATTCCGGTCGGATAGGCGAGCCAGACCGGATACCAGTACGATTCGATCTCACGCGTGGCGGGCCAGCGCGAACCAGCGCCCCCATCGAAATTCTCAAACGAAGGCGGATTCAAAAACAGTGTTTTCAATGGCATATTTTGTGAGTCTCTATTTTAGCACTCTTACGAGTGCACAAACCCCGGTCGACGCTACCATACAGGTACGTCCCGAACCTGCGTCGAAAGCGTGGAACTCTTTGTCCAAGTGTGCCTTAGCGGGGCCCAAACTGCAAAAGAACCTCGCTGAACGTCGCTCTGGCGCATTAAGCCGCGAGAATTGGCAGTCGCCGGATGATAGGCCGGATGATAGAGATGACAGGTTGGATGCGTCACTTCGCGGCGGGGTTTGGCAGCGCCCATTTCTCCAAGTCTCCGGTGGCCAGCAGCAGGTTCATGCGGACCCGCTGGTACTCGAAATCGGCGTCCTGGAAAAGGAGAAAGCGTTCGGCCGCCTGAACCCGTGCGTCGGCTAATTCGTGCCAGGTGCCGGTTTTTGCGTCGATCCGGGTTTGGGCCGCAGCCAGGCTCGACTGCGCCAGTTCATATTCCAGTTGCGCCACTTCGCGGGCGGCCTCGAGTTGCTCGGCGGCGCGTTGCAGCTTCAGCGTTTCTTCGGCTACCTGATTGCGGGCCGCCTCCGCTTGCTTCTTCGCCTTCAGGGCCTGGGATTCGGCCGCCTCCGCGCGGGCGCGCTGGCTGGCGTTGAAGATCGGGATCCGCAGGGCGAAGCCGATGGTGGCATTGTCAGGCTGAAATTTCGCGTAGTACTGATTGTAGTTATTGAACGTGGAGAGCCGCGCATATTGGGCGGAGAAGTCGATCGACGGGTACAAAGCGCGATGCTCGCCCAAAGCCCGCATCGATTCCGCCAGAGAATGCTGGTCGGCAACCTTGATGGCGGGGCTGGAGGCAACCGCCTTCTCCGCAAGATCGTCTTCCGAAGCGACGGGAGGCAAGGCCGGTATGGTTTCGGGCTCGAGTTCGATAGAGGAAACCGGCAACCCGGTCAGGGTTGAGAGATGGCGCCGAAGGACGTCGGACGAGCCCCGTGCCTCGGCCCGGTGAAGGCGAATGCGCGCCGCGGTTAGCTTGGCTTTATTCAAGTCCACTGCGCTGTCTACGCCTTCCTGCAAGCGCTCGGCGACCGCTTGTTCCATTTGCTTCGCTTCGGACTCGTCCTGTTGCAAGCGCTGGAGCCGCGCCTCCCATTTCGCCAGTTCCGCGTAGGTCAAGACAACGTCCTGGATGACGGCATTGCGCTGGTCTTGGTCCTGAAACTCGGAAGCATGCCAGTCCGTTTTCGCCGCATCCAGAAAGTGGCGCTGCGCGGGGTTGAAGACGGTGCTCTGCGCGACCACATTTGCCAGCGCCGGGGCCGAGCCTTCAATCGTGAGTGGGAATCCGTAGGACCATCCCAAGCCCGAACCGGCCGCGAGCTGGGGCAAGTAGTTGTTGCGGAGTTCGCGATAGGAGGCGAAAGCGCGCTGCACGTCGGTGTCGGCGATTGCCGTCCTGGTGCTGTGCGCGAGCGCCAGCCGAATGGCGCGCTCGAGCGGCAGAGGTTCAGCCAGGCCGCGGGCTGCCATCGTCAGTACGGCCGCAAATAAGGCGAGCAGAACTGTGGGTCCCAACCATCGCGGCAATCGGAGTTTCATCTCGTCACCTTCATTTCGGCAGCATCGTTTCGTCGTTAGAGGCCAGCTTCGGTCTGGGCCATCTCTCCTGGTCTGGCAATGACCGGTCAAACCGGCGGCGCCGCCGCCGCACAAATTGTAGTGTGCCAGACGGGAGCCGGGCAGTCGCTCGGGAAGTTATTTGTGATGCTACGAAGCGCGGGAGGAATCTGCCCCCCTCAGTGCGCAACCCGGTTGAGAGCTTGCTGGGCCAGGCCGAAGTTCCGGGTTAAGGACAAGGACGCGCGGTATTCCTGCGCTGCGCCCGTTTTGTCTCCCTGTTTTTCCAGCAGCGTGCCCAGCAGATAGTGGGCCTTGAACGCCGGCGCTGCCTCGACCGGACCCGATGCGAGATAACGGTGGAGCAGCTCTATAGCGAAAGGATATCTTCGCCCGGAGCGATAGAGCATTCCGGAGGCATCCACCAGGACATCGAGTTTGGGCATGGGGGCCTGGCTCAGCTTGATGAGGGCCTGCTCCATTTCGTCAAACCGCTTCTGGCGGCGCAGAAAAGAAGCAAGATCGAGCCATGCCTCCGCGTCACCATGGCTTTGATCGATGTACTGGTGATACTCGCGTTCGGCGGCGTCGGCTTCTTTATTCTTTTCGGCGATGCGCGCATAAACCCAGTGTGCGCGGGCAGAGTTCAGGGCCGCAATCGATTGCGCCTGTTCGCGGGCCTTCTGCTCGCCGCCGCCGACAATCCCGGGCGCCTCAAGATAGAACTCCGCCAGATCGACCCTGGCATCCACGTCGTTCGGATTCAGTTGCACTGCGCGCTCGAATTCGCCGCGGACCTTCCCGGCCAGACCTGCGGCGGCCAGGAAGTTTGCCCGATCCGCCTTCTCGCCGTACACGCGTCCCAGCCAAAGATGGAAGCGGCTGTTATCCGGAGCGAGGGAGACCGCTTTTCTGCAGGATGATTCGGCGCGATCCCAGTCTTCGAGCGCGAAGTAAGCACGGCAAAGCAGGTTGGAAGATTCGGCATCCGGCGCGGTGGAAGAGAGCCGGCCGTTCAACTGGGCGATGGCTTCATCGATCCGGCCGGCGGCCAGCATGTCTCTTGCCGAGTCGGCCATGCTGGCGGTCACGGAGGCAATCAGCAGCAGCAAAACTGTCAATAGTCTGGATGGGCCTGTGATCATCTTGAGGCTTAACCGTTAAAACTTGACCTGCGTTCCGTCGCCAATCGGTTTCCCGTTCCACGCATTGATCGCAACCACGTCCTTGGCGGAGAGGCCGCGCGTTACTTCAACCTGCGTGAGATTGGAAAGGGAAGTCTCCACATCGCGGCGCTTGAGTTCATGGCCGACGACCTGCAAGACATACGGCTTCGAGTCGTCCATTCGCACCGCCTCCCGCGGCACGACCAGCACGTTATCGTGTTGGGCGGCGATGATCGTCACCCCGACGTTGATGCTGGGCAGGAGTTTCAAATCCTTGTTATCTACGATGCTGGTCGTCTCGCCAACGTTGCGAGAGCCGCGCAATTTCACGGTCGCGGGGACGCCGGTCACGGTGGAGCGCCAGACGCGGCCGGGGACGGCATCCCACGTAATCTCCATCGGATATCCGGGAGCCAGTCTGCCCACGTCGGGTTCATCGACGAAGGCGCGCACCAGCACTTGCCGCAAGTCCGCCACTTGCAGCAGAAGATCTCCGGCCGCGACAAAGCCGCCTTGCTTGGCCGGCAGCGAGTACACGATGCCATCAAAAGGAGCGCGGACATTCGATTTCAACAGGACATCCTGCGCCGCGTCGTAGGTGGCCTGGGCTTCCGTGCGTTGCGCATCCACGCGGGCTAACTCCGCATTCGAATATCGTTTCGTCTGCTTTTGCCGGAGGAAAGTAAGTTGGGCATCGGCGCGGGCCAGCGCGTTCTCTGCTTCGTGCGCTTCTCCCGCCGATGCCGCGCCCTGCTGCTCAAGCTTTCTCAGCGCTTCCAGGTTGCGCTGTGCCGAATCGCGGTCGGTGCCTGCTTTCACCAATTGAGCGTCAAGGCTCAACATTTCTTCCTGAGTTCCGCCTCGCTCCGCGGAGCCCAGATCGGCCTGGGCTGCTCTCAATTGGGTTTGCGCCCGGGCCGCCTGGGCGCGCGCGTCGGCGTCATCCAGGGCGACCAATAGTTCGCCCTTCTTGACGGAGTCGCCTTCCTTAACAAAAACGCGCCGTACACTGGTCGAGACGGGAGCGTGGGCTTCGAAGTTGTTGAGGGCCTCAATCTTTCCGTTGGTGGAAACCAGACTACGGATCTTGCTCGGCTCGACCACGGCGGTCCGCACCAGCACCGTATCATCGCGGTGGGAAACAAAAGCCGCCAGCAGGGCCGCCGCCGCAAAAATCGCCAGCGCCGTGACCCACCAACGCGTCGGCTGGGCTCTCGAACTGTTTCCATTCAATGGCATGCGGAGAAAAGCGCAAGCTTCAATGTATCATCCACGCGCGACTGGAAGCAGGCAAATGCAAGCTTGAGACTTGCTTGTTTAGATGCAGTGGGACAGCCGTTTGCGTCATCGCAAGGCCGGAATTCCTGAGGGGCTGTCCTCCGCAAGATGCGCCCGAGCCCGTGCGCGAAATCCGGACTTTATCGTGAGTACAATAAGCAGATGCCGAAATTGCCTAGTTCCACATCGCCTCGTTATACCGCAGAGCACGCCAGCGCCGGCCTCGATCACGATTTTCCGGAAATTGAAACCTGGCCCAACCAATTTCCCGGCTACGAAATTGTAGTGGATGATCCCGAATTCACGTCGGTTTGCCCCAAGACCGGCTTGCCGGATTTCGGCCACATCGTGATCCGTTACGAACCCGATCGTCTATGCCTGGAATTGAAGTCGTTGAAAGAATATCTGCAAGCGTATCGAAATCTCGGCATCTTCCAGGAGAACATCGTGAATCAGGTACTGGCGGACGTTGTGCGCTGGGCCAAGCCGGTATGGGCGGAGGTCAAAGGCGAGTTTCGTCCGCGCGGGGGAATTTCGACGGTCGTGGTCGCGAAGTGGCCGCGAGAGAAGAATGCAGCAGTTCGACCCTAATTTTCGGACCGTAGTTCGGACAACGCGCTCGCGATGGCGAACAAGACGTTCGCAGCCCAGAGACGCTCATCTGGGGCCGCGGTCGAAACCAAGCTCTTTCCAAATTTTGTTCCAGTGCCAGATCCCGTAAGCCCCTTCGTCCGCGAGACGGTAGCCGATCTGATGAGCGAGAGCGATGATCTGCCCGCGGTGATGCGCCTCGTGGGCGAACATGTAGGCGAACATGGTCGCGCCCGCGGGCCACACGGGGGCCCAACTGCCGCGCGAGAATTTGGTCACGCGCCGATCTGGATCCTCGGACAATGCCTCCTCGAGCATTTGCAGACAGCGGGCAGCGCTTTTTCGGTGGGCTGCCGCCGCTTGTCTTAACGTACAGCGTGCCGGGTCAAGCGCCGCCGGACATCGGAGATGAGGCGCCGACCATTTCAGCCAAACCAGGCGGCTGTTGTGCAGATGGGCAAAGATGGCAGCGATCGTGCGGCCCTCCAACTTTTTCATGTAGGGCGGTTTGGCGCGCCAGGCGCGCGGATCGAGATGCTCGAAGAGAAGCTGGTTCATGCGGTCGTTGGCGGCATAGGTTTCCAGCAGGACCTGGCTAAGATTGGACGGATCGATGTCTGGGCCAGCAGTGTTCGACCTATCCATTCTCGACCCATCAATTCTCGACCCAGCCGCAGCCCGTCGCGACATAGACGCTCCTTGGATAGACGCTCCTTGCGACCACCGGTGATATTGCCAGTTTCAGGTTTCTCTTCGCCGCCATGCTATATTCGCTCGACCTGTGACGCAAACGAAACTCCACGCCCGCACTGCTCTGCTCGCGCTGACCGCACTGAATCTGCTTAATTATGCGGATCGCAATGTGCTGTTCGCAGTGCAGCCCCTGGTGCAGGCGGAGTTCCATCTGAGCAAGACCCAGATCGGATATCTCACCAGCGCGTTCCTAGGGTTTTATATGATTGCTGCGCCGTTTGTGGGGCCGCTAGCGGACCGCTACTCGCGCAAGCTGATCATCACACTGGGCGCGATTTTCTGGAGCGGCCTTACCTTGCTCACCGCGTTCACGCACACCTACACCGAGCTGCTGATTCGCCACACTCTGGTGGGGATTGGCGAAGCGACCTTCGTTACGATCGCGCCGACCTTTGTGGCGGATTTGTTCGCGGAGGAAAAGCGCGGACGCATCCTGGGCGTGTTTTATCTGGCAATTCCGGTTGGCTCGGCGGCGGGCTATCTGCTGGGCGGCAATCTGGCTCCGCACTATGGATGGCGCTTCCCCTTTTACATCGCGGCAGCGCCGGGCCTTCTGCTGGCGATTGCGGTGATGTTCCTGAAGGAGCCGAAGCGAGGGCAATTTGATTCGGTCGAGGAGACTCCAGAGCGCGGGACAATTCTGGGTCTAGCACGCAATCCGGCATTCTTGACCGCGACCCTGGGCATGGCCGCGATGACGTTTTCGCTAGGCGGTATTCAGGTGTGGATGCCGCAGTTTCTTTACAGCGAACGTCACTATTCGCTCGCCCAGGCCAATTTTATTTTCGGCATCATCATCGTCGTTGATGGAGTTGTTGCCGCGCTGGCGGGCGGATGGCTGGGCGACTATCTGCTGCGGCGGATGAAAAGCTCCTACTACCTTGTCTCGGCTGCCAGCATGGCGCTGGGGGTGCCGGTGATGATTGTGGCGCTGTTTGCGCAGGGACGCGCCATGGTGCCGGCCATCGCGGTGGCGGCTTTCTTTCTGCTGCTCAATACGTCACCGCTGAATGCGGCGGTGATCAATTCGGTCGGCGCTCATATTCGCGCCACCGCCATTGCCGTGAATATTTTCATCATTCACATCCTGGGCGACGTCCCCTCTCCCACTATGATGGGATGGGTGGCCGACCGGCACTCGCTGCAGGCCGCCTTTGTTTTGCCGGTAATTGCCATGACTATTTCCGCGGTAATTTTGTTTTACGGCATGAGATTTGCTCCGCCACTAAGGATCAGTGAAAAATCGGCGGCATCGCAACCTTCCTCAGGAGCATCTTCCTAGCAGAATGCATTGGCAAGTATTTCACTGGGGTACATTTCACTGGGGTTCATTTCACTGGATTGCCGGTGGCATTCTCGCCCTGGCCTGGTTTTCGCGCATCGTGGAGGCGGCGATCGGAATGCCGAGCATTGCCGACATCGCGCGGCCCGAATGGGACCGACGGCCGGCGACTCCCAACGGCGAGCCCAGAGTCAGCATCATCGTACCCGCGCGCAACGAAGCAGAGCATATTCGTGAGACGCTGGCGCAACTGCTTGCTCTCGATTATTCGAACTTCGAAATCATCGCCGTCAATGATCGTTCGACGGACCGCACCGGCCAAATCATGGATGAGGTTGCTGAGAATGACTTGCTCCACGATGCGGGCGTGACGGCGCACGCGCATGCGGACAGGAGTGTCCGCGCTACACGGCTGAAGGTGATCCACGTCACGGAACTGCCATCGGGCTGGTTAGGCAAAACGCATGCTATGTGGACTGCCGGCCAGCAGGCGACTGGGGACTGGCTGCTTTTCACCGATGCCGACGTGCTCTTCAAACCCGATGCTCTGCGGCGCGCCGTTGCCTATGCCGAGGCGGAACGAGCCGGCCATGTCGTACTTTTGCCACGCTTGATCATGAAGAGCGCGGGCGAACGGATGATGATCGCTTTCTTTCAGGCGCTTTTCGTTTTCGGACACCGCCCATGGAAAGTTGCCGACCCCAAAGCGCGGGACCACATGGGTATTGGGGCTTTCAACATGGTCCGGCGTTCGGTCTATGACGCGGTGGGCACCTATCGCGCCCTGCGCATGGAGGTCCTTGACGACATGAAGCTGGGCAAAGTGGTCAAGAACGCTGGTTTTGCCCAGCGCGTTGTTTTTGGCGAAGACCTGATTTCCATACGCTGGGTAGAGGGCGTTTTCGGCATGGTCGACAATCTCACCAAGAACTTTTTCGCCTTGCTTTCCTTCCAGTGGCCGCGAACAGTGATTTCAATTGGGGGTCTGGGGTTTCTGAATCTCGGGCCATTTGTGGGCATCTGGCTGGCACATGGATGGGCACGAATTCCTTACGCCATCGCTCTCGGTTCGCTGTTTCTGATTTATTACGGAATGTCGGCCCGATCGCCGATCCCGTCATACTATTTTTTTCTCCATCCGATCAGTACCATCCTGACCATGTACACGGTGCTGCGTTCCATGGTTCACACGCTGGCGAACGGCGGTATCGTGTGGCGGGGAACCAAATATCCACTGGAAGAACTGCGTAAGGGGATGGTGTGAACTAAGTCACAAGTAAGTGTGACCGATTATATATGTCCCTGAGACATAGCAAAATTCCAAGACCGAATAGTTATTGCCGCTATTGTTGAAGTTACTCGCTCGCCTTTTCATTGTGAGAATCAGAGTTAGTTTCGGTTTCCGATTCCGCCTCAAGCCATTGCATTTCCTCCAATGTTGGAATCTACTATAACGTGCGCTGCAGGTTGCATCTACCATGTATGAGAGTGGCGCACTTTAATGTGAAGCTACCGG
>Ga0209415_10007134_pt1 | contig 19569 bp, 20 predicted proteins | sample PeaSoiSIISIP2007_FD_187696 | JGI IMG/M metagenome (GOLD analysis project Ga0209415, IMG submission 187696) | Peat soil microbial communities from Weissenstadt, Germany - SII-SIP-2007 (SPAdes) (version 2) | ecosystem: Environmental > Terrestrial > Soil > Wetlands > Peat | place: Germany... | reverse complement strand
GTAATTCCCCAGGAGAGGATCGTAGCAAAAATTGTAGCCAGAGTTTCCTCACGTTTCAACATCGTGATTTGCTGAAACGCGCGCCTGTCGGCCTTTCGCACCCGATCACCTGTTGTTTAGGCAGGTGACCTACCCCTAAGTTACTGAACACAATCATACGGTCCGGTTCGCCCAAGTCGGTTTCCGGCTTTCCTGAAAGTGACCTATTTTCAATGTATTCCGTTTCAATCAGATGTGGGTAGCCTATTGAACGCTGTTGAGCTTTTTTGAGGTTTGGGCTGCTCGCATCCTCAATTTCATCTACACCGCTCGAGTTTTTTGATAAGGGTGACAAAACACGATAGGGGCGGCGCAGTGTCAACGACCATGGTCCGGTGTTTGATCGATAATCTCAAGCGCGTCGACGAAAGCGAATTCCTGTTCGGGGACCATCGAGATCACTAACTTGCCCTGGTGGTTTGGCTCGAGGCCGTTGAACGTTCTCACCAGCGCCCGCAGCGAGCCGCCGGCGCGCTCGTAGATGTCGAAATTCCGGACCAAAGCCACGCCATTACAGAAGATGTCGAAGAGTCGCGAACCGGCGCCACCACCGCCGGTCAGGTTTGGTCCGTACCATCTTTCTGATGTATACAGCGTGAAGCTGTAGCGGCCGGGAGGCACTGGGAAAATATAGGTCAAATTTCCAAAACGGCCGCTCGTATACAGCTCTGGTTCGTCGGTACCGGTGACGGCCGTCGGAGGTGCTACCAATTGTCCACCGATCGCATAGCGGTCCGGCTCCCAGTAATTCCCCGCTTTATCCGTGAAGCCCTTCGGTTGGGCGACGATCCGGATCGGGCGCAGCCGGCCCGGCGTACCCGGAGTAATCTCGATTGCATTAATGAACGGAGCGCTGGAAATGGGCTCAAAATTTACGTGAAGCTTGCCGTCGGCGGCTGGAGAAATATCTCTAAAGACCTTTATGTTCGCAGCGCTGGGACCAGCCTCTCCGATCACATCCAATCTGTCCGCGGGATTCCCGTTGATCAAGATCTCGAAGACGCGAGTTCCTTCGCCGCCGTAGCCCGAGGGGTTGGTCTCACCGAAGAGGGTATCGGCGAAGTGCAGGCGCAGTTCATACACTCCCGGAGCAAGCGGGATGTTGTAGGAAAAATTGCCCTCGCGGCCGCTCTGATATAGGCGCGGATCACGGGTACCGTAGATCTGACGGCCGCGAGCCGTAATCAGTTTTCCGCCCTGGAAGTACTCGTCCCTTTGCCAAACGTGTCCGAATCCGTCGACGAAGGTCCCTTCCATCAATCCGGCAAGAATCCGAACCGAATCTCTCGCGGGAATGCCCACCGGCGCGAGAGGCGGCTCTGGTCTCGCCGCGCGCGGTGTCTCGCGCACCACGATCGCGGAGATCAAGGCCGCCAGCAGGATCCCCATTAAAACGCTCAAAACCGGTAAGGCCGCGTCGCGGCGGGGACCGTCCGGTCTTGGGCAAGTGCAGGAAACATTTCGGTCGCCGCCTCGTGAATCACAAACTTGGGGATGTATTGACCCTGCGGAATGATAATGTGAGTCCGGTGCGCAGCTCCGTCGTTCTTGTAATAATCGGCCAGCCGTTCCCGCAGCCGGTGGATCTGGACTCGGACAACCGAATCGCGTTTCTGATCGAAATCGGCGGAGCGGCCGAGCGCGTCTACCGCGATACTGTATTCCTTGATCTCGTCCGCGGCTCCCGAGAAATATTTGTTGCAGACGTAAAGCAGCAACTGTTCGAGCGCCGGCGCGCGCTGAAAGATTCCGGACGCGAGAAGGGCTTCGAGTTCCTTCTTTTCCTCGTCGAACGACACTTGCATTGGTGGATTATACCGACCGCATCCTCATGCTGCAAGCGCAGCGCTCGCCGGGCGCCGGTTATTTGGCAGGTCGCGGAGCGTGATTGCTGTAGTCAATGGGGTCCGTGCAGGCGTAAGGCTGAATCTCCAGCGTCGGATCCTTTTTGAAGTAGGAATAGCTTCGCACCGGCTGCTGAAGGGCTTTCGGATCTTCCACAGTCAATTCGATCTCGAGAACGTTGCCGTTTAAAACCCGCCGGATTCGCTCGATCTGGTGAAGCTGATCACTATGAGGCGTACGCCAAGCTTTATCTTCCTGAAAACCTACGGTATCGACCACCAGCGTGTCGCCTTCCCAATTCCCGATCGAGTGACCCAGGTAGGACGGCTCCAGGTCTTTGGGATGCCCCCGGCCATCGAGCCAGATGCGGCGCACTTCGTGGAAATATTCCATGAGCATGGTGACCCGCCCGGGGGTTTGCAGAAACTCAAACGCGTAAGGAGCGCTGTAGGCCTGGGGACCCGGCGAAGCGCAGCGATTGATCGGATCGTTGTAAATGGTAAACTGCTTGGCCGCTTCCTGGGCCCACGGGGTGAACAGGGACTTCAGACTCTTCGAAGGGTCGTGGACCCCTCGGAGAGGCGAATTGTTCGGAAGATTGTCGCGAGGCCCCATGTTGAGCCCCATGTACCAGTAGCCTTCCATCCAGACTCCCGAGAGATCGCGCGCCTTTTCGAGGGTCAAACTCGAGGGCTGCGGACCAGCGGGCGCCTCCTGGCCTGCGAAGTTCTTGCTCAGGTAAGCAACGATCGACGCCAGTTCTTCCGGCGTCGCCTTGGCGCCGTTATCCACCATTTGCGCCACGAGATCCTTCCACGCATTCGCCGATCTTTTCTGCCTGGTCACCTGCCCCAAGCCGTGGCATCCCGAGCACACCCGGGCGACGATATCTTTCCCTGCTCCATCCGGCAGACCCTGCGCGTTCCCCAAAGGTAAAAGCAACCAGGACAATGCGACAAGGGAAAATCGGGCCAACAATTGGTTCATCGGCTTTTCCGAATCTTGAAGTCAGAATATCAGCTTCAACGCGAGTTGAACCTGCCGGGCCGTGGTTCCCGCGGCCAGAGACGTGATAATCCCAGCGGTCGAATTGATTCCTCCCGCGCTCGCGACCGTGCTGCTCGCGCTGCCGAGATTCGGATGATTCAGCAGATTGAAGATTTCGGCGCGGAATTGCAACATGCCCGCTTCGCCGATCTTCCGAATCGGCGTATTTTTGTTCACTGAAAAATCCCAATTGTACAGCGCCGGTCCTTCCAGGAGATTCCTGGGAACCGTGCCATGATAGCCGGATGGATCCGTCGTAAACATATTGGGATTGAACCACTGGTTCGGGCTCCCAATGATCACCGTATTCGGGTCGTAGACGACCGCTTTCGGGTTGAAACTTTGTGCGGTCGCAAGGTTCGCCGAAGTCACGAAAGAGGCGCGATCGCTGTTCCCCGAGAGCGACGGGTTATAGCTCAGCCCGGGCGAGAACGGCGGACCGCTCTGCGCGGCGATGATGCTGCCAACCCACCAACCTCCGATAAACTTTCCCGCGAGCGAGTTCGGATAGAGGCTCGGAAGATTGTAAATCAGGTTTGCGCGGAAATTGTTCGGAATGTTGTAGGGGCTGGGTCCCCAATCATATCGCTGGGTATAAAGAGAGTCGGTAGTCTGGCCGCTGCCATCGGCGAGAATTCCCTGCGAGTCGTCATAAGAGCTGGAGCGGACGTAATTAGCCTGAAACTGCAGCCCATGACTGAGGTTTTTGCGAAGCATAATCTGAAATGCCTGATAAAAGGACAGGGCCTGCGTCGTGATGCCGGTCATCGATCCGAAGTTGGAATTCTGCCGGCACGTCGGCACAATCGACGTGCAGCCCGCGGCCTCGGGTCCCGCCAGCACCGACGGGTCCCAGAAAGGCACTCCGTTTGTTACGGAGGTCGGCAGCACTGGATTCAATTGTTTGCTCTGCCAAAGATGATTTCCACGCGTTCTGATGTAGCTGGCGCTCAACACGAAGTCTCCACGGAACCGGTGCTCGGCGGAAACATTCCATTGAATGATGTAGGGCTGTTTCATGTAGTAGTCGACCAGAAACGCGGTGGAACTCAGACTCCCGGCCGGAAACGCGAGCGGCAGTGAAATCGGACTGCTGCATACCGGCGTGCACGCGAGAGAATTCAGACCTCCGATGGGTGGCATCGCGTTTTCGCTCCATTGAAACGCGCTCTGAATCGTTCCGATATCGTAGTAAATTCCGCCGCCTCCACGGATCGAGGTGGTACCCTTGCCCGTGACGTTCCAGGCAAATCCGATGCGTGGGCTGAAATTCTTGTAGGATGGATTTTCGATGTCGGGGCCATGCACGACGGTCGAACGCGTATCGGCGACGATGTTACGGAACGCGTAATCGCGGCCATTGCTGTCGTGCGGGGTGGTAAAGAATTCATACCGCACGCCGAGATTCAAAGTTAGTCTGGAAGTCACCCGGAAATCGTCCTGAATGTAGAAGCCGGCGGTTTTGTAGAAGTAGTTCCGGTTTTGGCCAATGCCGGCGTCCACGGCCGAAAGCGTGTAGCTGCTCGGCGTGCCGGCCACGAATCCCGTGAGGTTTTGAAAGCTGATTGAGCCCAGCGTGTTGTAAAATGTCTCGAGCGCAATGTTGTATTCATTCAAAAGCGTTCCGATTTTGAGGGAGTGCCGTCCCTTGGTCCAGAACACATCGTCGCTCAAAGTGTAAATATTCTGATCGTTCCAGAAGGGTGGGCTCGGCGGGTTATAACCGGAAATTCCAGTGATGCTGATGCCGCCCACACCGTAACCGGGATTAAAGGAATACTGCGGCCCGACCAGCGAGGTCGAATATCCGTAGACAATTCCGGTCCGGCTGTAGGACGCACGGGCCTGATTCAACAGCGCCGGCGAGAAGATGTGATTTTCCGACACGGTGGAATAGTTCGACTTGCTATCCCAGCTAATTCCGATCGTCGGATAATTTCCGGGATTCGGCTGGTCCTCGTAATCGCCGGTATAGCGGGCAAAGAAAGAATCCGAGGCTGAGAACACCTGGTCCACGCGCATCTGGCCGTAGTATTCGTTGGTTTTCTGATGGAAGTTCCAGGAATAAATGTTGCCAGGCAGGTTCGGGCTTGGAAAAAGAGCCAGAAGCGGTTGAATCACAGGATTCACGTTCGTTGTTCCCGCCGTCTTGGATCCCAGGCAGGCCTGGTTATCCACCGACTGTACTCCGCTGGTCACCGGCGTGTGGCAAGCAGCCGGAGGCACGGTTTCGCGCTCGGTGGCATTGAGGTCGTCCTTCAATTCCTCGTAGGCTCCGTAGAAGAAGGTCTTGTCCTTTTTAATCGGGCCACCGAACGATCCGCCAAACTGATTTCGTTGATAGAGCGGAATTCTGCGGCCGAGCAATGAAGGAGGCGAATCGAAAAAGCTGCGCGAGTCCATCGCGCTGTTTCGTATGTAGTCGAACAGGTCTCCGTGAAAGTCGTTGCCGCCACCCTTGCTCACGATCGTGGTGACACTGCCCATCGCGATCCCATACTCAGCTCCGAACGTGTTGGTGACGACCTCATATACTCCCTGACGCCGTCGACCCCGAGATTCGAGCCGCCCACATTGGTAACCTGCGAATTGTAAGCCGTGGTCATCGGCGCGCCATCGATGAGCACCGCGTTCGACCGGATGGGCGCGCCGTTTACACTGTAAACGACTCCGCCCGCACCTGCGACCGAAGTCCGCGCGACGCCGGGTTGGAGGAGGGTCAGATTGACGAGATTGCGCCCATTAAGCGGAAGGTCCTCAACGCTTTTGTCGTTGACCAGCGCGCCGACGGTTGCATTGGTCGTGTTGATGTCTGCGGCCTGTGCGGTTACCTCGACCGTCTGTTGCGACTGGCCGAGTTCTAACGCGAGGTTCACCACAGCTTCTTGCGACACGTTTAACACCAGATTTGTGCGCGTGGCCGTCTTGAAGCCTTCATGGCGAACCTCGAGCCGGTAGGTGCCTACCGGAAGCGCCGGAAATCGGTAAGCGCCGTCGGAGCCTGCAGCGAACGTTCGTTTAAGGCCGGTTTCGGTGTTCGTGATGGTCACCTCGGCGCCGGGAACGGCGGCACCCGTCGGGTCTTGAATGATGCCAAGGATCGTTCCAGTGGGTAGCTGCGCGAGTAACGCGTTCGCCACCGTGAGAACCAGCGCCAGCTTCACACGTTGCATCATTTTTCCCCTCATCGTTGATCAAATCCCCGTCAGGCCAAAACCGGACTCTAGGAGTCTTACCGTAACGTGCCGCTTTTGCGCAATGCTAAAGAGGTTACCAGGGGGCACTGGCAAAGGACCCGAGAGCCTCCACCTGCAACCCACGCCATTGAAACGGATAGAGTTGGTCAAATAAAGCACCACTAGGTAGAGGTGCTTTCCCGTAACGTTGACTCGCGTTACGGTAACGGCCAAATGGAATATATAACGTTGATGAAAAGAGGCTAGTTAACCCGTTTAGCCTTGCGTAAGGCTTACAATTGCGGGAGACTGTCAAAGGTCCAGACGTTCCGTTCGACGAAGGAGCCTTTTCGTGAAACGTATTGCCTTATTCATTTGCGGGCTGCTGATGGCCGTATCGCTGTTCGCCCACCATTCGACCTCGATGTTCAACATGGCGCATCCGGCGACGATCACGGGCGTGGTGAAGGAATTTCAATGGACCAACCCGCACACTCATCTGGTCCTGGAGGTGAAGGGCGCGGATGGAAAGGCCGAAGAGTGGCTCGTTGAAATTCACAGCACGGCGATTATGGTCCGCCGAGGATACAGCCACAATACGTTCAAGCCGGGAGATACGGTCACTGTCACGGGCGGGCAGATGAAAGACGGCTCAAAGATGATGCGGCTGCTACGCGGCTCGTTCCCGGACGGCCGCAAATTCTACGGCGACGACTTCGCACCCGGAACGGACGGAACGGTTCCCTCATATAAGGAAAAGTGACCGTGAAGGTTTCCACGGCCTCTGTCGTCTTGACCATCGCCGCGTCTCCGTTTCTCGGCCGAGCTCAGAATCTCCCTGAGGGTCCGGGCAAGAACGCCGTCATGAAAGTGTGCACCGAGTGCCACGGCATCAATCGCTTCTCCGGCAAGAAGATGACACTTGATGACTGGCAGGACACCGTAGATCGAATGGTGAGCAACGGTGCCGCGCCAACTCCCGCCGAGCAACAGGAGATCATCCTTTACCTCAACGAACATTTCGGCGGGACGCCCGATCTGACGCCGGCCAAGACACAGCCATCCCAGCTATCCTCGGCGGAAGCGCGGGACTTGTCGGGGACTTTCATGAAGGCTGGGTGGTACATGCAGCTCAACATGGGACCGCGCGACAACCTTCCTACTGACGTTCCGCTTCGGGGAATCAAGAGTCAGAAAAGCGCGCGATTGCTGCTGACGCAGTGGTCCAAGGATGTCCTTGCGAAGTACTCGATTTACTCCGACGTCCACGCGTCGCACTGCGGTTCGGTCGGACCGCAGACTTACATGACGCCTTACGCTTTCGAGTTCCTGCAAACCCCGGGTCGCGTAACGCTGCTGATGGAAGAATTTCACGAAGTGCGGAGGATCTGGCTGGACGGCCGGGGGCATCCTGGAGATCCGAACCCGACCGTGATGGGACACTCGATCGGGAACTGGGACGGGGACACGTTAGTGGTCGATACCGTGGGTTTTGCCGAGACGGGTCCGCGCGGCGAAACATCGCCTTTGCCGCGGAGCGAAAAGCGCCACTTGACCGAGCGAATCCGGCGGGTGCTCGACGGCCGGGTTCTTGAAATTGAGAGCATCGACGAAGACCCGATTGCATTTAAAGAGCCGCTGCGAGGGCTGTCGTATTACAAAAAAGATCCGGGTCTCGGCGAGATCGTTTATCACGCCTGCGAGTTCAACATCGATTACAGCCTTCACGATCCGAAGAAGGCAAAGTGATCGATTCCAGCAGGCCGTGTTGCCCCAGAGAGGAGAAGTCCGGTACCTGTGTCCGTATTTGAACTCTGCGTGTGGTTGGAGGGAACTTCCATCGGGACTGCGGTCCGCGAATCGGACTGGCAATTCGCGGTGATCGAGTCCGTCCATATTCTGGCGTTGACGTGCCTGGTGAGCACGAGCGCGGCTGTCGATTTCCGGTTGCTTGGCGCGGGTGCGCAGCGTGAGCCCGTTTCCCTCCTGCTCCGACGGATGGTTCCTTTGGCTTGGATCGGATTCGCGACCGCGTTGATCACGGGAATCCTGATGTTCGTGTCGGAAGCGACGAAATGTTATGCCAGCCTCGCGTTTCGGGCCAAACTGATTCTGCTGGTCCTGGCCGGGCTCAACGCCTTAGTTTTTCATTCCGCTGTGTATCCGGGCGTCGACAAATGGGATCAGACCGGCCGCACGCCGGTGGGAGCAAAAGTGGCGGCGTGTTTCTCGCTGATGCTCTGGGTGTGCATCGTTTTCGCAGGTCGCGGGATCGCGTACATCTAATGGCTGTGCCGCTCGATTCCGTCCTGGAGAACGATTGGCTGTTCCCGGTTGCCCAGTGCATTCACATCCTGTCGTTCGCTTTGTCGATCGGGACGATCACACTGGTTGACTTGTGTCTTCTGGGAGTGGCTTTTCCGCGCGAAGCTGCTCCGCAGTTGCTCCGCAGTACCGGACTGTGGACGCTCGTTGGCCTGGTTCTGATCGTCTTCTCCGGTTTGACGCTGTTTGCGACGGATCCGGATCAGTATTACTTGAACTCGGCATTTCAGGTGAAGATCGGCTGTTTGGTCGTAGCGATCCTGTTGAACTACACCATTCATCGCAAAGTCGCGAAGTCGGCCAGTGGCTCGGCCGCGGATAAGTTTGTTGCGATCTCTTCTATCGCTTTATGGATCGGGGTCATCTTTAGCGGCTTGTTTATCGGCTTTGCTTAGGAGGGAACGGTGGCGGTTACCTCATTTGCGCATTGGCTCGAAACGCGAATGTGGGCGGAAGCCTTCGCGGGATCTGTGTTGTTGTATCCGATTGTTTTGGCGACTCACCTCACCTGCATCGCGTTCTTCGGCGGGATGATCCTCGTGACGAACCTCCGTTTGCTCGGGTACGGTTTCGCAGGCCGCTCGGCCGGGGATCTCATCCGAAAGCTACGCTGGTGGAAGCGAGCCGGCTTCGTGATCATGGCTACCTGCGGCGCGTTGCTAGCCGGGTCCGAGGCCGGAAGATACTCGGTCAATCCTTATTTCTGGACCAAGTTGACCCTTCTCGCGCTTCTGGGAGTGCATGGCATGGCATTTCGCCGGAGCGTCTACGGAAACGTAGAGGAACTGGATGGCGCTGGGATCATGCCCGTGCGGGCGAAGTTAGCGGCCGCGCTCTCTTTACTCTTGTGGACGGGCGTTGTGTGCTCGGGCCGGATGATCGGCTATTACCAGAATGTCGGCGAATACCTCGTGTCCGTCCAATCCAGCGTTCATAGCGAAATCCACGCGGTTTTCAAATCGAAATACTTTTCGAGGGCGTGCAAGGATTTGTCACGTCCGTAGCCGGACTGTTTGAATCCGCCGAGAGGCACGGTCAAATCCGCGCCGCCGTAAGTGTTGACGTGAATGACGCCGGCGCGGATCGCGCGAACCATCCGGTGCGCCGTCGCAAGGTTTGAGGTCCAGACCGCGGCAGCGAGTCCATAAGTGGTCGAATTGGCGAGGGCCGCGGCATCCTCGGCCGTGTTAAACCGCGTGACGGCGAGCACAGGTCCGAAAACCTCTTCCCGTGCAATGGTCATTTCCGCGGTCACGTGGTCAAAAATTGCCGGCTCGAGATAATATCCGCCCGTTTCCTCGCGAATGCGATTTCCTCCGAGAAGGCGTCGTGCACCTTCGGATTCGGCGATTTGAATGTGAGCTAAATCTTTCTTTAACTGATCGGCGCTCGAAACCGCACCAATGTCGGTATCGATTCTGAGCGGATCATCGATCTTGAGCTTTCTGGTTGCCGCCAGCAGCTTTTCCATGAATGCGTCGTAGATAGAGGCCTCGACGAGCAGCCGCGAAGCAGCCACGCAGACCTGGCCGGAGTTTCGAAAGATGCCGAACGCCGACACCTTTGCGGCATGATCGAGATCTGGCGCATCGGCAAAGACAATATTCGGTGATTTCCCGCCAAGCTCCAGATAAATACGTTTGAGGTTGGAGCGAGCGGAGCAATCGAGCAACCGCCGGCCGACCACTCCCGATCCGGTGAACGCGATCACATCGACGTCCATGTGCAGCGCCAACGCTTCGCCGGCCGTCGAACCGAGTCCGGTGACGACATTGAAGACGCCGTCGGGGATTCCCGCCTCGCTCGCGAGCTGCGCGAGGCGAAGCAGCGTGAGCGAAGCAGTTTCTGCCGGTTTGAGCACCACCGAATTTCCCGCGGCCAGCGCTGGAGCGACCTTCCAGGCGCCGATCATCATTGGAAAATTCCAAGGCACGATCGCGCCAACCACGCCCAGCGGCTCGCGATGGATCAACGCCAGAACATCCGAACCGGTCGGAGCGATCTCGCCGTAAATCTTGTCGATCGCTTCGGCGTAATATCGGAACGTCGCGGCGGCCGAGAGCGGCTCGGCTTTGTACGCCATTCCGATTTCGGTTCCGTTGTCGCGCACGCCGAGAACGGCCAGCTCCAGCGCATGCGCCTCGATCAGATCGGCAAGCTTGAGCATTCTCTTCTTGCGATCCGCCGGCGAGGTGCGGGACCACACGCCGTGTTCGAACGCCCGCCGGGCCGCTTGCACGGCGACGTCCACATCTTGCCGGGTACCTGCGGCGATGGTGGTGAAAGCGCGGCCGTCGATCGGGCTGACTATGTCCAGATTGCCGCCGTCGCTGCTCGGAGGGGCCCCGCCGTCGATCCAGTGCGCTTGCGGAGGGACTGGCAGAGCGCGCAGCCGGTCGATTGAGTTCTGGTCCATCGCTTCAGGCTTGCAAAGGCGCGGACCCGCTGTCAAGATAGTTAACATATTCATGATCTCGATTCTGCTGATCGGCACCTGCGACACGAAGGCCGACGAGATCCTCTTTCTGAAATCCCGTCTGGAGGAGCACGGAGCACGCGCGGTGATCATGGATGTCGGCGTGCTTGGGACGCCACCATTTCCTCCGGATTATTCGAATCACCAGGTGGCGGCTGAGACGGGAATGACCGTGGCGGACATCGTGGCGCTTGGTGACGAGAGTGCCGCGATGAGCAAGATGTCCGAAGGAGCGGCCAAGCTCGCCGGACGGCTCAGCGCGGAATCTAGAGTTCACGGCATGCTCGCGCTGGGCGGCACCATGGGCACGGATCTGGCTCTCGAAGTTGCCTGCGCCTTGCCGTTGGGACTTCCTAAGGTAATCGTGTCCACGATTGCGTTCAGTCCTCTGATTCCGCCGGAGCGAATCCCCGCCGATCTCATGATGATGTCCTGGCCAGGAGGTTTGCACGGCCTGAATCACCTGTGCCGATCGGTTCTGAGCCAGGCGGCGGGCGCAGCCGCGGGCGCGGCGTGCGCGGGTGCCGGCCTGGAGAACGGACGGCCCATCGTAGCGATCACTTCGCTCGGCAAGTCCTGCTTGAGTTACATGGTCAGGCTAAAGCCGGAACTGGAACGCCGCGGGTACGACGTGATGGTCTTCCATTCGACGGGAATGGGCGGCCGCGCGTTCGAATCGCTGGCGCAGCGGGGCCACTTCGCGGCCGTACTGGACTTATGTTTGCAGGAGTTGAGCAATGAACTGGCCGGGTCGGTCGTGACCGCGGGCGCAAGCCGCCTGGAAGCTGCAGGACGCGCCGGGATCCCGCAAATCATCGCTCCGGGTGCGACGGACATGGTCGATTTCCCCGCCTGGAAAGGTGCGCCGGAACGACATCGCGAACAGCCTTTACACGCGCATAACCGACTGATCGCCTCCACCACAACCGGCGTGGCGGACCGGGCGAGATTAGCGAGAGTGATCGGTGAGAAGCTGGCGCTCGCCAAAGGGTCGGTAAGAATCATCCTGCCACTTCGCGGCATCGAGCAATGGGACCGACCTGGAGAACCGCTTCACGATCCGGAAGGTCTCACGGCATTCATCGGTGCATTACGTAAGTCAGTCCGAATGCCGGCGGAGCTCGTCGAAATCGATGCGCACATAAACGACCCGGCGTTCTCCGACGAGGTGTTAAAGATTTTCGATCAATGGGCTTCCCGCGGAATCATCCCTCCAGGACAGCCATGAGACGTGGATTGATTCTCGATTTCGGAGGCGTGATCACACGAACCCTTTTTGAAACTCACGGCTCCACGGAGCAGGCCCTGGGACTCGCGCCCGGAACGCTCACCTGGCGTGGCCCGTTCGACCGATCCAGCGACCCTCTTTGGGTCTCCATGGAGTGCGGAGTCATTTCCGAAAGAGAGTATTGGCGTGTGCGCGCACGGGAAGTCGGAGAAATGCTGGGAGAAGATTGGGACGGGATGGAAATCTTAGTGCGGCGGTCGCGCGGCGATCGTCCCGACACTGTCATTCGCCCGGAAGCGGAGCAAGCGATCCGCCGAGCCAAGGCGGCCGGCGTGCGCTTGGCGATTTTGTCGAATGAACTCGACCTCTTTTACGGAGCGGACTTCCGCGGGCGCCTGTCCTGGTTCCAAAATTTCGACACGATCGTCGACGCGACTTACACGCGAATCTTAAAACCGGATCGCCGCGCCTACCAATTGTGTCTTGAAAAGTTGCGGTTAGACGCCGCGGAATGCGTTTTCGTCGACGACCAGCGGAAAAACGTCGAGGGCGCGCGGTCGGCCGGACTCGCCGCGCTGCCCTTCGACGTGACGAACCCGGCCGCGTCCTATCGACAGGTGCTGGCCATGCTGCAACTGGAGGAAAGCGATGCGTGACTCAAATTTCGTAGCCGAACAGAATGCTAGGTCCATCTGGCACCCCATGGCGCACCCCGCGGAGATGCGGAAGCATCCGCCCAGAGTGATCGTCAAGGGCGACGGAGTCTCCATCGTCGACCTGGAAGGTCGCACCGTGCTGGATGCGGTCGGGGGATTGTGGAACGTCAATCTCGGATATTCCTGCCGGCCCATTAAGGACGCAATTGCCGCTCAGCTCGCCGAACTTCCCTACTATTCCGCGTTCCGCGGGACGTCCACCGCGCCCGCCATCGAACTGGCGCATGAGCTGTGCCGATTTTTTTCGCCGGAAGGTATGGTGCGATCGTTTTTCACCTCTGGCGGCTCGGATTCAGTCGAAACGGCACTTCGCCTGGCGCGGCAATACTGGAAAGTCCGCGGCCAGCGCGATCGTCTGAAGTTCATTGCGCTCAAGCGGGGCTACCACGGGACTCATTTCGGCGGAGCTTCGGTCAACGGCAATGCGAATTTCCGGCGCAATTATGAGCCGCTGCTCGCCGGCTGCTTCCACATTCCGGCGCCGCACGTTTATCGCAATCCGTTCGGCGAAACCGACCCCGCGCGGATCACGGAACTTTGTGCCGCCGCTCTTGAAGATGAGATCGCGTTTCAGGGGCCCGATACCGTGGCGGCTTTCATCATGGAGCCCGTGCTCGGCGCTGGTGGAGTGATCGTGCCCCACGAGACCTTCATGCCGATGGCCGCCGCGATTTGCCGGCGGCACGAGATTCTACTGATCGCCGACGAAGTGGTGACTGCGTTCGGCCGCACAGGCGCATGGTCCGGTTCGCGGCTGTGGGGAGTGACGCCGGACATGATGTGCATCGCCAAGGCCATCACCAGCGGATACTTTCCGCTGGGCGCGACGCTGATCAGCGAGAGGGTCGCCTCGGCGCTGGAAGAGAATACGGACGCATTCGGCACCATCGGACACGGATACACCTATTCTGGACATCCGGTGGGCTGTGCGGCAGGATTGGCCGCGCTCGCGGAAACCGAGCGCCTGCGTGTTCACGAAAACGCCGCGACTCGGGGAATCGAGTTGCTGGCCGCGCTCGACAACCTTAAGGCGAAGCACTCACTGGTCGGCGACGTCCGCGGCAAGGGATTGATGTGCGCGCTTGAGATCGTCTCAGATCGCGACGCGAAAACACCGGCGAGCAAGGAAACCATGAGCACGATCGCGAACGCGGCTTACGAAGCGGGCGTGATGATCCGTCTGTCCGGCGCCAATATTATTTTGTCGCCACCACTGGTAATCACACCCGCCGACGTGTCCAAAATCGCTGCGGCTCTAGACGCTGGCCTCAGCGCTGCTGCTTAGGCCTCATTTTACCGAGCACCTCCAAAATATCGAGCAACTGACTGAGGCGATCCCGCCCGAAACTCGCTTCGATGCTGGAATAGATCGAGTTGCTTTCGGGGGTCACTTTGGCGATCAGGGCCATCGCCCTCGGCGTGGCTTCGAGCATCAGCCGCCGCCCGTCGCGGGCGTGGCGTTTGCGGGAGACCAGCTTTCGCGCAGCGAGCGTTCGCAGAATTAACGTCATGCTTGGCCGGAGAATGCAACATCGCACTGCGAGCTGCGTTGCATCGAGTGGACCTGATTCTCCCAGAACTCGGAGCACGCGCCACTGCTGTTCGGTCACATGATGGGCGGCAAGGAGCGGACGAAAGTGCGTCATGACTGTTTCGCGCGCCCGCAATAATGCCATCGGGAGCGAGCGGTCGGTCGGCCGTGGCTTCACGTCGCCTCCTGAACGCGGACCACCGGGTTGCGCAGCGTCCCCACGCCCTCCACGTTCACTTCGACGATGTCACCTGCCTTCAGCCATCGCGGAGGATCGAAACGGGCTCCAGCGCCCGTCGGTGTGCCGGTCGCGATGATGTCGCCCGGAAGAAGGGTGCAGAATGTCGAAATATACTCGATAAGGCGACGGAAATCAAAGATCATCGACGCGGTCGTGTCCGATTGTCTTACTTCCCCGTTCACCCGCGTCTCGACTCGAAGGACGTCAGGAATGTCGGTCTCGATCCACGGCCCAACGCTGCCCGATTGATCGAAATTCTTTCCTTGCGTCACATTAAATTTCCCGTGGCGCATCCAGTCGCGCACCGAGCCTTCGTTCACAATGGTCACGCCCGCGGCGTGATCGAGCGCCCGCTCGCGCGGAATACGCCGGCCCGCCTTGCCGATCACCAAGGCGATTTCACCTTCGTAATCGAGCTGCTCCGATTCGAGGGGGATCACCAGCGGCTCGCCGTGCGCGACCAGAGAAAGGGGGGATCGCATGAACAAAGAAGGATAGCGCGGCGCTTCAGCGCCATCCTTGTATTCTTCGTTCCGGTTGGCGTAGTTCACACCGACACACAGGATTTTCGGCGGATCCTCGATTGGGAGCCGCAGCCGGACGGCCTCCAGTCCATAATCCGGCGAAGCAGCACCCGCAATTTCCGCAGCTTTATCCAGCCGTTCTTTCGCGAAGAGCGCGCGGAGGCTGCCGATCTCCATGCGTGAGGTAAGATCCACGATGGCGCCGTTCTTAACCACGCCCGCTCGTGTTCGCCCTTCGGCTTCGAACGTGACCAGCTTCATCCCAGCAGTCCATTCCGCTGCAACACCTGATCGAGACGTTTCTCCAGATCGGCAGACGCGGGAACGAGCGGTAGCCGGTGCTCGTTCACGGGCAAGATTCCGATCCGTTTCATCATGTACTTCATCGGGATCGGATTGACATCCCAAAACACAGCTTTATTGATTTCGAAAAGCTGCCGGTGAAGGCGCCGCGCCGCGAACAAATCGCCCGACCAAACCGCTTCGCACATTTCCGCGAGCGGACGCGGATTAAGATTTCCCACGGCGTTCATCAGTCCGCACGCTCCGATCGCCATCATCGGAAAGGATAGCTCCTCTAGTCCCACGAAGATCCGCAGATCCTGGCTGATTTCTTCGAGAACATCGGAAACGAAGGCGAGATCGAGCGAGGCGTGTTTCAGCCCGACGAAGGTCGCGCAGCATTGATCGATCTGCTTCACCGTTTCGACCTTTACGTCCACGGCGGCGCGTCCTGGAATATGGTAAATCAGCCACGGTTTTTGATGCAGGCTGTTTAGCTGACGGTAATATTCGACAATCCCGCGCTGCGGAGGACGCGAAAAGTACGGCGTCACGATCAATAGGGCATCCACGCCACTGTTTTTGGCCGCATGCCGCGTCAGGGCCTCGGTGTCCGCATAAGACTGCGATCCGGTCGCTGCGACGACGCTGATGCGCCCGCGCGCGGCCGCAACCGCTTCGTCCACCAGACGGTTTCGTTCCTCAATGGTCAACGAGGACGGTTCGGACGTGGTCCCGTTCACGACGATGCCATGAGAGCCGTTGGAAGCCTGGAACTCGACCAGGGCAGCGTAAGCATCGTAATCCACCGCGCCATTGCGAAAGGGGGTGACCAGCGGTGGCAAGGAACCTCTTAGAACGTCTTTCGCGAGCGGCAACATCGGGCGGTCCTCCGGACGATTGACAAGGCGTGCATGTGTTTAATATGTTAACAAACGGTCGCTCATGCCACATTTCACCATCGAGTATTCCGCCAATCTCGACGAACGAATCGATGTATCCCAGTTTTGCGATGCCGTTCGACGCGCGGCGCTTGCGACCGGTATCTTCGAAACCGGCGCCGTCCGCGTGCGTGCGATCCCCTGCGAACGCTACTCGATCGCCGATGCTGATCCTCGGAATGCTTTCCTGGATGTTTCTTTGCGCATCGGCGCGGGCCGCGACATGGCAACACGAGAAAAAGTCGGCGAGCAGATTTTTCAGGCGATGAAGGCGTTTCTCGCTCCGCTTTTCGGCGACAAATATTTCGCGCTATCCTTCGAAATTCGCGAGATCGATCCGCAATTGAGCTACAAGAAAAACTCGATTCACGAAAGGTTGCGCAAGTGACAACGATCGAGGCCAATCTCACCCGCGCCGACGGATTTCTCGCCCGTTTTCGCGGAGGTGGCGTCTTGAATCACATTGCCGGAGATGCTGTACCCGCCTGTTCCGGAGAGACCTTTGAGTCGATTTCCCCGATAGATTTGCGGCCGATCTGCAAAGTGGCCCGCAGCGGAGCTGAGGACGTTGACCGCGCGGCGTGCGCGGCCCGAGCCGCCTTTCCTCAATGGGCCGCCATGCCGGGCGAGAAGCGAAAAGCACTGCTCCACCGGATTGCGGATGCAATCGAAGCGCGAGCGGACGAGATCGCTCTGGTCGAGTCGATGGACACGGGCCAGGCGCTGCGCTTCATGTCCAAGGCCGCGCTGCGGGGAGCTGAGAATTTCCGCTTCTTCGCCGACCGCGCTCCCGAGGCTCGCGACGGCCGCGCCATGCAGGCCCCCAATCAATTCAATTACACGACGCGCGTTCCCGTTGGACCCGTCGGCGTGATCACCCCTTGGAACACACCGTTTATGTTGTCCACGTGGAAGATCGCGCCCGCGCTCGCGGCCGGATGCACCGTCGTGCATAAACCCGCGGAATTTTCCCCGCTTTCAGCGCGTCTTTTGGTGGAAATCGCAGAACAGGCCGGTTTGCCGAAGGGCGTCTGGAATCTGGTGAACGGTTTCGGTGAAGAAGCCGGCAAAGCGCTGACCGAGCATCCTGCGATCAGAGCCATCGCCTTCGTCGGCGAGACGCGGACCGGCACGATGATCATGCAGCAAGGCGCAGCGACACTGAAGCGGGTACATTTTGAATTGGGCGGAAAAAATCCCATCATCGTTTTCGCCGACGCGGACCTGGACCGCGCAGCGGACGCAGCCGTCTTCATGATTTTTTCGCTCAACGGCGAGCGATGCACTTCATCAAGCCGCCTGTTAGTGGAGTCGTCCATTTATGAGCGATTCACCGCGACCGTTGCCGAAAGAGCGCGGACGATCAAGGTGGGGCATCCGCTCGATCCCGCAACCGTCATCGGTCCGCTGATCCATCCTTTGCACCAAAAAAAGGTTCTCGAATACTTCGCGATCGCCAGGAGCGAGGGCGCGACCATCGCCGCGGGCGGCGAAGAAATCGAGGGGCGGGGATGCTATGTCAAGCCGACCCTTTTCACTAACGCCAAGAACACGATGCGAATCGCGCAGGAGGAAATTTTCGGACCGGTACTGACCGCGATTCCTTTCGCGGATGAAGAAGAAGCGCTGGCGTTGGCCAACGGCGTCCGCTACGGGCTCGCGGCGTATGTCTGGACTGGTGACCTAACGCGCGCCTTGCGATTTTCTTCCGCCCTCGATGCCGGGATGATCTGGGTGAACTCGGAAAATGTGCGCCATCTTCCGACGCCGTTCGGCGGCATGAAAATGTCGGGCATCGGACGCGACGGCGGAGATTGGTCGTTCGAGTTTTACATGGAAACGAAGAATATCGCTTTCGCGACCGCGCCTCATGCGATCCCGAAGCTGGCTCCTTGAGGTAACCGCCATGCCGCTGCCGAAGCTGAATCTGCACCCGCCGTTTCACATCGTGCGCGCGAGCCACGTCGAGTTCCAGGTGCGTGATCTCGCCGCTTCCCGCGCATTTTACGCCGATACTCTTGGCCTCCAAGTCACGGAGGAGTCAGGCGAATCGATTTCGCTCCGCGGTATGGAAGAGCGCGGTCATCATTCGCTCGTTTTGCGGCAAGCAGCGGACCCGGCCGCGGCAGCGATCGGCTTCAAAGTATTCAGCGAATCCGATCTGGACAAGGCGAAGTCTTTCTTCGACCAGAAGGCCCTGCCCGCTTGCTGGATAGATCGGCCGCGCCAGGACCGCACGCTGCGCGCCCTCGATCCGCAAGGCATCCCGCTCGAGTTTTGCGCTTCGACGGACCGGCTCCCTCCGGTCCACCAGAAATATGCACTCTATCGCGGCGCGAAGCCGCTACGGATCGATCATTTCAATTGTTTTGCCCCCGACGTTGACGCGGCCACCGCATTCTACACTGAGATGGGCTTCCGCGTTACCGAATACACCGAAGATGAGGAGAGCGGCCTGCTCTGGGCGGCTTGGCTGCACCGCAAGGGCGGCGTGCACGATATCGCTTTCACGAACGGGTCGGGACCGCGCCTTCACCACGTCGCCTTCTGGGTGGCAAACCCGCTAAACATCATCGATCTTCTGGATCTGATGTCCACCACCGGATACCTGGCCAACATCGAGCGTGGCCCGGGCCGCCACGGAATATCCAACGCATTTTTCCTTTACGTTCGCGACCTGGACGGCCATCGGGTCGAACTTTACTGTTCGGATTATCAGACTATCGATCCGGATCACGAGCCGATCCGCTGGAATCTGAAAGATCCGCAGCGCCAGACACTCTGGGGAGCGCCCGCTCCACGGAGCTGGTTTGAATTGGGCAGCTTGTTCGAAGGCATTCCGTTACGCGAACCAAAGTTGAAGGCTCAGCCTATCGTTGCGCCCTAGTTTGGTAACGTAAAATAAGACGGCATCCATTGGTCCCGTTTCGCCCCGCATGGGAACAAGAAATCTCCAGCCACGCGGCCGCGAACATCAATGCGGTCTGACCATGAGCGCCCTCTTTCGCGTTCACGTGCGCTCCATAGTCCAGCAGATCTTTCACGGCATCGGCGCTGCCCGAAGCGGCGGCTAACATCAGCGGAGTCGTGCCCGACTCCTCCACCGCGTTCGCGTTCGCGACTGCCTTTAACAACATCTCGATCAGTGCTGCACCCGCTTGTTTGCACGCCATCATCAAGGGCGTGACGGCGTTGAGC
>Ga0209415_10007133_pt1 | contig 19573 bp, 17 predicted proteins | sample PeaSoiSIISIP2007_FD_187696 | JGI IMG/M metagenome (GOLD analysis project Ga0209415, IMG submission 187696) | Peat soil microbial communities from Weissenstadt, Germany - SII-SIP-2007 (SPAdes) (version 2) | ecosystem: Environmental > Terrestrial > Soil > Wetlands > Peat | place: Germany... | reverse complement strand
ATCATCCTGCGCCTGCGCCACATCGGCGCTCACGGCATGTGCGGCGCCGGCGGGCGCAAGCTCCTGCGCCGACAGCACCGGGTTGAACCGCATTCGGTACAGATCGTATGTTTGCTGGCTGTGCCCGAGCTTCTCCAGTTCGGCCGTATACGTGCGCGCTAGCCCCATCGTAAGGCTGTCTTGCGCCGGATGAGCAGCGACGATCAGGTGTTTCATATGCGCCTCTTTTATCCGATCGAACCGGCCCCGGGTGCAGGTTTCAGGGCGAAATTTCCGGCCTTGGGCTGCCGCGGAGACTTGCCGCGGGACAGCGCTTGCGCATGAACTATCCTACTCGGGCGCCGCCGCGCGCCAGGGCCGAGCGCAAGCAGCCGGCAAGAGGTCTTTTGCGAAGGATCAAGCGCTCGCGTCGCGATCGTTCTACCGTGAGGTCGCTTTCGCAGGCTTGACGTGCGTGCTCGTAGGTGGATCGGCTGGGGACGCTGCGCAGATGAAGCGAGTACTTTCCTTGTCCAAAGTGTATGGGCTCCTCGAGCCCGGGCCGGTCGTACTCGTCAGCAGTTCCCGGCACGGCGTTCCAAACCTCATGCCGATGTCCTGGCACATGATGGTGGATTTCGAGCCACCGTTGATCGCCTGTGTCATCAGCAACCGGAACTACACCTTCGACACCGTCTGTGCCACGCGCGAATGCGTGATCGCGATTCCCACCGTAGAGATCGCGAAAAAGGTGGTCGCCTGTGGCAACTGCTCGGGGCGTGACGTTGCCAAGTTCTCCGCGATCGGCCTAACGCCGGTTGCCGCCTCGACGGTCGGCGCACCGTTAATTGCCGAGTGCTATGCCAACCTCGAGTGCAAGCTCGAAGACTCCCGTACGGCCAAGCGCTACGAGATCCTGGTATGGCAAGTGCAAAAGGCCTGGATCGATCCGAAAAGGAAAAATCCCCGCACCATCCATCATCTTGGCTACGGCAAGTTCATGGTTGCCGGCCGAACCATCCAAATTGCATCCCGCATGCGCTAGCCTTGCCGCGAATCCGTCCCGAACGAGACGATCCCTCGCACCGCCTGCGCGCTGCATTTACGGCTTGGGTCCGTCGCGCCGGAACGCCCCGGTGCGGGTGGATTTGCTGGGCGTGCCGGCACTGCCTATGAGACGTCTTGCCGCAGCAAACCGGTGGCGCACCAAGCGGCGAGCCCAAGGTGCACCAGCACGGCAGGCCACAGGCCTATACCGGCCATGCCCGCGCCTAGGCCCGCGTAAACGAGCAAGGCGACGGCCAAGACGTTGTAGCTCGACATCGCCGTGACTACGCCCCGGCCTGCACGACTTTTTGTGTCCCTGCTCGCAAGCCAGCATGCAATGCCCAGCGAAAGCAGCGCCGCCCCCGCAAGCCGCGCCGCAAAGATGCTCGCAGGCGCATCCAGTGCACTGGCAAGAAGGATCGAGACGATCAACGCCGGCGCAGCCAACAGAGCGACCCCGGTGGCCGCTTCTAGTACCGCCGTGACGATGAGCAGCGATTTCATGTTCTGGCGGCAATTTCGGGAACGATCAAGCGGGACATTTTTTCCGGTATTCGAGCCGCGGGTCGCAGTAACGGGCTCCTCAGGCTGCCGCCAGGGTTTCAATCCAGCGCGCAACCGCGATGCTCGTGCGATCCTCCAGATACGGCCCGATGAGTTGCACGCCAATCGGCAGTCCCGTGCTCGTGCGGCCGGCTGGGGCCACGGTCGCGGGCAGTCCGGGGAACGTGGCGATGCCAGCCCAGAACAGCTGCGCGGCAAAGGGCGTCGCTTGCCCGTCGACGATCAGCCTGCGCGCCTTCCAGTCCACTTCTTCCATATGTTCGAAGGCCGCCACGCCCAAAGCCGGCGCAAGCACGATGTCGAAGTCCTGGAAGAGCTCGTGCCATTGTTGACGCAGCAGCTGGCGTCGGTCGAGCAGGCCCAGCCACTCGTGCGAGGAGATCGGCGGCTTGGCACCGGGCGTGCCGCGCGAAACGATGGTCATCATGGTCTTGACGAAGCCCTCGTGTGCGGCACCCAGATCGGGCAGCTGCGCGCCGTGGTCCTTTACCTTGCATCCGGCGCGGGCAAGTTCACCCGCCACGTGCTCGACCGTGGTCCGCACCTCGGAGGAAACGGCTGCAGCAGGGTGCCCCGCGATCACCAGCACACGGTAGTCCGACATACGCTCCCAGCGCGGCTGCGGTAACGCCATCCGGTAGGCCACCGCATCATCGAGGTCGGGTCCCGCCAACACGCTCAAGGCAAGGTCGAGGTCCTCGGCGCTGCGCGCCATCGGCCCGATTACCGAAAGTACATCGGGGGCGCCCGCAAGACCCGGAAACTGGTGCCCGCGCCGCGGCACCAAGCCGTGGCTGGTCTTGTGGCCGTACACGCCGCAAAAATGCGCCGGAACACGGATCGAGCCGCCGATGTCCGAGCCCAGTTCCAGGGGCACCATGCGGGCAGCCAGCGCCGCCGCGGCGCCGCCGGAGGATCCGCCGGGTGTGCGTGCCGGATCCAGCGGATGCACGGTGCGTCCGTAGATCGGGTTGGCGCTTTGCCAATCGCCCAGGCCGACCGGCACGTTGGTCTTGCCAAGAATCACTGCACCAGCGGCCTTTAACCGCGCAACCGCAACCGCATCCTCCTGAGGCCGGAACTCGCGCGCCTCCGCAATGCCCCAGGTCGTGGTCAGGCCGGCGACGTCGAAGGACTCCTTGACCGTCATTGGCAAGCCGAGCAAGGCGCGCCGGTCGCCGCGCGTGCGGGCCGCGTCCGCGATTTGGGCCTGCATTCGTGCGCGCTCGAAGTCGCGCACCACCACCGCGTTAATCACGCGATCGCGCTCTTGAATGCGGTTGATCGCGGCCTCGCATAGTTCGACGGCATCAACCTGCCTGTCCGCAAGCGCCCGAACGATCCGGTTTGCACTGTAATCGAGGGCTTCGCTTTTATGAAAGGTCGTCATCACGTTCCTCATTGCAATGCAGGGCGCAAGCTGCCGGCAAGAAGCCACCTTCCGTTCCGATCATCTTGCAAGCGCGCGCAGGCCCATCCGTTGCGGGAAACATTCGACAGCTGCTGCCAAGCCATGCGCGCATGGCAAAGACCCGGTGCGAACGGCGCGTCGCCTCGCCGCGGGCGAAGCAATGGCGACACAACGGCGACACAACGGCGAGGATCGTGCGGATCCGGGCAGCGAGGCCGCCTCCTGAGCGCGACTATTGTGCTTGCTATTCGCGGCACGGGCAATCCTGCGGCGCTCTTGTGAGCCTACCGGTACGCTCGCACCGGTTCGAAGTTTTGATGAGTACGTCCCATTTGACACCAGGATGCCGCCGCGGGTGCTGGCGACCGTCCCGTCGCTGTCGCAAATCCGATTCCATTGGAGCCTGCCGTCGGCGTTACCGTCGTCGCGATAGCGCTAGCTTGCGGCCGAATTGCTGTCGTGATTGGTCGAGCGCCGTCGCGGCACGGCCGCGGCGCCTCGCGTTCCTAGGCGACCGGGCGTATCGTGCGCACAATTTCTCGTCACCGGGGTGGGGGGATGGGCTGATCATGAGGACGATTGTCCTGGGTTTGGTTTTGCTTTCGTGGACAGTGACAGCGGATGCCACGGCCTTTCCGCCACCCACGGGCCGGCTCCCGGACAACGTTGTGCCTACGGCCTACCGCTTGCACCTGGTTGTTGACCCCAGCGCAACGCGGTTTCGCGGACGCACCGAGATTGACGCGCAACTGGCGCAGCCGGCCGAGACGATTTACTTGCACGGAAATGGCCTGCGGGTGGTGCGAGCCCGCGTCACGGCGGGACCGAATACGTATTCGGCCCGCTATACGGAGGTCGATCCTTCCGGTGTGGCTCGGCTTGATTTTCCTCGCAAGCTGCCCGCGGGCAAGATAACGCTGCTGTTCGATTACAGCACGGGCTTTCGCAACAGCGCCGAGGGCCTGTACCACGCCAAAGTGGGCGAGAACTGGTACGCATGGACGCAGATGGAGCCGGTCGATGCGCGCCGGGTGTTCCCGGGCTTTGACGAACCCGGCTTCAAGACCCCGTTCACCATCACCGTGGCCGCACCGAAGGGCGCAAAGGTCTTCGCAAACGCTCCCGAAATCGGGACCGACGTTGCAGGTTCGATGGTCATTCACCGCTTTGCCGCGACCCAGCCGCTGCCGACGTACCTGGTAGCGATCGGTGTCGGTCCATTCGACGTCGTGGACGCAATGGCGCCTGCGAACGCGGTGCGCAAGGAGCCGCTCGCGTTTCGCGTCATCGCCACCAAGGGGCAGAGCGCGCGCATGCAATTTGCCGCCGCCGAGGCGCCCAAGCTGCTGGACCTGCTGGAGCGCTATTTCGGTTCGCCGTATCCGTACGAGAAACTCGATTTTCTGGCTTCCCCCATCGCGGCCGGCGCGATGGAAAATGCGGGACTCATCATATTTTCGGACTCGCTCATCCTGCTCGACGAGGACGCTCCGCTGCCGCAGCAGCGCTACTTTGCCGTAGCCAGCGCACACGAAATGGCCCACCAGTGGTTCGGTGATCTGGTCACGCCGACCTGGTGGACGGACCTGTGGCTGAACGAGAGCTTTGCCGAGTGGATGGGGACGAAAATCGCCGATCAATGGCGACCGGATCTTGGAATTGGCGCGATCCAGCTGGCCGACGCCTTTGATGCCATGGACGCCGACGCGCTGGGGCATGGTAGACCGATCCATCAGGAAATAACGCGCAATTCGGAGATTGTCAGCGCCTTTGATTCCATCACGTATGACAAGGGCGCGCAGGTGCTGTCGATGTTCGAGAGCTATCTCGGAGCCGATACCTTCGCCAAGGGAGTACGGCTGCACCTGGACCGCCACCGCTACGGCAATGCCAGCGCGGATGATTTCTTTCAAGCCCTTGCTGCCGCGGCAGACGACCCCAAGGTCGTACCTGCAATGCGCAGCTTCACGGAGCAGACCGGGACACCGCTAGTGACGGTCGGCGATGGCCCGCAGTCCATCGTGCTCACGCAGTCGAGGTACCGTCCGCTGGGCGTGTCAGCGGCTGCCCCGCAGCTGTGGATGATTCCCATGTGCCTGTCGCGCGGGGAGCAGCGCACTTGCACCTTGCTGCAGACCCAATCGGACGCGATTGCGCCGTTGGTCGATGCGGAACACGCGCTGATGCCGGACGCCGGCGCTAGCGGCTACTACCGCTTTCGCCTCGGCGGCCCGGATTGGGACCGGCTGATCGCACAGGCCGCGGAGCTGCCGGGACGGGAGGCGATGGTCCTCGCAGATAGCCTCTGGGCGGATTTTGCTGCCGGTGGCGTCAACTTCGACCGTGTCATTGCGGGCGCGCGGGCGCTGGGTGGCAACCCGGAGCGGCTCGCGGCCACCGCCCTCGGCGATCGATTGAAGAGCATCGCCGACACCATGCTGGCGCCGGAACAGCTGCCCGGTTACCGCAGGCTGATGGGCTCGATCTACGGTCCCCGATTGACCGCCCTCGGGACCGAGCTCACGGCCGGGGCGCACGCCGGCGAATCGGCGCAACGCCGGGCCCTGCGCGATTCGCTGAGTGCGCTGGTGGCGCTCGAAGCCCGCGACCCCGAGCTGCGCGCGCAGCTGTTCTCGGCCGCAAAAGCCTACCTGGGCGGAGACGCGCACGCGCTGGATCCATCGGTTCGCGGCCTTGCGTTGCGCGTGGCCGTGCAAGATGGCGATCTTGCCTTCTTGCGCCTGCTACAGGAAATGCTGATCCAGTCCTCCGATCCCTTGTTCCGGATCGATGCGGCTTTCGCCATTGGATCGGCGGACACGGCGGCCCTCGCCGAGGCGGCATTGTCGGTCGCGGCGTCGCCGGGCATTACTCCGCCGGAGTCATTGCGGATCATTTACTCGCTGTCGCGCCAGCCCGGTGCGCGGCAGACCGCAATAGCGTTCCTGGAGAGCAACTTCACCCAGGTACTGGGCATTCTTCCCGGGGCGTTCCGGCCCAGGATCGTGAGCATGTTCGAGGGCTACTGCGGTCCGAATGATGCAGCAACGGTCGATGCATTCATCCAACCCAGGCTCCGACTGCTGGGCGGCGGCGAGCTGGAGCTGGCAAAAACCAAGGAGCAAATCGGTCTTTGTTCCGCACTCAAGGAGGCAAAAGGCGCGGAAATCGCGGCGGCCTTTGCCGACGCACCGATGCCGAAGTCGCCCGTGGCCGAAGTTCCGAAGACTAAAGTCCGCAACTAGGTATCCGGGCAATTGCGCCGAAATCGCTCATCCACGCACAAGGATCCTGGGTGATTGGCAGTGCTTTGTGCCCATCGGCACGGGCCGCTACAGCTGCAGCAGACCGGTGCCACCGACTCCCGACACCACCGCCGCGGTGGCGGAGTTGGTGTTTGTGCCGTCGCCAAGCTCGCCCTCGACGTTGTAGCCCCAGCACCATACGGCCCCATCGCTGGTCACGGCGCAGTTGTGTAGTTCGGCCGCCGCGACCGCGACCACACCGCTGGACAGCCCGGTGACGGACACGGGGGTGCTAGAGCCGTTACCCGTTGTGCCGATGCCGAGTTGGCCATCGTGGTTCTGGCCCCAGCACAACGCCGCCCCGGAAACGGTCGCGGCGCAGCTGTCGTACCCGCCTGCCGCAATCGCGATGGCTCCGCTGGAGAGGGCAGTGACCGGTACCGGGATGGAGGAGGAGGTCGTGGTGCTGTTGCCCAGTTCGCCATCGGCGTTGTCGCCCCAGCAGATCGCCGCCCCAGCGCTGGTCACGGCGCAGCTGTGGTAGTAGCCGGCGGCAATCACAACGACGCCGCTCGCCAGCCCAGCGACCGGCACGGGGACGGTGGACTCCTTGGTGCTGTCATTGCCCAGCTCGCCGTCGGAGTTGTACCCCCAGCACAGCACGGCGCCGGCGCTGGTTAGCGCGCAGGTGTGGATTGCACCCGCGGAAACTGCGGTCACGCCGCTCGACAGCCCCGGGACCGCCACCGGAGTGGTGGCGCTGGTGGTCGTGCCATTGCCGAGCTCGCCGTAGGTGTTGTCCCCCCAGCACTGGAGGGCCCCGGTGCTGGTCACCGCACAGCTGTGGTTTTCGCCCGCGCTAATCGCGATGACCCCGCTGGATAGGCCGGTGACCAGCACGGGCGTGATGGCTCCGCTGGTGCTGCCGTTGCCGAGCTGGCCCGCGTTGTTCTGGCCCCAGCACCACACTGCGCCGGCATTGGTCAGGGCGCAGCTGTGGTACCAGCCCGCCGAAATTGCGGCCACGCCGCTCGATAGCCCCGCGACCGGCAGCGGCGTGGTGGACGCAGTGGTGGTGCCGTTGCCAAGCTCACCGTCGGTATTGTTCCCCCAGCACAGAACGGCTCCGGCACTGGTGAGCGCGCAGGTGTGTTCATAGCCCGTGGCTATCGCGGCTGCGGTAGCAGCCCCATCGCTGCAGGCAACGGCGACATTGATATTGGCGTTTGTCACCGTGCCAGCGCCGTTGGCCCCCACCGTGCAGGTTTCGCCCGAGGGCTGGTTCAGGACCGTCACCGAATAGGAGGAGCCGCTGGCAAGCGGAGTGTTGAAGTTGGTGGTGATGCCGTTGGAGGAGAGTGTGAGGTTATCAGCGCCATTGTCCTGCAGCACGACGTCCGTTACTGTCACCAGTCCCGAAACGGTCACGGCGATGTTGTAGGTGCCGCCAGAACAACTGAGCGCGATGTTGCTGACGTTGGCGCCGGTAACCGTGCCGCTGCCATTTGTGATGTAGCAGTTCTGGCCGCTGGGCTGGGTTAGCACCGTCGCCGCGTAGTTCAAGCCGCTCGTGATTGCCGTGGTGAACGTGAAAGGTCCATTGCCCGTGACCGTGGCATCGTCGGTGCCGTTGTTTTGCAGCACCACGCTGTTGCCGGTCAGCAATCCAGCCACGGCCCCGCCGACGGTATAGGGCGTTGGTATACAGGTGACCGTGACGTAGACGTTGGCGCTCGTCACCGTACCTGTACCGTCGCCGCCCACGGTGCAGATCTCGCCTGCGGGTTGGGTCAGTAGCGTGACCGAATAGGTGGAGCCGTTGGCAACCGGCGTGCTGAAGTTGGTGGGCACGCCGTTGCTGGACACCGTCAGGTTGTCGCCACCATTGTCCTGCAGCACTACGCTCTCAGCCGCCACCAGGCCCGTAACGGTCACACCGATGTTGTAACTGCCGCTCGAGCAGCTGATCGCGACGCTGGTGACGTCGGCACTTGCCAGCGTGCCGTTGCCGTTTGTGACGGAGCAGCTCTGGCCGGCGGGCTGGGTTAACACCGTCACCGCGTAGCTCGACCCGGACGCAATTGCAGTGGGAAACGTGAAAGAGCCGTTGGACGACACGCTCATGGTGCTGCCGGGTTTGTCCTGCAGCACCATGCTGGCGCCGCTTGCCAATCCCGTGATACTGCCACCGACGGTGTAGGTGCTCGTGGTAGCGCTGCTAACGCCGATGTGAACGTCAACGCCGGTACTATCGGCGCCGCCGCAGGACGCCAGCAGCGCTCCCAGCAATGCAACGGCGAACAAGCCGATAGATCTGATTTGTGCCAATGTTGTCTCCCCGGCCCTGTACGGTTTGCTTGATGCGCGTCGCTTTTGAACTGTTGGTTCTGCTCGCCGTTTTATCGGCGATATTTGCCAAAGGTATAGCTGGCATCGCCATAATTTTTACGATCGAAGGGCCTAACTGCGCAGTTGCGTCGAAGAGTTCGTCCAATATGCGGCGCGATGGACGGCCAGTGCGCGAAAGCTCTGCGAGATCATCCTTCCGGCCCTACACGAATTGGCTATCGTCGGCAACCCCAGGGAGACACGGGAACGATTCAGCGAACCGCGCTGAGAAACGCAATGGTCTTACTGACGCAAGCCAGCGTCTCTCCGGTGTAGTGCCGGTGGCCGTGACGCGTTTACGTCACGCCAACAAAGGCGAATGTGCCAACGGGCATCCGCGGCAGGTAAATTTGTCCGCTCGCAACTTTGCAGCCAGATCCGATACATTGGGCGTTCCATTGCCGCCGCGGCTTGCACCGGCTCGCCGCATCGACTCGACGCTGCCCGTTCTCGTACCCATCCGCACAGTGATCATGGACGACCCGCTGACCGAGGCGGAAATCCGATTTCGCGCACTGCAAAGCTATCAGGCCACGGTGCGCTCGCTGGCGGCTGACGGTGAGCGGCAAGTGATGCGATATTTCTATCGCCAGCCCGGATGGGTGCGGATGGAGTTCGTCCAGCCGTACCACGGCACGGTGATGACCTACGATCCAGGTACGCGCCGGGTGCGCATTTGGCCGTTCGGCCTGACGCTTATGCCGGCGCTAAGCGTCGCGCCAGACAGTGCGCTGCTGCGCAACCAGCGTGGCCACCGGATCGATCGCTCCGATGTGGGCGCGCTGCTGGCAAATTTGCGGGAGCTGTCCGCGCGCGGCAGCATATCCTCGCTCGGCGACATGCAAGTCGCCGGGCGGCCTGCCACGGGCTGGGACATCGTAGGCGAGGCGGGGGTCAGCGTGGCCGGCGTGCATCGATATCGGGTTTGGCTGGCGCTCGACACGCTGTTCCCGCTCCGAGTGGAAAGCTTTGCGCTTGGAGATAGTCCTATCGAGACCGTCGAGATGGAAGCCGTTCAAACCGACGTACGCTTTCCGGAGCGGTTTTTCACTCCTTGAGCCGCCAGGTAGCGCATGCGCAACGCCGACAGCACGCAATACCATCTGACCACGCTGTGGCAATTCGAGGCTCCGCTCGAGGCCGTGTGGGACGCGATACTGCACGCAGAAGCATGGCCGAGCTGGTGGACGGGCGTCGAACGCGTCGTCACGCTCGAGCACGGAGACGCCAGCGGCTTGGGGACCCGGCGGCGCTGCATCTGCAAAAGCGTCCTACCGTACCGTCTGAGCTTCGTCACCTGCGTGACCCGGGTCGAGCCCTTGCACCTGCTCGAGGGGCGTGTCGACGGTGAGCTCGAGGGTATCGGTCGCTGTTATTTCGGATGCAAGGAGGGCGTCACCACGGTGCGCTACGACTGGCAGGTGCGCACCACACGATGGTGGATGAACCTGCTCGCCCCGCTGGCAAGACCTGTGTTTCGCTGGAACCACGACGCAATCATGCACGCCGGCGGTGTCGGGCTCGCCCGGCGTTTGCAGGTACGTGCAGGATCGCCGGCGGGTTTGCCTGCTGAACTGCGGTACGCGGCGACGGCGAATACGGTTGCGGCACGCGACAGCGGCCCATCCGGCGAAAGATGAGCAAATCCAGGCGTCTTGCGAGCCTTCGTACCGGCTCGCAGCTGATCGTGGCAGCGGCGGCCGGCGTCGTTGCGGGCACCATCGCCACCGCTGTACAAATGCTCGCGTGGTGGCTGAGCGCAACGCCCGTACTCCAGACGCTGTTGCGCGACGCGCGGCTCACGGCCGCCATCGTCATGGGCCCCGCGGTTTTGACCTCAGCGCCGGTGCTGCGATGGGATCTGCTGCTGATCGCGGCGCTGATTCACCTTTCTCTCTCGTTTGCTTATGCGGCGATCGCGATGCTGTTCGTCCGGCGGCTAAACGCCAAGCAAGCGATTGCTACCGGTGCCGCGTATGGCCTGGCGATCTATGGCCTCAATCTGCACGCACTTACCGTGTTCTTCCCTTGGTTTTCGGTTTCGCGCGGCTGGATCACCATGCTCGCCCATGTCGCTTTCGGCGCCAGCCTAACCGCGGCGTGCTGCTTGTTCGGGGCAGCCGGCGGGCGGTCGCCGTCCCTGCGCTCATACTGACCGATCCGCGACGCGACCGTCGATCCGCGGAAGGGCGCGCGCATACGGACGAGCCGCGCCGGCCTTGCCTAGACCGATTCCATCCTGCCGTTACGGTCCCCGTTGCTACCGGCGACCTCCTTGGCCACCGGCCCGGGCCAGGCACGCTGTGTTGCTGAGCAGCGTACGCAAATCCGGGTACGCCGCCCGGCCTCGGAGGCGTTATTCCGGCCTAGCGCGCTGATCCGGCCGGTGGCGTAGCCGGGACCACGCGCCATGGTTCCGGGCATTGCCCCACGTACGGGTAGTAAGTCTTGGCCGACTCACAGTAGTACCAGTTTGACGCAGGCGGAGGACCTGGCGGAGCCGCCACCGGGGGCGCAGCGTCCTGGTCGTAATACCCGGAATTTGGATAGTAGTAGCCGGGATATGGGTAGTAGGAATACGGATAGCCCCAGTACGCCGCTCCCCAGCCCAATCCCAGTCCCAATCCCAGGCCCCATCCCCACCATCCCGGGCCGTAGCCGTAGCCATGCCAACCACCGCCGTAGTAGCCGCCGTGGTAGCCGCCGTGGTAGCCGCCGCCGTAGTAGCCACCGCCGTGCCCGCCGCCGCCACCACCGCCGTGCCCGCCACCGCCGCCTCCACCGCCGCCGCCACCACCACCACCACCACCACCACCGTGCTGCGCAGCTGCTGGCACCGAGAGGCCGGCGCCGGTAAGGGCCAGAGCCAGACAGAGGCTGAATTTCAACAAGTTACTTTTCATGATTTGTGCCTCGATGAAGATTTGCCCCCGCTCAGTATCCGCCGGCCGGGCCACCGTGCTCTGCGTTCATGGGACCGGGGCCGAAGCCCCCATGCATGCCCCAGCCATCACCGTGTCCGACGGCGCGGTGGTGAACCTCGTGCCAGTAGAGGTCGAAAATGGTCTTCTGATTGGTGTCCAGCTTATCGTAAAAGGTCTTGGTTCGAACCTGGGCGGCTTCCAGCCGGGCCAGATGTTCCTGCATCCAGTTGGTCTGCGCACGCAAGCGCTCGATTCCTCGGGCCATCCGTTCCGGCGTCGTGCCATCGTCCGCAGCTTGCGCTTCGCGTTCCTTTTCTTCGTGCCAGGGCTTCTTTTGTTCGACCTGGTGGGCATCTTTCATTACCCCGCCGGACCAGGCATCCCATGCCGCCATCTGCCCCGGAGCCAGATTCAGCTTGCCCTTGAGCTCATCGAGCGTGTATTGGGTGTGCTGGATCCAGTCGAAATTGCGGCTGCTTCCCGGCGTCCCCCCGGGCGGCGGTGGCGCCACCTCATCGGCAAGCACGGGAGCCGACTGCAGCAATATCGCACCGGCGGCAAGCAAAACACATTGGCGAATCAAGCTTGTTTGCGTCATCTGCAACTCCGCTAACTCATTAAGAAACCTCATTGGCGACGGCATTTGGTCGCGGTCTTGCCCTCATCCTCGTTTACCTTGGCCTACTCTTCCTGGCACGGGGGATTTTTCCCGAGCCGGATGCGATTTGCCAAGATCCGACAACGAGCAAGGATTTTACGCACGCTCGCATGGTGATACTGTGCGCTAGCGTACCGAATATCGTTGTGCAGATCCGTGATTTCGTACCGGGTTGCGCCTTGCGCCTGCCTCGGTTCGCTTGCCGCAGCGACGCGATTGGATCGCAAGCGATTACGGCGCCAGTCGTGTTGCGAGCACAGCCACGAATTCCTCGGGCAAGATGCACGGCATTAGGTTAGATAACCGAGCCAAGCCGCTCATTAGACAGGCCAACGCTGCCTTCGTTTGGTTTGATTGGCGCTTTGTCCGACAAAAAAGGCCGCGGTGGCGTATTTGCGCAAGATGCCGTGCCGCCGGAAACCGGGTCGAGCCCGAGAATGCTTGCAAGAAGAAATCATTGCCGCGCACAACGGTCCCCGCGCCCCACGATGTAGATGCATAAAGATGCAATTAGCCCATTTCATCAAGGTGCACGGAACGACGTCGTCTGCTGCGAAATTTCCGCTGCAGCGCAATGTCTGCCACGATTGCGGCCAGGCCATCCTGGCCAACACGATCCGTTGACGGGAGAAATTCCATGAAACCGCAGAAACTGGCGGTCAGTTTGGCATTATCGGCACTTTTTGCCGGCGCGACTGGGTATGCCGCCGAAGAGCCCGCGACCAAGGCCAGTGACTCGGCCAGGGCCTCCAACGACAAAGGCGAAAACGGTGCGGGCAAGGCGGCGGCGGAGGCCAAGGAGGCCGCGCAAAAGGCGGCCGAAGCCGCCAAGTTGGCCGCGCAAAGCGCTGAGCAAGCGGTCAAGGAGCTCTCGCAGAAGGCGGCGGAAGCGACCAGACGGTTGGCTCACGAGTCCGACAAAGCAGCAAAGTGGGCCGAACAAAAGAGTGCTGAAGCCGCCAAGAAGGCCAGCGCAGAAACCAAGGAGGCTGCTCAGAGAGCAGCCCAGGCCGCTAATCGCGCGGCAGAAGCCGTCCAGGACGCCGCTCGCAAAGCCGAGGACTCTGCCAAGGAAGCGGCCAAGTCGGGCAAGGAGGCGGCTCTTAAGGCTGCCGTGGCCACCCAAGAGGCAGCGCAGAAAGCCTGGGAGGCGACCAAGGAGGCGGCCGACAAGGCCTTGGATGCAGCCAAGCGAGCTCCCGGGAAACCAGACGATACCGACAGGAAGTAAGGACGGGTAGCTCGTTTGCCACTCGGCGGATGCCCTCGGGGCGATGCGATGATCAGGCCTGTGGCCTATGGCACACCGCCTCGACATTGTGGCCGTCCGGGCCGATGACAAAGGCTGCGTAGTAGTTTGCATGGTAATGAGGACGCAGTCCCGGTGGCCCGTTGTCCTGGCCTGCGGCAGCGATAGCGGCACGATAGAACTCGTCGACTTGCCTACGATCGTCGGCAGCAAAGGCTAGGTGCAGTGGCGCGGGCTTCTGCGCACTGGGCAAGAGCCAAAAGGCCGGCTTTTGCCCGCGCCCGAGGCCCACGCCGTCGGGCCCTTCCATGGCAACCGTGATCCCAAGCGGTGCAAGCGCTCGCAGGTAGAACGCCTTGCTCGACTCCAAGCTGCTGACCCCGATTCCAACGTGATCGAACATGGTTTGCTCCTTGATCGTCCTTGCGTTGGTGCGCCTTGATTTGGCCAGCAGTTTAGCGGGAGCGCCGCGCGCACTGGGCAAGCGGTGGCGCGCTGTTGACCGCAAGAGGTCGATCGCACTGCCACGAGGCCATCAATCAACCTCCGGTGAGAGCGGCGATGGCATGATTGGCGAGCGTCGTGGTCCGGGCTCGTGCAAGGCGCAGCGCGTAAGAACGATTGGATTACGAGTCAAAACTTCCTGGCGTTTCGGCCGGTCTTGGCGTCAATAACCCTAATCGGGTAAGGAAAACCCCCTACGCGCGTGCCCGTATTCCTTTGCGCCGCTTGGTCGCGTAGGTTGTCGATCCCGGCGCCGCATATCGGCGCAACTGCATCGCCACCGCGGGCTGCCGAAAGAGCGCACAACGCGGCTACAGGGACGGCTGCTCAATGGAAGACTGGATCGATTCCGAGACCAAGGCGTTGGCGCAGATCATCGCCAGCGCGGCCCGCCAACGGGCGGAGGAGCGCGGCTTTATGCCCGGCTACGAAATGCAAGACTGGCTCCATGCCCAGGCCGAGGTCATGGCGCAGATGTATGGCCGGGACCGCCCGGCAGCCTGAGGATCTGGCAACCGCCCAAAACGCGTACTCGGCAGCTACGACGCGCCGCAAGCGATGCGAACCGCCAGCGGCCGGGCGCGGCCGCCGGCCGCCGAAAAGCCGCTGAGTTGCTCGAGCAAGACCTGCGACATCAGCGCCGCAAGATGCTGGCGCAGTGTGTCATCAACCCGCCGCCGCAGAGCCGGAGCCGATGACTCTGCTCATGGCCGCTCTCCACCATCGCCGCTCTTACCGGTCGCAAGCGACTGAAACAAATTCATCGGCACCGGAAATACGATCGTTGTGCCGCGGTCACCGGCAACCTGGGTGAGCGTCTGCAGGTAGCGCAGTTGCATCGCCTCGGGCTGCTGTGCAAGCATGCGCGCGGCTTCGAGCAAGGCCTGAGCGGCCTGTTTTTCCCCCTCGGCATGGATCACCTTGGCGCGTCGCTCGCGCTCGGCCTCGGCCTGGCGGGCGATTGCGCGCACCATCGATTCGTTTAGATCAACGTTTTTGATTTCTACATCGGTGACCTTGATTCCCCAAGCGTCGGTCTGCGCATCCAGGATGCGCTGCACGTCGAGGTTTAGCTTCTCGCGCTCGGCCAGCATCTCGTCGAGCTCGTGCTTGCCCAGAACCGCGCGCAACGTGGTCTGTGCCAGCTGGCTGGTCGCAACCAGGAATTTCTCCACCTGGATGATCGCCTTCTGCGGATCGACGACGCGAAAGTAGATGATGGCGCTGACCTTGACCGATACGTTGTCGCGCGAGATCACGTCCTGCGGCGGTACGTCGAGCGTAACGACACGTAGGTCCACGCGCACCATCTGCTGCACGCCGGGCATCAGTATCACCAGGCCGGGACCTTTGACGCGCCAGAAACGGCCCAGCAAAAACACGACCCCACGCTCGTATTCGCGCAGCACGCGCAGCGACATGGAGACGAAGATGAGCAGCAGCACCACGACGGCGCCGAAGCCAAAGGGCAGTTCGAAAAACATGGGCAAGTCTCCGTTCAGGACCGATCGACGTCCGCGACGACGACCTCGAGTATCAATCCGTCGATCGCGACCACGCGCACCTTTTGCCCCGGGTGCAGCGAGGCGGGGCTGTGCACGCGCCAAGACTCGCCGACCACGTGCGCCCAGGTTTCGCCCTCCACCACGGTCGTGACCGTGCCCAGCGCACCTAGCAGCGCCCGGCGTCCACTGACAACCGGACGCCGGCGCGCGCGCAGTGCCAAGCTGCCGACGCCGAAAATGACCAGCGCAGAACTGCCAGCGAGCAATACGACAAAGCCCGTCGGGATTCCGAAGCCGGGCACCTCAGGATCGAACAGCATCAAGGCGCCGGCCACCAAGGCGACGATGCCGCCGACCCCAATCACGCCAAAAGTTGGCAGAAACAGCTCCGCGATCATGAGCGCGAAACCGAGCAAGATCAGCCCGACGCCGGCCCAGTTGACCGGCAGCAGCTGGAACGCGTATAGCGCCAGCAGCAGGCAGATCGCCCCGGCGACGCCCGGCAAAGCCATGCCGGGGTGGATCACTTCGATGAACAGGCCGTAGACGCCCAGCATCATGAGCACCACAGCGATCATCGGATTCGAAACCACAGCGAGCAAAGCGGTGCGCCAGTCGGGGTTGATTTGTTCGATGGGCGCACCGGCCGTATGCAACTCGACCGTCGAGGAGGCCAGAGCTACCTTGCGCCCGTCGACCTGGCGCGCCAGGTCGGCCACGTCGGTCGCAATCAGGTCGATGACATGCGCGTGCAGCGCCTCCTGGGCCGACATGCTGTTCGCCTCGCGCACCGCGCGCTCGGCAAAGTCTGCGTTGCGTCCGCGCAGTTGGGCCAGACTGCGCAGGTAGGCGGCGGCGTCGTTGACCGCCTTCAAATGCGGCGCGTCGACGGCGCTCGCCCCCTGCTCCTTGCCGGCGGGCCGATCCTCGGGCGCTTGGGAGGGGGCGGCCCCGCCGATCGCGATGGGCGTTGCCGCACCCAGGTTAGAGGCCGGTGCCATCGCCGCGATGTGGCTGGCATACAGGATGTAGGTACCGGCGCTGGCGGCGCGCGCTCCGGAAGGGCCGACCCAGGTGGCGATCGGCATCGGTGCATTCAAGATATCCTTGATGATCGCGCGCATCGAGGTATCGAGACCGCCCGGCGTGTCGAGCTGCAGCACGACCAGGCCCGCATTGCGCGCCTGTGCCTGCTCCAGGCGGCGGTGGACGAAATCGGCCGTTGCCGGACCGATCGCACCGTCCAGGTTCAGCACCAGAATCGGCCGTACCGCCCGTGCATCGTCGGCCTTAGCGGCAGCCGCGGGCAATAGTGCCGCCAGTGCCACGAGCAGCACCAAAAGCAAATGAGAACTCCGGTTCCGGGTCATTTGTGCCTGCCGGATATCGGCCGCTCCCGCGCCGTAGGAACACCGAGGCATCGCGGGACGCAGTGTTCCGGCTCAAGCCCCATCATGGCCCTTCGTACGGGTGCACGCAAGAATGCAAGGTGTCGACCTCGTCGATGCTAAGACCATAGTTTTGCAATGGTCTTGCGTCAAGCCGGCATTCGCGCCGAGCGCCAAGAGACCAAAGGCGATGCTCTGGCCTGCGGACCGGACCGCTGGCAGGGGAACGATGCGGTAACGGAGCTGGCCGGCGCAAAACCTGTCAAGGCAATTGCGATCGACTCGGCAGATTGAAGAAGATCCTGGTACGACATCGTCTTATACTGCTTGCCAACCGATGGTCCCTCTGTGCTCTTGATTTCGCGTGCCTGACGGGTTGGCGCGGCAGCGTGGCAGTTGCCGTAGCCGGGCGCTCCGGTCTTCGAGATACGGAATCGAGGAGGTGGACATGCTGCAAGGCAGTCAGGTACCCGTTCTGCTGCGGCCGACGCGTGTCTTGCAGCTGCGACTGTTCTTTGATCTGTTCAAGCTGCGCATCGGCCTCGTGATCGGACTTACCGCGATCGCAGGACTGGCGGTCGCGCACGGATCATCGCTGCCCGCTTGGCGCGTCTTCGCATTGGCCCTGGCGGTCACGATGGCGGCAGCCGCTGCCGGCGCGTTCAATCAAATGGCCGAGCGCGACCTCGATGCGCGCATGCGCCGCACCCGCAATCGCGCCTTCGTGACCGGCCGTTTGACAGCGGGCCCGGCCTGGCTCGCCGCAATCGCGGCGACCGGCGCCACGGGTATCGCGCTGGCGGCCTTTGCGCTAAATGCGATGACCGCGATCTATATTTTTCTCGGCGCGTTCACGTATGCGGTTGTTTACACGATATGGCTCAAGCGCCGTACCTGGTGGAACATCGTGATCGGCGGCCTCGCGGGCAGCTTTGCCGTGCTCGCCGGCGCGGCCGCGGTGTCACCGCAAAGGCTCGAGGCCTTGCCGCTGGCCTTTGCGATCGTGCTTTTCCTGTGGACACCGCCGCACTTCTGGAGCCTTGCGATCGCGTTTCACGACGATTACGCGGCTGCGAAGGTACCGATGCTGCCGGTCGTCATTGGCGATGCGCGAGCGGCGCGCACGATATTTGCCTGCGCCGCGCTCCTGGTTGCTGCCTCGCTCGTTCCGGCGGTGATTGGCATGGGCGCACTCTATCTCACGACTGCGATCGGCGCAGGTGCGTACCTGTTGGTAAAAAGCGCACAGCTGCTGCGTGCGCCCAACCAACGCGCGGCTATGGCCAATTTTCATGCCTCACTCGCCTATCTCGCGCTGCTGATCGGCGCCGCCATCGCCGATGCAAGCCTCAAGCTTTGAAATGCCCGCAGCCCACGGCAAATGCGTGCTTACCGAAAGACCATCCCCGACGTGGTGTTGAATTCCTGTTCCGACCGCATCAAACTTGACTTGCTGTTGCGCCTTTACCTCTTTTTCAAGGCGGAGCTGTTGCTGCAGGTCTGAATTGGATCGTTCACGACAATAAATCCAGACAGACGGCACTGAGTCAGTTATGGCGCAGGTCTTTCGACCCGGGCTGGTCTTCGTGCTCAAACTCGGCGCGGGTGCCACCTTGATTGTCGGCATTGCCGCAATTCTGGCCTGGCGCAGCCTCATTGCAGAGTCTCCGCCGATCGATTCCCCCGTCGCCCAGGTTCCGCCGTTTAGCCACAAGCATCATGTGAGCGATGTCGGCCTGGACTGCCGTTTTTGCCATACGTCGGTAGAGACCTCGGCCTTCGCCGGTATCCCCCCGACCTCGACCTGCATGAACTGCCATTCGCAGCTGTTCAAGGACCAGTCGATGCTCGGGCCGGTCTTTGCGAGTTTTCGCGAGGGCCGCCCGCTACGATGGATCCGCGTACACCGCTTGCCCGATTTTGCGTATTTCAATCACGGCATTCACATCGCCAAGGGCGTCGGCTGCTCGACCTGTCACGGACCCGTCGACCAGATGGCGCTCACCTGGCGCACCCAGTCGCTGGAAATGGAATGGTGCCTCGGCTGCCATCGCGCACCCGAGAAGTTCATTCGTCCGCGCGACAAGGTGTTCGATATGACGTGGCGAGCCCCGGACGATCAGCTCGAACGCGGTCGGCTGCTGCTGGCCGCCTATCGGATCGACCGCAGTCGCTTGACCGACTGCTCCAACTGCCATCGCTAGGCATATGCCGCACTCCGACCTTACACAGGCTCCGATGGCCCCGGCGGCCGCCGACGCGGCCCTGCTGCTGTGGCGCAGCCTGGAGGAGTTGCACGAGCGCGACGCGCCATCGCAGCGTACGCCGGGCCCGGCGCATCAGGCGGTTGATGCGCTCGCGCTCGACCGCCGGGGCTTCCTGAAGCTGATGGCGGCATCGCTGTCGCTGGCCGGCGCCGGAGCGTGCAGCCGTGCCCCGCAACAGACGATCGTTCCGTATGTGCGCGCCCCGGCGCAGCTGCTCGACGGCGGTCCGCTGTACTTTGCCACCGCGGCGAACCTGTGCGGCAGCGCGGTCGGACTGCTGGTCAAGAGCGATTTCGGGCGGCCCACCAAGGTCGAAGGCAATCCGTCTCACCCGGCAAGCCTGGGGGCAACCGATATTTTCGCGCAGGCCTCGGTGCTCGACCTGTGGGATCCGGATCGCTCGCAAGCGGTGACGCACCAAGGGCAAGTCAGCACCTGGGACGC